>OJHK01000741.1_pt1 | contig 18344 bp, 13 predicted proteins | sample 1595161 | NCBI WGS metagenome assembly OJHK01 (sample SAMN05416842, study PRJEB24817) | seawater metagenome | isolation source: Sea water | place: Canada:Atlantic | collected 2013-07 | reverse complement strand
CCTCTCTATTCGTCGGCAGCGTCAGATGTGTATAAGAGACAGATTCAACTTGCAGCAAACGGTTGAAGGGCTTTCGGTCATTGTTATGAGCTATTACGTACTGGCACTGTGTAAGTATTTATTGGATGCCAGTAGTAGCCTTGGTTTTACTTTTAATAGAGAAGTGGCGTTGACCTTGTTGATGCCCGTTGTGCTTATTAGCGTCTGGATGTTCAGTCGCCGTATAAAAAAATCAATAAAGAAAATTGTGCCCTAATGGTAATAACTCATTGCAACGAAATAAGTTCGTTATTTGTACAATTAAGAACAGCGTTTTAAAGGGATTGGTTTGTTTACTCCCCTAAAGGGGGTACTTAACTTGATAGGGCTAGCATAGTCTAAGTTATTATTATTATAGCAGGATCAAAAAATGTATACATATAACAAGCTCTATATTAATGGTGACTGGCAAATGCCAAACACTGAAGAAACCATTGATGTGATCAATCCGGCTAACTCAGATCTTTGTGCTAAAACACCCAGCGCATCAATTGAAGATGTCGATAAGGCAATAGCAGCAGCTAAACAGGCCTTTTCACAGTGGTCAGCAACAACAGCAGTAGAGCGAAGTCAGTTGATTATTGCTATTGCTGACGAAATGCAAAATAGACTAGATGATTTAGCGAGTGCTATATCTACTTCAATGGGTTGTCCTAAACATCTTGCTTTTGATATTCAAGTGCAAGGCGCTATTGATGCCTTTAGAGGTTATGCAGACATGACCTCTTATGTTGATGAATCATCAACGGAGAATGGGGTGATGCAATGTCATTCTGCGGTGGGGGTTTGTGTTTTAATCAACCCGTGGAATTACCCGTTATCTCAACTCGTTGGAAAGATAGGCCCAGCACTGGCAACCGGTTGTACTATTGTTGCAAAACCCGCAGAGCAAACACCTTTACAAGACCTTATTTTAGCTGAAATCTTTGACAAAGTTGGCGTACCTGCTGGCGTTTTTAACGTTATTACCGGCTATGGTGCCAACATTGGTGAGCATTTATGTTCGCACCCTGACGTTGATATGGTGTCGTTTACAGGCTCTACAGGAGCGGGCATTAAAGTTGCTCAAGCGGCGTCAACAACCGTTAAGCGTGTTTGTCAGGAGCTTGGTGGTAAGTCTCCGTTTATTATCACTGAAGATGCAGATTTAGCTGCAGCTGTTCGATATGGCGTTGAAGATGTCATGATTAACTCGGGTCAAACATGCTGTGCATTAACGCGTATGTTAGTCCCTGAGTCGCTTTATCAACAGGCGATTGTGATTGCCAAAGCCGTAGCAGAAGAAAATGTGGTTGGTGACCCACAAGACGAAAACGTTACCATGGGGCCTTTGAGCTCGTCCTTACAACAAAAAAGAGTTTTAGACTATATCAATATAGGTATTAAAGAAGGTGCTGAACTTGTAACCGGTGGATTAGAAATACCTGCTCGATTGCAACAAGGCGCTTATGTAATGCCAACAATTTTTACCAATGTCACCAATGACATGACCATAGCACAAGAAGAAATCTTCGGACCTGTGTTATGTATGATCCCTTATTCAGACGAACAAGAAGCAATTAAAATTGCCAATGATACTGTCTTTGGGTTGTCATCTGGTGTTTTTGCAAAAGATGCAAATGCTGCAATTCAAATAGCTCGAAAAATCCGTGCTGGACAAAGTTATATTCAAGGCACATATTTCAATTCTCATGCACCGTTTGGTGGCTTTAAACAGTCAGGAAATGGCCGTGAATGGGGTGTTGAAGGATTACGCGAGTTTATTGAAGTGCAGTCTTTAATTATAACTTAGGGGAAAGTATGAGTGAGCTACATTTACATGAGAAAACGCTTGGAAAAAGGGATATATTTTTATTCTGTATTTCCGCCGTATTATTACTAGATACCTTAGCTGCTGGGGCCGTAATGGGTCCAACAGTTATATTTTGGTGGGTAATACTAACTATCTTTTTCTTAGTACCTTTCGGTGCTATCAGTACTGAACTGGGTTCAGCTTACCCTGAACAAGGTGGGATTTATGCTTGGGTAAAAAGAGCATACGGACAAAAAATGGCATCACGCATTAGCTGGTATTACTGGTCTAATGTTGCGGTTTGGGTGCCTGCTATCTTCATTCTTTTTGCTGGGGTATTCTCACAAATATTCATGCCTGATATGTCGCTAACAGCACAAATAATCATGGGTGTGGTCCTTATATGGGTAGTGGTTTTTGTTAATATTGTTGCCTTAAATGTCGGTAAATGGATCCCAAATATTGGCGCTGCAATCAAGTTAATTATTTTTGCCTTATTAATTATCGGTGGCATCTTGTATGGCATGGAGCACGGTATTGCGAATGAATTTACTTTAGCAACGATGATCCCAAGCACAGAGAATGGCGGCTTGAGCTTACAATATTTACCTGCGGTAGTTTACGGTATGCTCGGTTTTGAATTAGCCAGTGCAAGTAGTGCTGAAATGAAAGACCCTCGTAAAGATTTACCTAAAGCTGTTTTCTCATCGATTGCTGTGGTTGTGGGTGCTTATATCTTAGCAACGACTGCGATATTAATTGCACAACCTGCTGATAAAGTAGATGTAGTTGATGGTTTGATGGATACCTTAGGTCAGTTCTTTGGTGGAAGTCCATTGGGTGATGCTTTTGTGGTTATTCTTGGTGTTGGTGCGCTTTATACTTTCTTTTCAAATGGTGCAACGTGGGCAATGGGTGCTAACCGTGCAGCAGCAGAAGCGGCTATTGATGAAGAGTTACCAGCATTATTTGCCGTTGAATCAAAGCATGGTACACCAGTAGGTGCCTCAATTTTACTCGGTATTTCTGCTTCAGTATTACTGATTTTATATGGTGTGATGGCGGGTAATAACGAAGATTTATTCTGGTCTTTATTTGCTTTTAGTGGTGTTATTTTCATGTTGCCTTACGTTGCTGTGTGTACAGCTTTTGTCAAAATTCGTGAAAAGCATATTGGCATTAATGGCAAAATTGCCGAAGATGGCACGTTTAGATTTCCAGGTAGCCCTAACTTTGTAAAAGCGTGTGCCTATCTTTGTGCTGCAATATTAATGGTGACAATAACGTTATTTATTTATATTCCAGGTGAAGGCGTTGCTTGGGAAGTATTATGGGGAGCGCTTAGCGTTATCTTTATCGGTGAAGTCGTTACTTATCGCGGTACGAAAAAAATGAAAGCATCTACAGCGTAATCGATAAATTAATTCGATTAGTATAGGCGTTGTAATCTTTTAAAACAGCGACTCTTTTGAGTCGCTGTTTTGTTTGTATTTTAAAGTTTACTATTATTAAATAGAAATACTTATTAAGTAGGAACTTTTGTTAAGTGCGGTCATTTTATGAAATTAGATAAATACAGTTTAGCGCTCATTGAGCTAACCCAGCATGTAGGTACTGAGCACTTTTATTCTAAATTGAAAGACTTCTTTAAAGTCACTTTTGATTTTGATGAGCTACTTATTTTGCAATTCCATAAGTCGGCTGATGCGCAGTTACACTATCGTTATGGAAATGATGGTAAAAAAAATAGGTTGTATGGTGAGGAGTCTTGGCGCTATTTAACGCGTTTATATGTGCTAGATCCTTTCTACCGACTCTTTGCTGATAAAGGTAAGTATGGCTTTTATTCTCTCGATGAAATTGCGCCAGATGAGTTTTCAAGTAGTTACAGTTCTTACTTTAATTTTTTATCACTGACTGATGAAGTCGGTTATCTATTCCCGATAGATGATGATAATTGTTTACACCTCGATATCTCTCGCTTTGGTAATACTGATAAGTTCTCGTCTACAGATAAAACAAAGTTTAAACAGTTAGTTACCCCCATTCAGAACTTATGTAATAGTCACTTAGCTATGATGGGTGAAAACAGCGAAATTACCCATTCAAATGTTGAAAATGCTTTGCTTAATTTCGGCAAAGATATGCTGACAAAGAAAGAGTATCAGGTGTGCCAGTTGTTACTTCAAGGCCATTCTACTAAAGCGATTGGCACTATTATGTCTATTGGCTACGAAACAGTGAAAATGCATAAAAAAAATATTTATGGTAAAACCTTTCTATCCAGCCAGTCTGAATTATTAGCACTGTTTATTGATATTTTGCAATCAGACTCGCTTGAAAAAGATGTCGATCATTTATCTATTCATGTTGAAGAACAATAACAATCAATTCTACTAAATAAATCCTACCAAATAAATTCAGTAGCTACCTTTTAGGGGGTATCTAAAAACTCTCATCAGGTTAACTTAGTACTACAAGAGAGGGTGTGTACGAGGAATATTTATAAAAGTAAGACTTTTATAAATAACTTACTTTGTAGCAGACACCAATACACTATTAGAGAGGAGTTAGTACTGTGCAAGACCAAGCGAAACTAGCATTAGCAAATACGAAATTCACCCCATTTTGGTTAGATAATCCGGATCGTCCAGCTGCCGAAGCTAAGCTTACAGCAGCGATTACTACCGATTTATTAATCGTTGGTAGTGGTTTTACTGGTTTGTGGACGGCGGTACAAGCCAAAGAACAAAACCCTGATAGAGCAATTATTGTTATAGAAGCCAATACTGCTGCTATTGGTGCATCAGGTCGTCCAGGTGCCATTTTATCTACTTCGTTAATGCACGGTATGGAAAACTCTAACCGTTTATTTGAAAAGGACATGGAGGAGTTGGAGCGTCTCGGTAAAGAGAATATGGATCAGTTTCGCGACACCATTGAAAAATATAATATTGATTGTGATATTGAATGGACAGGTGAGTTAACGGTCGCTGTCGGGAAACATGGTATTGACGATATTGAAGGCGAGCATAAGCTATATGTTAAATTTGGTCACGATGCTCACTTGTTAGATAAAAAGCAAATTCAAGCCGAAATTAACTCGCCATTGTTTGATGGTGGCCTTTGGTCAAAGAAACGCTCAGGCACTATTAACCCAGCTAAAATGGCGTGGGGACTAAAACGCGTTGCAAAAGAACTCGGCGTAGTGTTTTATGAAAATACACCTATGCTGGCGAGTAAAACGAAAGGGCAACAAGTTTTTGTTAATACCCCAGAAGGCAGTATTACCGCGAATAAAGTTATTTTAGCGACCAACGCATTTACTAAACATAAAAAGAAAATAAGTACCCGCGTAGCGGCCATTCGTGATCGTATTGTGATGACTGAGCCACTAACTGAAGCGCAACTTGCTGAGCTAGGTTGGAATAATAGACAAGGTATTTATGATACGCGTACGCAGTTAAACTACATGCGCTTAACCAAGGATAATCGTGTTTTATTTGGTGGTCGTTTAGGTTACTTTTTTGATAACAATACAGATCCTGAGCATGACAAAACCTCTGAACCTTTTATTAAATTGGTCGGCATGTTATACAAAACGCTACCGGCATTAAAAGATATTAAAATATCGCATGCGTGGAGTGGCCCTATCGCTTTAACAACAAGAATGGCAGTGCATTATCAGTATTATCACAGCGGTAAAATGATTTATGCTGGTGGTTATTCTGGTTTTGGTGTTACCGCTAGTCGCTTTGCCTCTCGTGTTGCTTTAGCGATTGTTGACGATGTTGATATTCCTGAGCGTAAGTTAGAGTTTTCGAAAACGGTTCCTGCTTGGATCCCACCTGAGCCATTTCGTTGGATTGGTGCCAAGATCACTATGTATGCATTAGATACTTGTGATGCAAAAGGTGGTTGGAGAATACCTTGGTTAAATCTTGTTGATAAAATGGGCTTCCCATTAAAACCGTAAGCTATTTCTCTTCCTATTAGCTTAAAATCCTGCAATCCGAAATTTTAAGCATTATTGATATAGCAGTAACGCTAAAGCGTTATTGTTATATTGGTGCATTTTGATTGTAAACGGTTATAAGATATCAGTAAGCACTGCGTGATGAGCATACACAATCCATAGTTATTTTGGTAGAATGGAATAATTTAAGGAGAGCACTTTTATGCCAAATTACGTTGTAGGACACAAAATACCTGATTCGGATTCTATCTGTTCAGCTATCGCATTATCATATTTAAAAACCACTTTAGGCGAGGAAACTGTTCCTGCTCGTTTAGGTGAGCTTACCCCTGAAACAATGTTTATCTTAGACAAGTTTGGTTTTGAACAACCAGAGCTAAAAACTAGCTATGCTGGCGAAGGCGTTTATATTGTTGATCACAGTGATATTGAACTTGCCCCTGATGATATTGATGAAGCGACTATTTTAGGTATTATTGATCATCACAAACTTGGTGATTTAACAACGTCTACACCACTTGAAATATGGGTTCGCCCTGTAGGCTGTACTAATACAATCATTAAGATGATGTATGATTTCAATAATGTTGAGATCCCAAAAAATATAGCGGGCGCGATGATGTGTGCCATTTTAAGTGATACCGTTATTTTTAAATCGCCTACTTGTACAACTGCAGATATTAAATGCGTAGAAGCATTAGCTGAGATTGCCGGTATTGAAAATTTTAAAGAGCTTGGTATGGATATGTTCAGAGTAAAATCTGCTGTTGAAGGTACTCCTGTTAGAGATCTAGTAAAACGAGATTTTAAAGATTTCAATATGAACGGTAATAAAGTGGGTATAGGCCAACTTGAAGTTATTGATTTAGCCGTTTTTGATGACATTAAAGATGCGTTATATGCTGATATTGCTGAGTTAAAAGCTGAGGGTGACCGCCACAGTGTTTTCCTACTATTAACCGATATTATGAAAGAAGGCTCAGAGTTGTTGATTGCGAGCGATAGCGATACATTAGCAGAGCAAGCATTTGGTGTTACACCAAAAGATGGTAAAGCATGGTTAGACGGTGTACTTAGCCGTAAAAAGCAAGTTGTACCACCACTGCAAGAAATTTTTCTTAAATAGTTATGCTAAACGGATTAATTTATTAGTCCGATAGGTATTATTTAAGACAATAAAAAACCCAGCACTTGCTGGGTTTTTTTTATGGCGATAATTAACTATTATGCACGTTCAAATACTGTTGCGATGCCCTGACCTAAGCCGATACACATAGTAGCTAAACCAATATTAACATCTTGCCCTTCCATCAAGTTAATCAACGTACCTGAGATACGTGAACCTGAGCAACCTAAAGGATGACCCAATGCAATAGCACCACCATTTAAGTTAATTTGATCCATTTTATCTTCCACTTTTAATGAGCGAACACAAGATAACGCTTGTGCAGCAAAAGCTTCATTGAATTCAAATAACTCAATATCTGCAATAGATAAACCAGCACGTTTTAGTGCTTTCTTTGTAGCTGGAACAGGACCAAAGCCCATGGTAGCAGGATCGCAACCAGCAACGGCCATACCACGAATTTTAACGCGTGGTGTTAAACCTAATTCTTTTGCTTTATCAGCAGACATTACCAGCATTGCTGAAGCGCCATCTGATAACGCAGATGAAGTACCTGCGGTTACTGTACCGTTTGCAGGATCAAACACTGGACGTAATGCTGATAAACTTTCTGCCGTTGTTTCAGGGCGGATAACTTCATCGTGCTCTACTAATGTTAATGCACCAGTAGCATCATGACCTTGTGTTGCAACAATTTCATTATCCCAACGACCAGCCAATTGTGCTTCATGGGCTTTTTGATGTGAGCGCGCACCAAAAGCATCTTGCATTTCACGCGTAATGCCGTGTTGTTTACCTAATAACTCAGCTGTTAAGCCCATGTTACCAGAGGCTAAAGCGATATTTTTATTCAGTGCTGGATCAAAATCCACGTCATACATCATAGGTACATGACCCATATGCTCTACGCCACCAATAAGGAATACATCGCCTTGTCCTGACATGATGCTAGTACTTGCTTGATGTAATGCTTCCATAGAAGAACCACATAAGCGGTTTACCGTAACGCCACCAATAGACTTTGGTAAACCAGCAAGCAATGAAGCATTACGTGCAATATTAAAACCTTGCTCTTTAGTTTGTTTCACACAACCCCAAATAACATCTTCAATATCATCAGGATTCAATGCAGGGTTACGCACTAAAATTTGTTTCATTAAGTGTGCTGATAATGCTTCAGCACGTACATTACGAAAAACACCGGCCTTAGAGCGACCCATTGGAGTTCGGATGCAGTCTACAATTACAACTTCGTTCATTTTATTCTCCTCGGCTTAAGCTAATTTTACATCAGTAGTGAAATATGATTTACCTGATTTTGCCATTTCTCGTAGGCCATCAGTTACATGATAAATTTCGCCTAAATCAGCATACTTATCAGCCATTGCGATGAAGTTATCTAAACCAAGTGTTTCTAAGTAGCGAATTGCACCACCTCTAAATGGAGGGAAGCCAACGCCATAGATTAAGCCCATATCGGCTTCAGCTGCAGTATCAACAACACCTTCTTCTAAACAACGAACCACTTCATTAACCATAGGGATCATCATTCGAGCGATGATCTCTTCGCTGCTAAAGTCTTTCTTATCAGCACAGTGCTCACCAAGTAATTCATAAGCAACAGGAGCAGGAACTTTCATTGGACGGCCACGTTTATCTTTGATGTGATCGTAAAAGCCTTTGCCATTCTTTTGACCTAAGCGATCATTAGCATACAAAGTGCTAACAGGATCATTGTCAATTTTCTTCATACGCGTAGGGAAACCCGCTGACATAACACCTGTACAGTGATCAGCAGTATCAACGCCAACAACATCAAGTAAATAGGCAGGACCCATTGGCCAACCAAATTGTTTTTCCATGACTTTATCGATAGCAGTAAAGTCAGCACCTTCAAGTACTAATTGGCTAAAACCAGCAAAGTATGGGAATAAAACACGGTTAACATAGAAACCTGGACAATCATTAACAACAATTGGAGATTTACCCATTTTAGCGGCATAAGCCACGACTGCCGCAACCGTTTCATCCGAGGTATCTTTACCGCGAATAACTTCCACTAATGGCATTTTATTTACAGGGTTGAAAAAGTGCATACCACAGAAATTTTGTGGACGTTTTACGCTTTGTGCCAATAAATCGATTGAGATAGTAGAAGTATTTGACGTTAGAATCGCATCTTCACTGATTACACCTTCAACTTCAGCTAAAACCATGCCTTTAACTTTAGGGTTTTCAACAACTGCTTCAACAACAATATCTACGTCTTTTACACTGTCATAACTAAGTGACGGAGTGATGTTATTTAGCACACCAGCCATTTTCTTAGCATTCATACGACCACGTTCAACTTGTTTAGTTAAAATGCCCGTAGCGGTTGTTAAACCTAAATCCAGTGCTTGATCATTAATATCTTTCATAATGATCGGTGTGCCTTTATAAGCAGATTGGTATGCAATACCACCACCCATAATACCAGCACCTAATACAGCCGCTTTATTGACTGCTTTTGTCGCAAGTTTACTCGCTTTCTTAGCTTTGCCTTTAATTACTTGGTCTGCCATAAACAAACCAATTTGTGCTGTTGCTGCATCAGTTTTTGCTAATTTTGCAAAACCAGTATTCTCGGCAGCCATTGCACCAGTGCGATCTAAATTAGCACTAGCAATCAATGTATTTATCATAACCATTGGTGCTGGGTAATGTTTACCTGCTTTAGCGGCAATCATACCTTTACAGGTAGTTGATGACATGATTAGTTCTGTCGGCGATAACTTTAATGCTTCCAATTTCGGCTGGCGTTTCGCGCGCCAATCTAGTTTGCCGTCTATTGCCAGTTTAAGCATGCTAATAGCAGCAGCGTGTAAATTTTCTGGTTCTACCACGGCATCAATAGCACCTTGTGCTAGTGCTGCCGCAGGTTTGAATGCTTTACCTGTAGACATCCAAGTTGCCGCATTATCAAAACCAATAACGCGTGGGAGTCTTACTGTTCCACCAAAACCAGGCATTAATCCTAGTTTAACTTCTGGTAGCCCGATACTGGCATTAGTCGCTGCAACTCGGTAGTCACATGCTAGTGTCATTTCACAACCACCACCTAAAGCGATGCCATTAATAGCAGCGATAGTTGGTAATTGTATATCTTCAAATGAGTCAAACACGTCTGAGGCTTTTTTTGCCCAAGATGCTAGGGTGTCTTCTGGTTGGCTAAATGAAACTAAAAATTCTGTAATGTCAGCACCAACTATAAAGGTTGATTTGCCTGAGGTAACAATTACCCCTTTAGCTTCGCTGCAATCATTTATAGCGGCAACTACAGCGATGTACTCTGCAAAGGTTGCTTGATCGAATTTATTTACTGAGCCTTGAGCATCGAACTTAAGTTCGACGATACCATCCTCAAGTAGCTGAGCACTAAGGCTTTTGCCTTGATATATCATACTATGTCTCCTTCACCTAATAAGTGGTGTTGATGTAATGATGAATATTTATGTATAAGCCAAACCGATAAAACTATCCATTTGACGAGGTTAATATGTTCGTTTTTAGCTTTGCCTGAATTTAATAGACAACTGAGTGTGCCCTTAAAGAAAGTAAAATGCAATAAATTTAAAACAGCTGTTTTAATTGTGCGTTTGTTTTCGTGTATTGATTAATAAAAAGACAACTAAAAAAGCACTCTATCCATCAAGAAAGAGTGCTTTAAAAAGTGTTGGTGTTTTATTAGTACCGCTAACGGTTATTTGTTGTCTAGCTAGCTTTGCTGGTGTAAAAAATTAATAAATTCATCAGCTGGCATTGGCTTAGCGTAATAGAAGCCTTGGACTTCATCACAACCTAACTCAATTAATCGATCTTGCTGCTCAATTTCTTCAATGCCTTCAGCAATGACTTTAAGCTGCATTTTTTTACCTAAATTAATAATAGTTTCGGCAATAACTGATTGGCCTTCTTTATGAATATCGGTAACAAAAGCACGATCAACTTTTAGGCGATCAAGCGGAAGTTTTTGCAAATAACTTAAAGAAGAAAATCCTGTACCAAAGTCATCTAACGCTATGCTTATACCTTGGGCTTTTAATTTAGTTAACGCATCAATGATGATTTGCGGTTCATCCATCAAAATGTTTTCTGTAATTTCTAATTCAAGTTTGTTCGGTTTGATTTCATGTTGCGTCATTGTATTGATTATATTATCAACAAAATTATCTTGTCTAAATTGTGGGATAGACACATTGACAGAGATACTCAGCTCAGAAAAGTTTTCTTCTAATATCTTCAACTGCTTACATGCTTGGCTAATCACCCAATCGCCGATTTCAATAATTAAACCTGAATATTCAGCTAAAGGAATAAAAATAGCAGGGGAAACAAATTTTCCGTCAGCTGTGCGCCAGCGGAGTAACGCCTCAGCACCAATGACCTTACCTGTAGTTAATGATAATTGTGGCTGGTACCAAAGCTCAAGACAGTTATTGGCAAAGTCATTACGCAGCTGGCGAATCATGTTCAGGCGCCATTGCATTTGATCTTCAATATCCGAGTGATAATAAGCAAAATGCTCTAAACGATTCTTTTTGGCGATGTTCAACGCAATATTAATTTGATTTAATACTTGTACGCCACTGCTTTGCGCATGCTCTTTAGTACATAAGCCAAAGCAAGCATTGATTGGCAGGTGTTGTTCGCCCGCAGCAAAAGGCTGGTGGAATAAAGCGATTAACTTTTCAGGGGTTAAACAATCCGCAGGACCAATAATACCAAAAACGTCTGCACCAACTCGTGCAAGTTCACACTCGCAACCTATGCTTTGTATTCTTTGACCTACAGCAGTAAGAAGCTGATTACCAATATCTTGTCCTAAGGCATCATTGATATCACTAAAATGATTGATATCAATTAAAGCAGCAACGGTATTTTTACATTCATTTTGAGCAAAGTTATCAAGTAAGCGTACAAACTCAAGACGATTCGGTAAGTTAGTTAACCAATCTCTATAAGCAGCGTTGGTAAGCTTTTGAAATAGGTGTACGTTTTCATAGCCAACAGCAACCCCCGTTAAAAAGACATTTAGCAATTGAGTTTGGATTTCGGTTAACGGACTCGCAATCTTGACATGAATGACAGCACGGTAATCCCCCTTAGCAACATAAAGGTTAAGGCGGTCATCGAGATATTGATGTTTTTGTTGCAAATAACAAGCTTTCACTTGTTTGCTCGCTTGGTGATCTTGTAACGTATCAATTTTTTGATTGATTAAATTATCATCAAAGCCCATTTGAGCTAAAACATAAAAACTCAAGTCATCAATTTTTTCAATAATACCTTGGCCTCTAGCGCAAAAAACTGCTGATATATCATCACTTATAAGGGTTCTTAATTGTGCTAAAACGCTTTGACTATAGGTAGAAAGAGAATGCTGGGACGATAACTCAGTAGCACCTGAAACTATTGTCTCAAGACCTTGACGGTTCTCATTGACGGTAGCTATTTGTTGGAAAGAGCGAATAGCGGCAAAAACGGTAGTGACTAACTTACGGCGAGTTAGCTCTGTTTTTGTTTTATAATCATTGATATCGTATTCTTTTATCACACTCTCTTCAGGAGCATAACCTGGTTGGCCTGTTCGCAGAACAATACGGATATCTTTTCGCTGTAATGTTTCTCTTATATATTTGACAACATTTAGCCCAGCATCATCCGTTTCCATGACCACATCGAGCAGTACGAGAACAATGTCGTCATTTTTTTCAATTAGTTCACAGGCATCTTTACCTGAATAGGCATGTAAGTACTCAAGACGGCGACCTAATACAACAAGGTCTGATAATGCTAATTGAGTCACTGAATGAATTTCAGGATCATCATCAACTATTAGGACTTGCCAAGTTTCATTACTGCCAAACGCTAAAATTTCGTCTTCATCACTATCATCGATGAATAAAAAGTCATCATGTGAATTTTCTGATGCTTGCATACCGCCCTCATAACTAAGCATATTATCCGGAAATATAAATAGTTAAAATTGAAATTTATTTTATTGAACTTAACTATAACTCAATACTACTTTTTTACACCATTGGCGGAGATAATGAAACCTGTTTGGTAATTTTTTATTTGTTTTATTTTACTGGGTTATAATAAATTGAATTTAATCATGTATCGTAAGCTTAGCTTTTGACATAGTGTGTTAAAACTTTTATACCCAAACTTGCATCTATACCCATGCTACTTGAAAATGCAGGTTTCAGAGCTTGGGTAGGATGCTAGCACAAGGCTTGATTTGTAATTTATGGTTATTCCCTGATTATGTATCATAACGCGGTAATAGCTTTCTACCCAAACTCCCTTAGGGCAAGGCGATAAGCGACCAACTGCGTTGTTATAAAATGATTCATGTAGAATGACTACACCACACATTTTATGCCTAACATTTGGCACGCTTCTCGACTTGCTGAAATCACGCATTTCCAGGTGGCATGGGTATACAGGTAGCTTGGGTATAAGCAACAAGCGAAATATTTCTGCTTATTTTAAGGATATTAAAGGGAGATAATAAGGTGAGTAAAGACAAATCAGATGTTGTGGTTCTTGAAAAAGACGTTAAGCCTAAGAGTGATGATATTGCGATCATTAAAAGCAGTAAATCGACTCAAAACACGACAGATAGCGGCGTTTCTCAACAGTTTTTAAAACTTGCTAAAAGATTTGTTATCGACGGGGCTATGCTGCCGGAAGAAAAACAAATGCTCATTGAAGATCGTACCGTGAAGCGCGCGCGATTGAGTCAATTACGCAAGCAGCAAAATATTGAAAATATTATGCAAAAAACGCTTAGTTATTGTTCCAATGTTGAATTTGGGCAAAAAACCGATCATGACTGGTTCAGTCGTTATATTGCATTATCTGAAGACGTCAGTAATCCAACTATGCAAGATCTATGGGCAAAAATTTTAGCTGGCGAATTGACTAAACCAGGCTCTTTTTCTTTTAAGGCATTACAAGTTTTTCGAGATATGAGCATTTATGATGCAAAACTATTAGCGAAAGCTTGCTCATTAGCGATAAAAGATTCAAATAAAAAAAATATACGTTTGATAACAGGCGCCTATCAACAGCCGGGTTTATTTAATTTTTTCTCTAAACAGCGACAGCAGTATTGTAATTTAAGTAAATATGGTTTGAATTATGCTGATTTGTTAGCTTTATCGGAAAATCACCTTATCTATTTGCAAGAAAGTGAATCGAGCTTAATTACAAAAGATGAAATTCTTCAGTTTACCTACAGTGGTTTAACATTAAAATTACAGGCAAAAAAGTCTAATGTTTGCCTGCAATTTTACAAATTTACTCCTTTAGGCGCTGAACTGGCCCACCTGATTAGCGACAAGAGTAATGATGAGTTTTTTGAGCACTTAAAAACTATGTTAACGCACTATTTTGTTGTGAAGAGTGACTAGTAGTAGCATTTTTAAATTGATCGAGATTTTATTGATAAAAGGGGAGTCTTAAGCTTGCATCCTTAGATGTAATTTACTAATGTTATATTGTATCAATTGTGATATTATCTCACTTTGAAGACCAAAGTTGGTCAGTTAACAGTAAATTAATCTAGATTCTCGGAACAAATATGTTAGATAGAATAGGCATTACAGCAACTTCCTTATGTGCATTACATTGCATATTATTACCTATTTTACTGCCAATGTTACCTTTACTTGGTTTAAGCTTTCTAGCGGATCATGCTTGGGAACACGTTTTTCTTCTTATGACTGCTGCCCTTGGTACCATCGCACTATTTTCTGGTTTTAAACGTTATCACAGACGTTTGTATCCTTTTTACTTACTGTATTTAGGTGTGGCTTTATACTGGATTAAGCACGATTTTTCTCAATCATTAGAACCATTTTTTATTATTGGAGGTGCGAGTCTTATTATTGCGGCCCATTTCATTAACATTAAGTTATGTAATAGCTGTAAACAATGTGATGATGAAGCTTGTAGTAGCTAACTTCCTTATCGAAAGTTAGCTAGCAATTCGTTTCATTTCTTTTTATATCCGTTGGATCAACCCATGAGTTCCACTGATATTACTTATCAAATTCCTTTAATTTTCTCGTTAAGGTATTTCTTCCCCAGCCTAACTTTTTAGCTGCGTCTTGTTTGTGTCCTTGGGTAAATATTAACGCTCGCTCAAGCATTATTTTTTCAAACTCAATTTGTGCGTAATCTAATATGGCATCTTTTCCCTGTGCTAGCTCTTGGTCCATCCAATGACTAAGTACGTCTTGCCAAGCATTAGAGTCATTCTTTGAAGGTGTTGATTTATCAACTAATTCATTTGGTAAATCTTCAATAAGAATTTCTTGGCCACTAGCCATTACCGTTAGAAAACGGCAAATATTCTCTAATTGCCTAACATTGCCAGGCCAATGACAGTTATTAAGAAAATTACTGGCCTTTTTGCTCAAGGTTTTTACCTCAACACTTAACTCATTTGCTGCTTGTGTTAAAAAATGCTGGCTCAGTTGTGGGATATCTTCCTTGCGTTCTCTAAGACTAGGTAAATGGATGCGAATAACATTGAGGCGATGAAATAAATCTTCCCTAAACTCACCTTTGTTCACACGATCTTCAAGATTCTGATGAGTCGCAGCAATTATGCGAACATCCACTTGAACAGGCAAGTGCCCACCAACACGATACACTTGGCCATCTGAAAGTACACGTAATAGGCGCGTTTGAATATCTAACGGCATATCGCCAATTTCGTCTAAAAATAAAGTCCCTCCATGTGCTTGTTCAAAGCGGCCTTGTCGAACTGAGTTCGCACCCGTAAAAGCTCCTTTTTCATGACCAAATAACTCAGATTCTATTAAGTCTTTTGGAATAGCAGCCATATTTAACGGAATAAAGGGTTCATTTACTCGAGGACTATGGGAATGCAGTGCTTGTGCAACTAATTCTTTACCTGTACCAGATTCACCATTAATGAGTACACTGATACTTGAGCGAGACAAGCGACCAATCGCACGAAACACTTCTTGCATGGCTGGCGCTTCTCCAATTAAACCAACGGCTGCAGGTATATCTTTTTGATTTTTGTTTTTCTCATTTTGCTCTCTTGCATGGGTGAGGGCACGTTTACTTAGATTGATGGCTTCATCAATATCAAATGGCTTAGGCAAATACTCAAATGCACCACCTTGGTACGCATTAACAGCGCTGTCTAAATCTGAGTGGGCAGTCATAATTATCACAGGGATATGGGAGTGTTGCTTGCTTAATCTTTTTAATAACTCCATTCCATCGATGTTTGGCATACGAATATCTGAAATAATGACTTCTGGCTGGCCATGATCCAATGCAACCAACAAGTTTTCTGCACTCTCAAAAGCAGCACAGCTTATATTTTCATTAGCAAAAGCTTTCTCAAGTACCCACCTAATTGAGCTATCGTCGTCAACTATCCAGACTTGTTCGGTGATCATATTGTACTCTCTTGTGATAAAGGTGCTTGATTTAAGGGTTGTTGTTTTAATGGCAGTAGAATTGTAAATTCAGTATGGCCAGGGCGGCTATGGCACGATAGTTTACCTTGATGTTGGTTTATCAAGGTTTGCGAAATAGACAAACCTAAGCCTGTTCCATTAGAACGGCCAGAGACCATAGGATAAAAAAGCGTGTCTTGAATCTCACTGGGGATCCCAGGTCCATTATCAATAATACTAATTTCAATCGCTAATTTTATTCGCTTGCCATGAATGGTTTTATTACTGGCAATTCGAGTTCTCAGGGTAATGTTGTGTGTTTCATCAATGGCTTGAATCGCATTGTTAACAATATTAAGTACCGCTTGTTGCAATTTTTCTTGATCGCATTCAATAGCCGGTAGCGAAGGATCATAATCGCGTAGTAAATGAATTTTTTGAGCATTTGAGTAGCTAACCAACTGACATACTTTTTCAAGTATTCCGTGAACATTTTGTGCTTGCATCTGAGGCAGTTGATTTGGACCGAGTAACCGATCAACTAAGTTAGTTAATCGGTCAGCTTGTTCAATAATCATGCTGGTATATTCTTGTTGCTCGCTACTGACTTCTTTACTTAGCAATTGTGCTGCGCCTCGAAGTCCCCCAAGTGGATTTTTAATTTCGTGTGCCAGACCTTTAATAAGGTCACGTGCAGCAAGCCACTGCTGATGCTGAAAAACTTCTAAGCTAATTTGTTTTTGCTGATCTATTTGTTTGAACTCAAGTAATACATGTGGAGCTCTTTCAAACTCAACTGATGAAGCGGTTACTTCTGCAGTAAAACGATGGCTTTCATTTAGCTCAACAACGATGTCACAATCAGTAAACTCTTGACCAGTGGCGAGCAGTTGCATTAAACGGGCGTGATTAATGCTGGTATTAGCAAAAATCATTTCAGATTCTGTATTGTATAAACGATATAGGCTTTTATTTAGTAGCGCTTCCGCTGCTGGGTTCACATAAACGATGGCGAGTTTTTCATTAAGAATAATTACAGCAGTCACCAATTGATTGGCGAGTGATTGCTGATAAGATAACTTGTGATCTTGTATATAACTACGGCTATTCATAAAAACCCTTAGGAAGATAATTCCATGCACCGTTTTGGTGCGTGCAATTTTAGTTTACTAAAGAAAGGTTTTATTTGCAGTGTTAATTTTTCTTGGCTACAAGGTGTTAACTCTTCTATACCTCCTTATTAATAAGGGGTAAAGTAATGTGTGTTAACTTAGTTTTTTGAAGCTCTATGCATATAAAACGTTACTGATGCTGATGATGCAATAATCTTGCCTTTTTCATCTAGTAGTAACATTTTAATTTTATGCTCGCCTCTATCAATATCTCGCAGCGAAAACATAGAGTGTGTCTGTGGCTTTTGATAGGGTTTACCGTCAAGGACTAACTGTACTTCTAATCCAGGTTTAAATCTTGGCTTGATACCACCACCAATATAGATGGAACCTGTATTATCACGAATTGTGGCATTATTTTTGGGGGTGTCTATAACTATTTCATATTTTTCTACAACCTCTTGGGGAGTAATATCGAGTACTTCGGTATCAATAGAGGTGCTTGATTGAATAATGTTACCAGGTTTAGTTTTTACCTCTTCTGCCCCAGGCATGGGAGAGTCAGAAAAAACCAATACACCTTGTTCATTACGCCATACGTAAATTTTGGCTGTTTTTGGGTGCACAGGAGCAGCTAAGGTAATGCCTAATAATATAAATAATAATAACTTGATCATAGTTCCTTATATTTCCCTGTGCTTTGGGTGGTCAATGTTCACATCAATCCTTAATGTACGTTAATTTAAGTATATATCCATACCTGTCTCTTATACACATCTGACGCTGCCGACGAATAGAGAGGTGT
>OJHK01000732.1_pt1 | contig 18493 bp, 11 predicted proteins | sample 1595161 | NCBI WGS metagenome assembly OJHK01 (sample SAMN05416842, study PRJEB24817) | seawater metagenome | isolation source: Sea water | place: Canada:Atlantic | collected 2013-07 | reverse complement strand
CTACACCTCTCTATTCGTCGGCAGCGTCAGATGTGTATAAGAGACAGAAGTAATAAGTAATCTTTGTAAAGTTAGCCATGGTTTTTATTATCTTAAGCAATAATAATGACCAAGAAGTATTAATAATTCCTCTTGGTCATTTTATGTTTATGCATACCGCTACCTTATTGGCTGCTTAGGCAATAGTATCAATAATGATAATTTCACAATCAGTTGTTGCCCTTAGCCTAATTGAATTAGACTGGGTAACTTCCAAACCATCACCTTTATTCATGGTGACAGTCTCAACACTATTAGCTAAACCATCTTCCACTTTAAACATGCCATCTGACGCTAAAATATAAGCTTGATGCTTTATGTCATGCTCAATAAGTGTTCCTTTAGCAATTTTACCGCCGAATATGCGTGCTTCTTGGCTTATAAACAATGCTTTGCCTTTATCTTCATCGTAACCCGATGCTAACAAGGTTAGCTCTGATGATTGCTCTGTTCGGAACTTTTTAGTTTCCCAGCGAGGCTCAACATTTTGTTTATTGGTCTCAATCCAAATTTGATAAAAGGTTAATGGGTCTTCGGTGCGGTTATATTCTGAATGTACTATGCCTGTCCCCGCACTCATCACTTGCACTTCACCTGTTTTAGTTATGCCTTTATTACCTGTGCTATCTTGATGTGTAATAGCGCCAGAGCGAATAAAACTAATAATTTCCATATTACGGTGTGAGTGTGAGGGAAATCCTGTACCGGGTTCAACCCAGTCGTCATTTACTACACGTAATTTACCAAAACCCATTCGTGTTGGGTTGTAATAATTAGCAAAGCTAAAGTGATGTTTAGATTTAAGCCAGCCATGATTTGCGCCACCTAGGCCTTTATAGGAATAATGTTTTAACATAATATTGTCCTCAGTCTGTAAACGTAATAGGTTAAATAAGCTTCATTGATAATGCGAGATCGCCAATTATCAATGAATGTCTAGTTGATAATTGGCGGAGTTAAGTGGCATAGTTAAGCGAAACAGTTAAGTGTTAGCTAACTACTAAACATTACTTTTTAGTGAGTTATATATTTTCTCATCAACAGAATGCTTACCGCCGCCTTGGATAAATAACGCTACGGTGATAGCTAATAGTGATAAACCAAACTCATAACCGTTGTTACTCATGAATAAGCCGTTATCGATGTGTACGTTAAATATGGCAACAATCATGGTAATGGCTAATACAAAACTTGTTGGTCGCGTAAGAAAACCGATAATTAAAAATAATCCACCGAAAAACTCTGCACTGCCAGCCATTAACGCCATTAAATAACCGGGTGCTAAGCCGATAGACTCCATCCATTGTCCTGTTCCGTCTAAACCGTAACCGCCAAACCAAGCAAAAAGTTTTTGTGCGCCATGTGCCGTAAATAAAATCCCTACAATTAATCGTAATGGTAATGCCGATAATGATTGTTCAGTTTTTGTGATGCGGTTAGTGATGTGTTTAATGTTCATAATGTTTACCTTAATGTGTTGTTAACGTTGGTTAATTGAATATGTAGCTATTGTATAAGTTGAATTACTTTGTAATAACCCCTAGTATTTGTTTGATATGATCAAATATTTTGAACAATATACTTTTAGTTGGATATATTTAATGAATACACCACCGATAAGCATTGAAGCGTTACTGGTATTAGATGCCATTGAATACCGTGGCAGTTACGCGGCTGCAGCAGAGCAATTAAATAAAGTTCCGTCTGCGCTGTCTTATATAGTGCAGAAACTGGAAGAGCAGCTGAACGTTACACTTTTTGTACGACAAGGTAGGCGAGCGGTACTTACTCCTGCGGGCAAGCATCTATTGCTAGAAGGTCGGAAAGTATTAAATGCTATAAATACGCTGTCAGAACAAACACAAACAATAGCTAATGGCTGGGAGCCTAAAATACGTATTGCTTGTGATTCAATCATCGATATAAATCCAACATTTTCGGGCATAGAAGCATTTTTAACTGAGCATCAAAATATTGAAATAGATGTGCGTGAAGAGGTGATGAGTGGCACTTGGGAGGCATTAATTGAAGACAAGGTTGATTTAGTGATAGGTGCTCCTTCTCCTATCCCTAGCCAAAAAGGAATTCGTGCGGTAAAAATAGATACATTAGATAGTGTGTTAGTGGCTGCGACAACACACGAATTAACCGAAAAGCTGGCGCAAGGCACTTCCGCTATTAAGGCCAGCGATTTAATAAAGTATCGCAGTATAATAGTGCATGACTCTGCACAGCATGAAATTCCTTGGTCGGTAAATATGATTGAGGGCAATCAGCAGTTTTTTGTTAGCTCTATTACCCAAAAAATTGCTGCCATTATTGCTGGTATAGGCATAGGACATTTACCAAAGAATTTGGTGCAAAATTATATTGCATCAGGTCAGCTGGTTGTTATTGAATTGGAAGACAAACCAAAGTCACAAGATTTATATATGGCATGGAAAGTATCGAATAAAGGCAAAGGGCTGAAGAAGTTAATTGCGATATTGTCGGGGCAGCAGGAGTAATCCTATGGCCTTTTATTTCAAATACAAAAAGCAGCCCTGAGTCAGGACTGCTTATCTCTCAATATCGTTTATCTTCCATCTACTTCTATTTTCAAGAACTATACCCGCTTTACTTGAAGATGCATGATTCAGCTGGAATTAGCAACGCCTTTAGGCAAGACATTGATTGAAGGGAATATTTATTCTATTGTCAAAATCAATAACGCAGCATAAAGCGTTTCTAAACCAGCCCCTTGGGGAAGGCTGAGCAAATCATACTCTGCGTTGCCTTTCTTTTTAAGGACGCTACATGGATGGTGTTATTAGAGAATGCAGGAGCATATTCTCCTGAATTACCCTTAATAAAAAATGCGCCTTGATTATAATTCGCTCAGACTTCATGAAATGAGCATCTTCAAGTAGGGCGGGTATAAAACAACTTAGCTAAACTGCTCATCTCGATGATGAGGTGCTGTCCAATCTTGCTTATGGCTTACAGGCACAATACCGTATGGGTTTATCGCTAAATGACTGGCATAATAATGACGTTTTATATGCGCTTCATTTACCGTTTTAGCGATGTTAGGCATTTGATACAGCGCTAACATAAAGTTATAAATGTTGCTGTACTGTTCAATTAACCGCAAGTTACATTTAAAATGGGTATGATAAACCGAATCAAAACGTATCAAGGTAACCCACAAACGCCAGTCGGCTTCGGTCAACGTATTACCTGTCAAATATCGATTATTAGCGAGTTTTTCTTCAACTTTGTCGAGCGCAGCAAATAATGAGGTTACATTACCGTCGTAAGCTTCTTGTGTGGTTGCAAAACCAGTTTTGTAAACACCATTATTAATATTGTGATAAACAAACTCATTAACTTCGTCAATTTCAGTGCGTAAATGTTCAGGATAAAAATCGAGGGCATTACCTGTTAGTTCATTAAAAGCGCTATTAAACATGCGAATAATTTCAGATGACTCATTATTCACGATTACTTTGTTTTTCTTGTCCCACAAAATAGGCACGCTGTTAACGCCGCTGTAATCGGGATCTTGAGCAAGGTATTTTTCACCTATAAAGTGGTCGCCATATAAATCATCACCCGTTGTGCCATAAAGCTTTGCTGATTCTTCATCATGAGTAAAGCTCCAACCTCTATCATGCATATCTGGATGAACTACACTTACGGTAATTAAGTCCTCTAAGCCTTTTAGTTGACGAAATACCAAGGTGCGATGCGCCCATGGGCAAGCAAGTGATACATATAAATGATAACGGTCAGCTTCCGCTTTAAAGCCCTCACGGCCGCTTATACCTGTACTACCATCTGGGGTAATCCAATTTCTAAACTGTGATTCTTTACGTTGATATTCACCATTTTTAATACTGCTGTTCCAGCTGTTTTTTACTGATGTCATGATCGTTACCTCACCTATTAAGTTAATTTGTTAGTTGTTAGCTATGTGTTGTTAATTGAGTATGAGGCCATTGTATGGCCTAAATCACTACTAAATAACCCTTAATATTTGTTTGGTATGTTCAAATTTTTTGAATGTTTATAGATTTAAATTTACTAATTCAAATGAAACCACAATATATAAAAGCTAGAGAGCTAGTTTTGGATTAGTAAAGTAACTTGCCTAGCAAAACTTTAAAGAGCGTAGGAATAGAAAATAAGGTCTTGAATCAACTAACAAATATAGTATCGAATTAGGTGCTTGGTGTTAATAGTGAATCGAATTGAGCTTCTTTGTATGTTTTTTGATGCTCTATCATTGCTCTAGATAAAACTAGTGATGCGGAAGATATATTTGGTACTTTCAAATTTATCAAATCACAAGATCGAAGCTTACTATCAATGGCACAATTCAATAAAACTAACTGTTCGGGTTTATTCTCAATCTCTACTCGTATTCTGATACGTCAAATCTCTCCAAGTTTAAATACGTTTTCTGATCAACACGTTTACCTTTATTCTAAGCTGTCATAATGTAATCCCCGTGAAAATTCGGAATTAAAAGCTAAGATGAAAGGCGGCTTTTTGTAAATTCTGAAGACTAAATTGAATTATGGATATAGGCAAGTTATCTAAAATCTATCTCGTTTCGTGGCATACAAAACCTCTTAAAAGTTTGTTCTCTTTATTCTCTTAAAATGCCAATTATGTAGATGTTTACAAAGGGCAGAAGTTATCACTTTGATGCAATTAACTTATGTTTTTTACAATCTTTACTGTTAATTTCTGTAAATTAATAACTCTATAATCCACTAACCTTTTCAAACTATAAATCAATCAGTTGTGAAATATTTCATTGATGAAAACACATCTTATTGTTGAATTTTGCACAGTTTTTTATTAAATATTATACAAGTTTGTTAAAAAAATGTAGCCAAGTTATAAATTTGGGTGTATTGTTTTTGAACAGTAAAGACAGCGCTGTCAATGGTGAAAGACAGCGCTGTCTTTGTTGGGTAAAAGATTAAGCCAAGAATTTATCTAGTTTGTAAAAAATGGATTTTGGCGACTAGCGTGGATAAAACTTTGCTAGGGCAAGCTGTAGTATTGGCGAAGGTATAAAATTATAAAAATAAATAACCCTAATAAAGCCAGTTAACTGGCCACTACACAGAGGTAAATATGAAAAGATTATTAACAGCATGCGCAGTCACTGCGGCTTTAGCTTCTACACAAGTATTAGCGGCAGTGCCTGGAAAACCGACGCTTACAGAACAATATGCTAACTACAACGGTAAAGGCTTTGTAACGGTTTCTGGCGAAGCTGGAGCATACAAATCACTTGTTACACGTGTTGATGTTGTTGAATTACCTGTTACTTGGTCTCCCGCTTGGAGCGGTGATGCAGCAACATCATGGCAAGTACTCGTCAATGGAGAAGTTGCCGTTTCAGGAACTGGTGCTGGCGGTAGCGCGATTGTTCCAATTACAAGTGGTGGTCTAAAAGAAATCGTTGTTCGCTTATGTAATGATGATGGTTGTGTTGACAGTGCTGCTGATAAGGCTATTGTTTCAGATACTGATGGCTCACACCTCATGCCACTTGGTGAACAAATTGACTCCGCGAATACTAACTATGCACAATCTAAAGACCAAATCGTTGGTACTTATTTTGTGGAGTGGGGCATCTATGGCCGTAAATACTTTGTTGAAAATGTACCTGCTAATAATTTAACACATATTATATATGGCTTTATTCCTATGTGTGGTGAAAACAAATCACTTAAGGACGGAAATGCATCTGGCTGGAGTGTGCTTCAAGCTGATTGTGCTCAAAGTGAAGATTATGAATTAGTTATTCATGATATGGGTGCTGCTTTTTGGCGTCAAAATGGTGCTGTTAAAGCAATGAAACTAGATGGAACCGCTGTTGGATACGGCGAAGTTGGTATGGGTAATTTTGGTCATTTAATGGCGCTTAAGCAAGGTAACCCGCACCTTAAAATCGTTCCGTCAATTGGTGGTTGGACACTTTCAGATCCGTTTTATGGTTTTACAGATAAAGCAAATCGCGATACGTTTGTTGCTTCTTCAAAAGAGTTCTTAAAAACATGGAAATTCTTTGATGGTATCGATATCGACTGGGAATTCCCGGGTGGTGGCGGTGCACAAGCTTCATTAGGCGACCCAATTAATGACGGTCCAGCTTATGTCGCTTTAATGAAAGAGCTTCGTGTAATGCTTGACGAACTTGCTGCGGAAACTGGCCGTGAATACGAACTAACCTCTGCTATTGGCGTAGGCTGGGATAAAATTCAAGATGTTGATTATGCCGCTGCAGCAGAGTATATGGACAACATCTTTATGATGTCATATGACTTTTACGGGGCATGGGGCAGTGAGACAGGTCATCAAACAGGTCTTTATTGTGGCGCACATATCTCTGCTGATAAATGTGCAGGTACAGGTGAATTTGGTCCAACAACCGTTACTGATAAAACGAAAGCAGGAAACTTAGGGCGTGACTCTTATGCTCCTGCAGGTATGCCAGAGTATACAACAGCTAATGCAACGCGTTTATTGTTAGAGCAAGGTGTTCCAGCTCATAAATTAGTTGTTGGTGCAGCAATGTATGGTCGTGGTTGGACTGATGTTCAAATGGTTAATGGCAGCCCAATTGGTGCTGTAGGTAATCACGTAGACAGCTCAGAGAATAACCCATTAGTTGCTGAAGGCGGCGAAGGAACTTCAGTTGACGAAGCGGCATGGGCATGGGAAGCAGGTATCATGGATTACCGTGGTGCGTTGAAATTCATGGCAGCAAATTCAAATGCTAAGTATGTTTGGGATAGCCAAGCCGAAGCATCATTTATTTGGGATGAAGTGAGCAGCACGCTAATTACATTAGATACACCACGATCAATCGAAGCAAAAGGCGTGTTCTTGCAAGCACAAGGGTTAGGTGGAATATTCTCTTGGGAAATTGATGGTGATGGCGGTACTGCAGCTGAACGTACACTCAATGCGATGAATAAAGCGGTAGGTAATGCTGAAGGGATAACCGATTGGGGAGTAACACCAACACCAACTCCAACTCCGACTCCAACTCCAACTCCGACTCCAACTCCGACGCCAACTCCGACTCCAACTCCGACACCAACGCCAACTCCAACTCCGACGCCGACTCCGACGCCGACAGAAACTCCGTGGATTGGTGGTCAAACATCAGTAAGTAATGGTGATGTTGTATCTTATGGTGGTTCGTGTTTTGAAGCGAAAAATAACCCAGGTGTTTGGGAAGCTCCATCGTCAGTATCTTGGTTCTGGACTGAAGTTCCATGTTCTGGTGTAATACCGACTCCAACGCCAACACCAACGCCGACGCCAACTCCGACTCCAACACCGACCCCAACACCGACAGAAACCGAATATGTAGCGGGTACTTCATATGTTGCAGGTGAAGTTGTTAGCAATGTTGGAAATATGTACCAATGTGATATAGCCGGATGGTGTTCATCAGCTTCTGCGTATCACTACGCTCCTGGAACAGGTAGTGCTTGGACAAGTGCATGGACACTAATAGAGTAAGTAATAAAACGCTTACCACAATTGATTCGACAACGAGAAACCCCCTGTCGAATCAGTAAGCTCTATATAAGAGGGGAAGGGAAAGTTATTCCTTTTCAACAACTCCCCCTTAAAAGGCCTATTCGAAAGAGTAGGCCTCTTTTATCATTAACTTCAAAAGTGACATGCAGGCGAAAGCGAATAGATGTAGATGCGTACTCGATTAATCGGAGAAGTTAAACGAAATTTATTGTAACTTAATGGAATTTAATTACTTAAAAATCAATGTTCTGCTGGTTTTTTAGAATTATATTGCGGGGTGTTGTACTTTATATTAAATGAGACGTTAATAGCAATGCAGATCAGAAAGTACTTCAGTCGCGATAATAACTAACAAAACGCCTGAAGCACTGTTATAGAAAAGAGATAATTGTTTACCTAGGGCCACAACACCTTCTTAATTTTGCTGCTGGGTTTTCTTGGTGGGGTCCTCAGGTAAGTCAGAACGAGGATCATCAAGCATCACCACTAATTTATCACAAAGGCTTTTTTTACCGACTTGATCAAGCTTGCTGTGCTGTACTCTAGTTTGTTGTTTTGCATGGGTTAAGCTTTGTATTTTAAATTTACTGTAATTTGCTTTAAATCCTTCATTCTCATCTGCAGCCTGTTCCAGTAATAGCCAATATACTTGCCAGCGATTAGCATTGCGCTTTTGCCAAGTCTTTAGACTGTTATCTAGTTCTTTTTTATCAACAAAGTTATATGTCATGCATTGGTTAAAGTAACTTTCCCACATATCTTTAGCAGTATTAGCCTGCAATGGAATTGCCAGTGGGTTTACATTGGGTTGGCTATTATTTGCCGCAATACTACTTATTGGGTTAGCTGCGATGAGCACTAATAAGCTTGATGTCATTATTTTTTTTAACTTCATAAAAGACCCTTGAACAACGCTGCAATAAACGTAATAACTTTAAAAGAAATGTTAAACTTTACCGCTTGCTTTGGCAAAAATTGATGCCATTTACCAGACATTTAAAGTGCCATTATTATAACCTATTGCGTGACCTTTAACGGTACTATTTTTGGTAAACCTCCGTTGTTTTATTAGTGATGAGACAGAAAAATATAACAGGATTATTATGAACAGCTATTTTAGTTTTATACGGAAAATAAAACTTGTCCTTAATTTGCTTTAAGGCACTGTTTTTTATGGTCTTTAGTTGTTGATGCCCATTTGTTTTTTTAACCTTTATAATGCTGGCGTATTGGGTTGGGAATTGGCAAGATAACAAGACAAAAATAATTATAATAATGTAATTTCAGGAGTAATAATCATGAAGAATTCCTTTGACTCAGGATGGCAGGATTGGATAGAAATCAACATTAATCGCAACTGCGATATTATAGGTATGTATGACATTTTATTAGCAAACGATTTCTGTCCACTACTTATTAAAAATCGATTAGACCTAACTGATCAAGATATAAAAAAAGCAAACAAAACACCCACAAAAAATACAGTAAACGACAAAGCACAAGCGACATTATTACAACAAAAAACTGAAATTATTGAGGCTGAAGATCGTGTTTTTTTGCCAAACGCCGAAAAAATTGATACGGATGATAAATTAGAATTATTCAAAATAGACAACTTCCTTAATCCTCATGAATGTATTGAACTCGTATCGATTATTCGAAATAATCTCAGAGAATCAACTACGACCAACGAGTCGGGTAACTTTAAAAATTACCGCACGAGCAAAACCTGTGATTTAAGTTTACTTAACCATGGGCTTGTGAACGATATTGATCGACGTATATGTAATGCGCTTGGTTTTGACTCAACCTATTCTGAGGGTATTCAAGCACAATGGTATGACGTAGATGAAGAGTTTAAACCTCATACCGATTATTTTGAACCCAATAGTAAAGAGTTTGAAGACCATGCCAGAGTTAGAGGGCAGCGTACTTGGACTTTTATGCTGTTCCTCAATAATACCCTTGAAGGTGGCGCAACTAAATTTACCCGTGTTAATAAAGTCTTTTCACCTAAACGCGGTACGGCTTTATTATGGAACAGCCTAACTCCTCAAGGCAGAGAAAACATTGAGAGTATGCATTGGGGCATGCCTGTTGAAAACGGCTTTAAAGTGATCATTACCAAATGGTTTCGTCTTAAAGGTAAAGGTAAAGGGAAACGTTTTACCAAAGAGCCGAATGAATATATACCGGCATATACAGACGAAGGCTTCCTCAAAGCTAGATTACCAGAGGTGTTATTTAAGAAAATTTATGACTTTTATCAAGCGAATGACAATACGGCGGTAAATGAACATGTTGAAGGATTTATTACTAGTAAAGAAAGGCAGGTGCCTAGCGAACTCATTCAGCTGACTGAGGAGTTAAAAAAAGAGATTCACCAAGTGTTGCTGCCTTTGGTAGAAGCGTGGATTGGTCATTATCTTAAACCAAGTTATGTCTTTGGCATCCGCAGGTATCGAAATGGCGCGGTATTAAAAGAACACCGTGATCGCGGTAAAACACACGTTGCTAGTGTGATTATTAACATTGAACAATTGGTTAGACAGCCATGGCCGTTAGTCATAGAAGACCATAACTACCGTAAACATCAGCTTATACTCAGCCCTGGCGATATGGTCTTTTATGAAGGTGCAAAGCTTACTCATGGACGACCAATAGCGTTTGATGGTGATGAGTTTTGTAATGTATTTGTCCATTACCAACTGACATAACTGCTTTTACGCAAGTTAAGCATTAACGGTATATATATACCATATAGAAAAACGGGCAACTACATTATGTAGTTGCCCGTTTTTCTTGTGTAGGACTTAATGATTACTGTGCTTATGAAAATAAAAAATGCCTGTTAGTGATAAACCAACAGGCATTTTATAGGGATAAAGTTTATCCCTATAACTTTCTATTATTTACTTTATTGCGGATTAAGTCCTAACTTTTCAAGTACTAGTTTGAAGTTAGCACGGCGTTCTTCTATCGCGTGAACTTCACCACTAACAGGGCAATGATCATCTGGACAACCACGGTTGACGATACCAGAAACAGCATCAACAAAGGCTGTACCTACCATGCCACCATCAACATATTTTTTAAGTTCTGCATGATAGTTCCAATCGGCGTATGGGCCACCTTCATTATCGTAGGCTTGAACAGAGCTAACCCAAAAGAATAAACCAGCAATCCACTTAATTTCTTTATGCTCTTCAGAGCTACAAATTAAGCCAGGGTTTGAACATAAATCTAAATCAGCGTATAGCGGGCTATCAGGTGCAGCTTCAACAGTCGTTCCATCTATCGTTGTTCCAATGGTATCTGGGTCAACGTGAGAGCGACCGACAAAATGGTTCAGTGTACCGAAGTTCTGACGACCTGTAGTTTGAATTACACCACGTCCCCACCAACCACAGCCTTGAACACTTTCATCGCTACCATCCCAAATAAAGCTACCTGCTTTTTGACCAACATACTGCTTACATTCTTCACGTTCAAATACTTGTTTAGAGGTATCAATAGCAGTAGGCACCGTATTACAGTGGCCTGCGTTAGTCCAACGACCCACTTTGCCATTTACTAGAAGGCCTTGCTCTGCAAGTACTGCGTCTGGCGCTGCAAAGATTGGCGCTGGCGCACCGTACCATTTAGCATGAGTATTAGCCGTTTGTTCCATTTTATCATCGCGAGGGCAAGAATAGGCGTGGTCTTTACCTGATACAGGATGAGTACCATAATCTGCATATTTCTGACCTAATTGGCCACAACTTGCTGTCATAGGGTAATCTACTTTTGCGCCGTATTTAATTTCAGACCAATTATTCTCATCACAAGCATCGAAACGTATCGTTTCTTGCATACTTTGTGAAAGGAATGCGGCAATAGCTACTTTGGCATACATAGCATTGGTTGCATCATCAGCTGAGTTATCTACTAACCAGAATTTATCGCCCGCTACACCAACATTGTGCATCGAATTTAAGCCTGTTAGGAAGTCAGCCCATTTATAGATAGTTGATGGTACCCACGTTGAACTAGGTGTTTCGTAAAGAAATACCTGACTATCCATTACCGACTCAATACCCGATAAATCACTATTTAATGAAGCAATACTTGTTAATGGATTAACACCAGAGCCTGCACCTACATAATAAAGGGGTACTTTAATGCTTTGGTAACTCGCTATTTTAGAGCTTAAAGCAGCGCTGTCAGTATCGAATAAAATTGCGAAGATATTGTTATGTGCAGCTTTACGTATTTTACTCTCGCCAGCCGTATTACCCATAAAGTAAGTTGTAGCTTGCGCTGTTGGTACTGATGACAACATTGCGGGTGCTTGAACAAAATCAGTCACTTGTTTCACGTATTCTAATGCGTTGTGCCATTGCTCACTAGATAAGCTGGCAGAGCTGCTTGATTTAGTAAAGGCAATAAAGTCAGCTTTTGAAGCGCCTTTATAAAGAGCTAACTTATCAAGAAGATCTGACGTTGCTTTAGATGCCGTATTCCAAACAGACCTTTTACCAGAGTGCGTTGCATAAGCAAAATCACCAATGCTTAATGACCAACCAAAAGTAGCGTTTGGAGCAAGGGTAGAAAGTATTAGATTTTGGGCTTGAGCCCAACCCTTGGCATCATCACTCAGTGCATTAATGTCGCTATTACTGATATCATTAGTATTTGTTGAGGCTAAAGCGGCTGTTAAGGCTTGTTTGACTTCAACCGTGCCTAAAGATGCCCCCTTATCAGCAGTAATATTATCAAGTACATTGCTGTTAATAATGACAGATTCAGATCCTAGCAACTTGGCAGTTTCAATTAACGAAACGAAACTATTGGTTAGCTCGGCTACATCTGATAATTCAACGCTGTTTATTGCGTTAATTGTAATGGTATCAGGCGCTGCAGAAGTAGGGCTTGCAACAACAAAGTCACTCGGCCAGCCATTAACTTTCAAGCTTACCGGATCTTTAGCATTGGGGAGCGATAGTAATGGTGCTGTACCTTGTGCCGTGCCATCACAGTTAACTTTCCAAGTCCACGTATCATCGCTACCTGGACGAGAAGAGGTTTCCCATTTAGCAGTAAAAGCTACGTAGTCATCATTAACGAGAATATCGCCGGCTTTAGCTGTTTCACCCAGAGACCACACACTGAAGTCAGCACATAAACCATCGGGCGTTGGTGTTGGAGTCGGCGTTGGAGTCGGTGTTGGAGTCGGCGTTGGAGTCGGCGTAGGAGTTGGCGTTGGTGTAGTGCTACCCACTAGAGTCCATGCGCTTGCCCATGCAGAACCAGTACCTGGTGCGTAGGCCCAACCAGATGCAGAAGAGCACCAGCCTGCAACATCACAGCGATATGATTGTCCACCATTGCTCACAATATCACCAGTGGCATAAACTGTACCAGCTACATAGGTACCTGTTGGCGCCGGCGTCGGAGTAGGTGTTGGAGTAGGCGTTGGAGTAGGCGTCGGAGTAGGTGTTGGAGTAGGTGTCGGAGTAGGTGTTGGAGTCACATCACCAGAACATTCATGTTTAAGAGACCAGCTATTGTCACTGCCGGGTGTTGATTTGGTCCACCACATAGCACTGTAGGCATTGCCATTAAATTGCATTACATCACCGGTATTCGCGTGATCAGGGTTTCCCTCCCAGTCTACCTGAGGGAAGTCTGGGTATGCATTGATACCCTCACAGCTTTGTGCTGCAAATGTGTTCGTTGATATCACTGTGCTTGCAGCAAGTGATATCGCGATAAACGTTTTATTTGGCTTAAAGCCAGCCTGTTTGAGTTTCATTCAAATTCCCATATTTAATTTATTATTGTTTTAATACCGCATGGATATGACTTGAAGACTGTTTAAATATTCACTGTGCTTTATTTATCCTTCATGTACGTTTTTCATGCGTATTTCAAACTATCATGCAATTGACAGCGCTGTCAACTAGCTGATTTATTTTAATGTTGTGTTTGATTTAATGGTAAATTTCAAGATAAAGTGGCTATAAATTATGAGTAATTACTTGATAAACGAAATATTAATAGGGTGTTTGTTTAACGTAAACTTTTTGTGTTAAAAAGCGTTTTGTAAATATGATTAAACCGATTATATATACTTTGCTAACGAAATCTCATCGTGTTCCTGACTATCCAAGCTACTTGTTCTAAGTTTCTCCATCGAAAATTCGAGCGTAAAAAATAAGAAATAAAATCTTAATTTGAGAACGCTAACGTTATTAAGTTTCAAAATTTATGCTGTACGTCCGCGTATAGGCAAGTAGTAAAAATAGAACTTTGAACCTTATTAACCAAGACAATGTGATATTTAGCCTCTATCTCTCCTCAACACATTCTAAGTAGATTCTAGGTTATATCTTTACCGGAATAAAAAAGCCTAAGCCTTGATAAGTCGCTGTTTTTGTTCGTTAGATCTGCTGCCTGTAATCTTTCGATTTTTTCTTCATATTGCAATGTCGTGTAACGTTTTTTGTTTAGTGAAAAAAGTAATATCGCCGTTAAGTTTTATTATCTGTGATGAGGGAATGTGTTAAATGGATTTATCAATTTACTTCAACATGATATTTAGTACCGCTTGGTATGTAATACCGATCTTCATATTTACTGTCATCATAAAATCAGCATGGTTCATAGGGTTTTTTAAAGGTATGGTTGGTGAGTTAAAAATGCCTAGTATCAAGCATGTGTATTTGATATATCCGATAGAAACTTTTATATTATTAAATGGTTATAGCAGAATTTAACATTAAATAATAACCTTCTTTTGTTTTCAAACAGTGATACACGGGTAGTTCAAACTTTATAGGTCATCAAGGAAAGAATATGAAAATAATAAAATTATCACGCATAGCCACCGCTTTGGGTATGGCATTAACCCTAAATCAGGTGCAAGCCGTTACCCTCGATATGGATGATAGGCAGCCGATGCCCGCGGACGCATCCTTTGCCGGTAAGACATATTTATGGGAAGTGAAACGTGCTAGTGATTTCGTCCTCAACGACCTATTGGGCAACCTAACGGGCGACTATGATGGCGTGCGCTATTCTAGTAAATTCAATAACGTATATTATGTCGATGTCCCCAATGCCTACTCAGTTGACCTATCTCAATATAAATATCTACAGAATTTTTACATCGACGGGACCGATTCGAATACAGACATATTTAAAATGATCGCTGCCAGAGCTACAGCTACATCGCCTGATAATCCTACTATTAATCCGTATCAATACAGCCTGCGAACCTTAAATTTAGATAACATTCATTTACAAGTGACTGACAATCCGGCTTTAGGGAGCATTCCTAATGCTATGCCTGAGCTACTTATATACGATGCGATTAATCTAAATTCTTCAAAGCTCACTATGGGAAAGGTCACTGGTGGTGGTAGTAGTGTCAATAAGCTCTACTTTCTTGATGATCACGAGATCAATGTTACAGGGGCGGGTAATGTTATCGAAATTAATCCCGCTACCTGGACTAGCATATCTGTAGGGGCTCATTCAACATCCTTGAATATTGCAGCTGGCAGTGACCTCACCATAACAAATGGCACTAATATTTTTAACGAATTTAATGGTAATCTCGCCATCAACGGGTCAACTGGCAGTGGCTCAACACTGAACATTGATGCAAGCCAAGTGGTATTAACCTCGGAACTATCAAATCCTAAATTCAAGCCATCTGTCATCGATAATGCCACCGTTAATATATCAGGCACATTTGGCTCTTCGTATGCAAGTTTACAGCTAACCAATCCTACTATTCGAAATTCGACTATCACATTAGATAACAATACGTTTTTTCGCTCCTCTCGACGTTTTACCGGAGGGAATAGTGCAGGGGTTGTGAATTTTGAAGGGGATAATACAATTACTCTTGGCGACGGTGCTACTTTCATTGGTCAAGCTGAAGGATCTGCTCCAACGTCAGCTTATGGTAGCTTTTATTTTGAAAATGGCACAACAACAATAAATGGCAATGGCGTCAATGCGCCAAATTTCCAAGCTGATACTTGGTTTATCGATAACGCTACCGTGAACTTAAGTAATGTCGCCGCCGAAACCTATGTAACCACACTGAATATAAGCAACAGTGCCTATAAGGGACGTGGGGTTTTCTTTGATAATCTTTCAACATTAAGTGTTACAGATTCAAGCATTTCAGGTTCAGTGAATTTTGGTAATAATGGTGCATTAATTTGGCTGAATAATAGTTCCATAATTGCCCCTGGTTTCAGTACGCAAGACGGTGGAACCGAAAAATACGCTCAAGGCATGACATTTGATTTTGGGACTGCTATTTGGCAAGGAAATAATACGTTTATCTCTAATATAGACCCCAACGGAACTGAAGTTGTTGTCGGAACAGGCATAAAATCTTACTCAAATCAGCTTTTCATTAAACGGGCAAATGTCACCGGCTTTGATACATTAAACATTGAATTAAAATCGGTAGATTACTCTTTACTCGCAAGTGACTATGCAACAGGTGGCGCTGCCAGCGATGGTATCTATGATTTGGTGTTATTACAAGATGGTGCAACAACGGATGCCGATCCGAGTATTACCTTAGATGGTAATTTTCCTGCTCTATTAACAGCCGGTCAGGTCAACAGAGCTAGTGCCAATAGCCCAGTTCAAGTTCAATTAGCTGAACTACCCGCCCAAACATTAGTTCTTCAGCCTACTATCACTCCAGCTCATCAGGAAACAACCATTAGTCAAATTGTTGTTGAGCCTGACAGTGGTAATACTGTTGCAACTAATGTGACGATCACTCCCGATAATACCGGCGGTGCTACCCAAGTAGTAACCACCACGACTACCACACCCGATGGCGGCACTCAGGTCAGCACTAGCACATCAACACTGCAACCAGCCACAGGTTCAAACAACCTGCAAAATGCAGCTAATTTATTGGCCAACAGCCATTATAAAGGTAACACTGACACCATAAATAACCTTGGGAGCATAACTAATAGTGAGTTAGCCAGTCATTTCAACAGTATTCATGCGGAGCCTTACTCATCAAATATGACGGTTGCACTTGAACACACAGATGCAGTAATGAACTCAGTATTTTCTCAGCTTAGAAAGAAATCTTTTTCACCTAAGCGAGATGAAGCGACTAAGGATGTAACAGCAATTACACGCCAAGGTATGTGGTTAGATGCAGGTTACATTAAAGGGGATGTTGAAGGTGAGGATAATTTAGGGAACTTTGATTACAGCTTATCGCACCTCACTTTAGGTTTTGATGTCGCAGAGTTCGATAAAGCGACGTTAGGTGTATACCTTTCTGCCGGGAGCTATGACATGGATGAGCATGATAGAGCGGTAGAGGATTTTTCGAATGATGCTTATCACTTTGGCGTGTATTTTAATCAACCTGATGTCGGTCAATGGAAACTACGATCACTACTCGGTTATGCTTATGGTGACCACAGTTCATCGCGCCTCGTACAATTATCTGATACGACTAGTAACGCCACTGCTGATTTTAACAGTTACAGTGTTTATGCTGGGGTGATGGCTACTATGAATTGGTATAGTAACGATTGGGTATCGTTATCGCCTGACCTTGCATTTAACTATGTTTACTTTGAGCAGGAAGGCTTCTCAGAGAAGGGCGACCCTAGCTTAAGTCTGAAACTGGATGACAGTGATGCACAATCTATTATTACATCCGTTGGATTAAGCGCAACCTTCTCTAGCCTTTCTCGAAATTATGCTATTTATCCAGAAGCCTATATCCGTTATGAGCATGACTGGTATGCGAGAAAAAATAACGAACATAAGGTCAATGCAGGGCTCGTTTCAAATCCCAATTATAAACAGGATTTTGAAGGCCAGAGCCGTGGAGAAAACTCTATTATCGTTGGCTTGGGCCTAACGAGTGATGTGACAAGTTCTTTACAAATTAACGGCGGGATCACAGTCACAGAATCTACACATGGTTCAGAAAGTGGCGGATCTATTAGCGCAAACTATAAGTGGTGATAGTTAACGTATTATTTTGATCACGATAAGTACAAACTGTGTATTATCACGTGATTTAGTGAAGTGACTGCTTTGTCGGCTTACTCCACTTTCGTGGACATTTTATAATTGTTGAATAGTTACATCGGAAGGTGTTTATGACCAAAGGCAAAAGTTACACACGATACTCTGCCGAGTTTAAACGAATGGTGTTTTAATAGCCTCTGAAGATGGTATACAGATATCAGTGTTTGTGAATACTTAGGAATTAGATCTCGGCGCATTAGGTCGTTGGCGAGATGAATTTCGCTTAAAAGACCTGTTGATTGCCAGTAACCATGGTTGTAGTGGTGCCATTGAGTAGACTGAGTAGTCTAGGAAAAATAAATGAAGAAAGAACTCTCGATTTTGCAAGCATACTACAACGCAATGTCATCCCAAGACTTGAAGAAAACAGTATCTTTTCTCTCTGATGATGTGCGTGTGTGCTTCCCAGAAGAGGATAGAAATTGGTGCGGTTCGGGCGCAGCACGTGAGAAATTTGGAGGTATGTTTAAAAAACGGTCTACCTTCCAAGCATCCTACTCCATCTTAACGCAGAAACGCACCAAGGGTTATTTAGAGGTGAAAGTGGCGTGCAAGTTTTCATGCGAACAAACCAATATGTCATCGAATAGGGATATGGTGTATCACATCACAGAAAACGCAATTGTGTATATTGCTCATTTATGACGAGATATGCGCGTAAGAGGATGAATATATAAGTGCTAAGCACAGCCCAGGGTTCTAGATGATATTTTAGAGCAGGCTATAAATGAAGCAAGCTGAACTTTTACAGATTAAGCTGTATAAGTCTGTCTCTTATACACATCTCCGAGCCCACGAGACCTCTCTACATCTC
>OJHK01000728.1_pt1 | contig 18605 bp, 21 predicted proteins | sample 1595161 | NCBI WGS metagenome assembly OJHK01 (sample SAMN05416842, study PRJEB24817) | seawater metagenome | isolation source: Sea water | place: Canada:Atlantic | collected 2013-07 | reverse complement strand
CGAAAAACTTAAAAAAGAAACTTTAAAAGAAATCATTAGAATTGGTTTTATTACTGACGAAAAAAAATATGGAAATTTTGAATTTGAAATCGATTATATTAAATTTAAATAAAAAAACCCATCAAGTGGTGGGTTTTTTATTTAATAGTATTTTTTTACCTAAAAGGTTGAAGTAATATTGATAGCTACTTCAGAACAATTCTTACTTATACCATCAAGACCTTCATGAAGCTCTTTACAAATTAAATTTAAAGAATCTAAAGAGGACTTAGCGTTCCAATTTAATACATCCATTTTAGTATCCATTGAGAATTTTTTACCCTTGATTAGATAAGAGAAAGGTAATTTATCTGTAATTCAATTCTTCGTTATGTCTGCATAACCTATAGAATCATTCTCCTCCATAAAAAAAGTATTACCTAAAACAGCTTGTTTGTAATAAGCATATAATTTGAGCATAATATCTGGAGCTAAACTTTCTTCTAAGTCAGATAGATCTTTATATGCTTTTACGAATTTTAAATCTAAACTTACAGTCACTACTTTTCTGCTATTACTTGTTCTCCACCTTTAACTTTATCACCAATTTTTACTGCTAACTTAGTGTTGAGTGGTAAATAAAGATCTACTCTACTTCCAAACTTTATAAATCCTGCATCAGTTCCCTGAACAACTTTCTCACCTTCTTCAGCGTAATTTACAATTCTTTTTGCTAGTGCTCCTGCAATTTGACGATAGAGTACTTCACCAAAAGTATTGTTTTTAATCACTATTGTTGTTCTTTCATTTTCAGTAGATGCTTTTGGGTGCCAAGCAACTAAATATTTTCCAGGATGGTATTTACTATATTTTATTAGCCCACTTAAAGCATATCTAGTAACATGAACATTAATTGGAGACATAAATATTGAAACCTGAAGTTTTTTTCCTTTGAAATACTCTGGTTCATCAACTTCCTCAATAACTACGACCTTTCCATCTACAGGAGCAATAATTTGATTATCATTTATGTTTGTAATTCTTTTTGGGTTTCGGAAAAACTGTAAAACAATAATTAAAAATAATACTAAAAATATTTGTATTCCTTTTTGAAGCCAGTAGACTTCTACGAATTTCTCTGATAATAAAATTCCTGATAAAATTAATAGAAAGGTATAAACTATTATTTTATAACCTTCTTTGTGAAAACTTAGCATTTTTTTAGATTAAATAATGGATGTACAAATATACGAAGGGAGCTACAAACAACAAACTATCTAACCTATCTAATATCCCTCCATGACCTGGCATAATTTTACCACTATCTTTAGTATGAGCTTGTCTTTTAAATTTTGACTCAATAAGGTCCCCTGCAGTTCCAAGTATAGAGGCTATTAATGAGATTACTATTAAATTAGTAAGAGATAAAAAATCACAAAAATATGAAAGTAAAAAAGCTGTAATTAATGAAAATAAAACACCTCCAAAAAACCCTTCAACTGTCTTTTTTGGAGATACACTTTCAAATAATTTATTTCTACCAAGATTCTTCCCAACAAAAAACGCAAAACTATCATTCACCCATATAAGAATGATTAATGTTAAAATGACTGACTGCTCATAAACTCCATTTATAAAAGGAAGAAGTATTAAAAAAGTAAACGAAAGAAGTAAATAACGAACACATATATCAAATTTTTGAATAGAATTTGAGGGATAATTCTTTCTTTTAAAAAATAAGCTTAATAATAACTGAACTGATCCGGAAAGAGATAAAACTAATAGTAGTTTTATAAAAAATAAGTGAATTGGTAAATATGGCAATAAGATTAGACCAATGAACAGCAAATAAATAATACTATTGTTAAACTTTAATAATTTAAAAAACTCTCTTAAAGAAATAAAACCAAAAAAGGAGATAAGAATTATGTAAGATTCTTTTGAATACATTATGGCACTAATGAAAAGTATCGCATAAATAAATCCTGAAGTAGTTCTTCTAAGAAGGTTGGTCATATTATAAATCTTCTAAAAGAAGCAAATATAAGTTTTTGGAGTTGTTATTACCATAATTTAAAAAATTATCGTCGTCAGTTTTTAAACTGTATTTTTTTACTGCACTAATATTGGTTGGTATACTTCCATCTTTACAATTGGTTTTGATACCTGTTAAACCTTCCCCTGTATCTTTTACAAATTGGCTAGTTCTTGCAAACACAATAAAATCATTTGTTAAAGAGGTAAGTTTGTGAGTACTCAGTTGGTTAGATGAGAATAAAATATCACCATTATCAGAGATTAAATGCTCACAAGAGGTGAATAGAGGTTTTGTGGTATCTACATCTTCTTGTAGTTTAACATTAGATTTTTTTAGGAAATTTTTTAAACTTTTATCGAAACAAGTGATGATTTCCCAATTATTTTCAGAAATGATTTGGTTTAAGTTATTAATAACCTCTTTTTCTGAAACACAATAAAGAAATTTGCCTCCTTTGGAAATAAAATGATGAACAAATGCGTCATCCAAAGATAATTTAACCTTTGGTTTTTTATCAGCGTTTTCATCAGTAGACACTTTACTTTTAAATAATTTTTTTAAAAAACTCATTTAAAAATTAATTTTTATTTTTCTTCTTTAATGTCTTTTGCTTCTTCCTCTTCAACTATTGTTTTTGAATTTTCCTCTTTTGCTTCAGAAACATTAGTAGATTCTTCTTCAAATGGTCTTACTCCAAAAATCTTAATTAAGTCATCCTTAAAGATAACTTCCTTATCTAATAAAAGCTCAGCTAAAACAGTTAACTTTTCTTTATTATCATCAAGGATATCGATGGCTCTTTGATACTGCAATTCTATCATTTTTGAAATTTCCTCATCAATAATTTTTGCTGTATTTTCACTGTATGGTTTCACAAAAGCATCATTCCCAGAGGAATCATAATAGGTTAAATTTCCAACTTTTTCGTTTAAACCATAAACTGTAACCATTGCTCTAGCTTGCTTGGTCACTTTCTCAAGATCACTCAATGCTCCTGTTGAAATTTTATTGAAAATTATTTTCTCTGCAGCTCTACCCCCTAAGGTAGCACACATTTCATCTAGCATTTGTTCAGTCTGCACAATCATTCTTTCAGCAGGAAGATACCATGCAGCACCTAGACTTTGACCTCTTGGCACTATTGTTACCTTAACTAAAGGTGCGGCATGCTCTAACATCCAACTTACTGTAGCGTGTCCAGCCTCATGAAAAGCTATTGTTTTTTTCTCCTTAGGAGTAATTACTTTATTTTTCTTTTCTAAACCACCAACTATTCTATCTACTGCATCTAAAAAGTCTTGATGGTGAATTGATTTTTTATCTCCTCGTGCTGCAATTAATGCTGCTTCATTACACATATTTGCAATATCAGCACCAGAAAAACCAGGAGTTTGTTGAGCTAAAAATTCAATATTTACATCATCTGATAATTTTAAAGGTTTTATATGAACTTCAAAAATTTCTTTTCGCTCTTTAATGTCTGGTAAATCTACATAGATTTGTCTATCAAAACGACCAGCCCTCATAAGAGCAGAGTCTAATACATCTGCTCTATTAGTTGCTGCTAAAACTATAACATTAACATCTGTTCCAAATCCATCCATCTCTGTCAACAACTGGTTTAGTGTGTTTTCACGTTCATCATTACCACCAGTCATGCTATTTTTCCCACGAGCTCTTCCAATAGCATCAATTTCATCAATAAAAATTATTGATGGTGATTTTTGTGCAGCTTGTTTAAATAAATCTCGAACTCTGGAGGCTCCAACTCCTACAAACATCTCAACAAAATCTGATCCAGATAGTGAGAAAAAAGGTACCTCTGCCTCACCTGCAACAGCTTTGGCTAATAATGTTTTACCAGTACCTGGAGGGCCAACCAATAATGCACCTTTCGGTATTTTACCTCCTAATGCAGTGTACTTATCAGGATTTTTTAAGAAATCAACTATTTCCTGAACTTCTTCTTTAGCACCCTCTAAACCAGCAACATTTTCAAAAGTTGTTTTAACTTTGGTGTCTTTATCAAATAATTTTGCTTTAGATTTTCCAATATTAAAAATTTGACCACCGCCGCCTCCAGCGCCGCCACCGCCGGACATTCTCCTCATGAAGAAAATCCAGATGGCTATAAGTAAAATAAAAGGTAAGAAACCAATAATTGATTCAAAGAAACTACCTCTAGAATCTGAATCTACATCAAAATCTAAATTTTTGGTTGATTTGTATTGATTTAATTTATTTTCAAAATTTTGTAAGTCTCCAAAGTCGTATTGAAATAATGGAGAACCTTTTCTAAATAAAGGTGAATTGGCCTGTTGCTTGTACTTATCTTTATTTTGGGCTTCCGTTTTAATGTATACCTCAGCAATATTTTTATTTATAATTAGAATTTTGTTTACATCATTAGACTCTAATATTTTAAAAAATCTATTTGTTGAAATTTTCTTTGTAGAGAAAGAGGCCTCGTTTATAAAACTAACACCGATTAAAACAACAAAAATTGCTCCATAAATCCAATACATATTGAATTTAAATTTAGGCACATTAGGTGTTGAGTTTTTATTTTTATCGCTCATCTATTTTTTATTTTAAACAGGATTGATTACAGTTATTTTAGCATCTCCCCAGAGACTTTCTATATCATAGAATTCTCTTATATGCTTTTGAAAGACGTGCACTACTACGTTTACATAATCCATCAGAATCCATTCTGAATTATTTTGTCCTTCAACATGCCATGGCTTGTCTTTTAATTCTTTACTGACAAGCTTCTGAATGGAGCCAGTAATTGCGTTTACTTGAGTATTTGAATTTCCTGAACAAATAATAAAGTAATCACAAACAGTATTTTCTATTTCTCTTAAATCTAGCAATTGAATATCATCTCCCTTTACATCATCAATACCTTTTATAATTATAGATATTAACTCATCTGTGCTAACTGGTTTTTTTACCATTAATATTTTTATATTTAATACAAAGTTATTATTTTTTTGCGAGTATATTGCGAAGTAATTAATTAGTTTACACTTTCTTTAACACTTGAGAATAATCAAAATTAATGCCACCAACTCTACCAATTCTTTTTTGAAAGAATTGGCTCGAAGTTCTTCGCTAGATGAGCTTACTGTTGCTGTAACTAACAAACAAACTTCTGGTCGTGGACAAATGAGTAATTCTTGGCTTTCAGAACCTTATAAAAACCTAACATTCAGCTTATTCACACCCTTAAAAAAAATTAAAATCGAACATCAAGCATACCTAAACTTTGCTGTTTCATTAGCAATATATGATACACTTTTAGAGTATGATGTTCCTGAACTATACATTAAATGGCCTAACGACATTATGTCAGACAAAAAGAAGATTTGTGGAATTCTTATTGAAAATACATTTTTTGATTCATGGATAAAGAATACTATTGTTGGGATTGGTTTAAATGTTAATCAAGAAAAATTTCATGAAAGCTTAATTAACGCTAGCTCTTTAAAAATTATTTTAAAAAAAAATATAGATCTTGAAGCGCTTATGAATAAAATTATAGACAATATCAATATAAAAATTTCTTGTGTTGAATTGGGTAACTTTAATTTAATTCACAATCAATATCATGAAGTTTTATACAAGAAAGGGATTCCAACTACATTTATGAATCAAAAAACTAATCAATTATTTATGGGTATAATTCATGGAGTAACTTCTTCTGGGAATATAAAAATACAATTGGAAGATAATACTATACGTGAATTTAGACTCAAAGAAATTTCTTTTGCTAAAGTTTAGCAATATTTTCGGTAAGTGTATCTATGAAGTTGGTCAGTGGTTTTTTAACCATCATAGCCATCATAGGATTAAAGTCTCCATCAAATTGCAATTGAACTTCACTTGAGCTATCAGAAAAAGATGATATATTAGCTTCCAGTGTAAAGGATAATTTACTACTAGCTGCACCTAAACTTACCTTTGAATACTCAATACTATTCCCAAGAACAAGTCTTATTTCAGGCATTCCCTTTAGTCCAAATAAAAATGAATCACCTTCAACCTGAAATTTCTCAGTACTTGTCGGCATCAGTAATTCGAAATTTTCTAGAGTCATGAAAAATTTATAGGCCTCTTCTGATGATTTTGATATTAATACCTTTTTTCCTTCTATATTCATCTTTTATAATTTCCAGTTTTCGGGATCTTGTCTCCATTCAGACAATGTTTCTAACTCTTTTTCAGTGATATATTTACTATCCATTGCTTGTTCCAATAAATACGTATAATTGCTAAGGGTTGAAAGGGAAACATTACTGTTTTTAAAATTATCTGAAGCAATATCAAATCCATAAGAGAAAATAGCAACCATACCTTTCACGACAGCACCAGCTTCTTTTAATGCTGTAACAGCATTTAAACTACTTTTTCCTGTACTAATTAGATCCTCAATAACTACAACATTTTGGCCACTTTCTATATGACCCTCTATTTGATTTTTACGTCCATGACTTTTAGGTTCTGGCCTAACATAAATGAAGGGTACACCCAATTCTTGAGCTACCAATACACCAATAGCAATAGCTCCAGTAGCAACCCCAGCTATAACATCTGGCTTGCCATATTGAATCTCAACTATTTTAGAAATTTCTTCTTTTATAAACACGCGAACAGATGGGTAGGACAATGTCACTCTATTATCGCAATAAATTGGAGAATTCCAACCAGAAGCCCATCTAAATGGATCTGATGGACTCAACTTAATAGCTTTAACTTTAAGTAAAACTTCTGCTGTTTTTTTTGCTGTATCTTTGTTTAAAATCATGTAGGCAAATGTATAAAGTTTTTATTAATGAAAGACCTATTATCTTAATAGATTCTTCTTATGAAGAAAGTGATTTTAATATTCTACATTACAAAAACATTACCATTTCAGAAATCATTCACAAACTTAAAGATGGAAAGTACAAAGGCTTTATCCTACTGTGTGAAGACCTTGAAGAATCCTGGATAGATTTTAAAAGTAATTTTACTTTAATCATTGCTGCTGGTGGCCTAGTATTAAATTCACGAAAAGAATTTTTATTCATTTTTAGGGGTGATAAATGGGATTTACCAAAAGGAAGAATTGAAAAAGGGGAACAAATTAAAGAAACAGCTCTCAGAGAAGTTGAAGAAGAGTGTGGGATTTCTAAACTAACCTTAAATAAATTTTTAATTACTACTTACCATTTTTTCTATCATAACAATCAAAACAAATTAAAGGAAACACATTGGTATGAGATGGAAACAAAAAGTGATGAAATTTTAATTCCTCAACTTGAAGAGGGAATAACCATTGCTGTGTTTAAAAATAAAAAAGATACAATAAAGGCATTAGAGAATAGCTATAAAAATATTCATTTGGTTTTTAAAAAGTATTATCAAAATCAATAAAATAAAATAGTTTTTTTTAATACCCTAAGTTCATAAAATCACGTTGTGAGCGTTCCATTAATTCTTCTATCTTTGCCAACTTCTTAAAAAACCGAATAAAAAAATATGAATGCTTTCGTTAGAAAAAGAGTAAAAAATATACAAAATGATATTCTTTCGGGAATAACAGTAGCTTTAGCACTTGTTCCAGAAGCAGTAGCCTTTGCATTTGTTGCTGGTGTAGATCCATTAGTTGGTTTATATGCAGCATTTATGGTAGGCTTAATTACTGCTGTTTTCGGAGGGAGACCTGGAATGATATCTGGAGCTACAGGTGCGTTAGCTGTTGTAATGGTAAGTTTGGTGAGTGAAGGGAATGCCATGGGAACAGCAAGTGAAAACTTGGGTCTTTACTACCTTTTTCTAACCGTAATATTAATGGGACTTATTCAAATACTAGCTGGAGTTTTTAAACTTGGAAAATTTGTTCGTTTAATTCCACATCCTGTGATGATGGGATTTGTAAATGGATTAGCTATTGTTATTTTCTTATCGCAACTAGGTATGTTTAAAACAACTGTTGGCGGTGAGAAGGTTTGGCTTGAAGGTGAAAGCTTATACATGATGATTGGTTTGGTTGGACTAACCATGTTAATTATGTGGGGCTTACCAAAATTAAAGGCTACAAAAAAATTACCTGAAGCATTAATTGCAATTATAGCAGTGGCTGGAATTGTTATATTTTCAAATTTAGACGTTGCAACTGTTGGCTCTTTTATAAGAGATGGTGGTGGTGAAGGTTTAAAAGGTGGCTTTCCAGTTCCAGTTTTAGATACTTTTTCTAAGATTCCAATGAATTTAAATACGTTTTGGTTTATTCTTCCTTATGCAGGAATACTTGCAGCTATTGGATTAATAGAGTCTCTAATGACTCTTAATTTAGTAGATGACTTAACAGAAACACGAGGGAATTCTAATCGTGAATGTATTGCACAAGGAAGTGCTAATGTTATTACGGGGTTCTTTGGTGGTATGGGAGGTTGTGCGATGATTGGACAATCTATCATTAATATAAAAGGAGGTGGTAGAGGCCGATTGTCTGGAATTACCGCAGCAATAATGCTGTTGATTTTTATACTATTTGCATCTTCCTACATAGAACAAGTTCCAATAGCTGCTCTAGTTGGAGTGATGTTTATGGTAGTTGTTGGTACTTTTGCTTGGTCTAGTTTTAGAATTATGAATAAGATTCCTGTTTCAGACCTTATTGTTTTAATTTTAGTTTCTGGGCTAACTGTTATTTTTGATTTAGCAATAGCTGTTATTGCAGGGGTAATTGTAAGTGCTTTAGTTTTTTCATGGGAAAATGCTAGACGCATCAGAGCTAGAAAACGGATTAAAGAGGATGGAACTAAAGTATATGAAATTTGGGGACCTTTATTTTTTGGAAGTATTTCAGCTTTCAATGAAAAATTTGATGTTAAAAATGATCCAAACTCAGTTGAAATTGATTTCGTTGAATCTAGAGTATCTGATCACTCTGCACTGGAAGCTATCTTCGTTCTAGCCGAAAAATACCAAAAAGTTGGAAAAAAGATTAGACTCAAACACCTTAGTGCAGATTGTAAGATATTATTATACAAAGCAAGTCCAATTTTTCATCAAATAATTGAAGAGGACATTGATGACCCTAGGTATCATTTAGTGGCAAATCCGGAAAAATTTCCAAAATCACTTTCTGAATATAAATTTTAGAAAAAATAATAGGGTACTAAACCATACCGTGATCAGATAACGGCAATGACCTCACTCGTTTACCAGAAGCATTAAAAATAGCATTGGTAATAGCAGCTGAAACTGGAGGAACTCCAGGTTCTCCTACACCTGTTGGATCCTCTTCATTATCTACTAAATGAACATGAATATTTGGTGCATCTATCATTCTTGTCATTTGGTAATCATGAAAATTACTTTGCTCAACAGCTCCATCTTTTGTAGATATTTTCCCAAACATGGTAAGAGACATGCCAAAAATTGCTGCACCTTCCATTTGATTGATAACAGCATCTCTATTTACATACATTCCACAATCTAATACAGAATAAATATTTTCAACTTTTACTTTTTCACTTTTTACAGAGACCTCAACTACTGTTGCCACATAACTATAAAAACTGTAATGAATGGCTACTCCTAAACCATGACCCTCTGGTAATTTACTTCCCCAGTTTGATAATTTTTTTGCTTCTAAAAGTACGTTTTTTAGTCGTGATACATTAAATGGATGAGGAGATTTTTCAGTTGAAATCTTATCTTCTCCTAATAAATTAAGTCTAAAATCTATAGCATCTTCTTCAGAAGCAACAGCCAATTCATCTACAAAGGAATTAATTCCAAATCCACTAATAATATTAGAAACCGAACGCAACCAACCTATTCGAAGATGAGACTCTGCTTTAGCATTTTCTATTTGTATATTTTCAATGTCATACGGATTATTGGTGAAGCCCATTCCCAACTCAAAACCAGCAATATAATTTGACATAGGCTTAAAGCTTGAAGTAATTGAAGGAAATGCCACACGATGAAGCCAACCTGTCACCTTACCTTTTTTGTCTAATGAGCCTTTTAGATATTGTGCATTTTGAGCATGATAAAAACTATGTTGTATGTCATCTTCTCGAGTCCATACAACTTGAACAGGAGCTTTAATTTTTTCAGATAATGCAACAGCCTCTACAACAAAATCTGATTTTGATTTTCGTCCAAAAGCTCCTCCTAACATCATTACATTAATGGTAATATCTTCAATAGCAAATCCAAAGAAATGAGCAATTTCTGCTCTTACAGTTTGCGGATCTTGAACTGGTGCCCAAACATCACATTTTCCATCACGAACCCAAGCTAAAGCATTTGGTACTTCCATTGGTGCATGAACTAAATGGGGCATTGTGTAGGTGGCCTCAATTACTTTATCTGCATTTTCAAAAGCCTTATCTACATTGCCCTTAAACGGCGGAACTACTTTTGCTTTTTTGTGAATTCTACTAATTAATTTTTCTTTAAACTTTTCAGAATTATAAATTTCATTTGAACCTGATTCCCATTCAATATTCAAATTATTTTTTCCTTGAAAAGCAGACCAGGTATTATTTGCAATAACAGCCACTCCACCCAACATTCCAAAAAACTGACCAGCAGGAGGGATTAATCTATCTAACTGAACCACTTGCTCTACACCGTTTATTTCATTAGTGTCTGAAGTGTCAAAACTTTTTACAGACCCAAAAGTTACCGGACTTCTAGCTATTGACGCAAATTTCATATTTGGGAACCGAGCATCTAATCCGTAGTTGGCTTTTCCATGAAGAAAATCTTCCATATCTATCCCACGAATAACTTTCTTACCAATATACTTAAAGTCTTTTTTATCTTTTAATATAATATTCTCGTCTAATGGAATTGCAATAGTTTTTGCTTCTTCTACCAAATCACCAAAAAAGATTTCTTCCCCTGTTGAAATATTTTTTACAAAATGATTTTCTGCTTTGCAACTTGCCACAGGTATATTCCATTTTTTCGCAGCTGCTTGTTCAAGGATTAAACGCGCCATTGCCCCCATTTTTCGCATAGGTTTCAAAAGGGTTCTTATACTTCTAGATCCGTCTGTATTTTGATTACCAAATTTTGAATCACCTGTTGCTTGTTGCACCGTTACATATTTCCAATCTGCCTCTAGATCTTCAGCTATAGCTGATGCCATAGAAGTTCTAATACCTTGACCCATTTCTGAACGGGCTACAACAATTGTTAATTTTCCATCTTTCTGGAGTTGAATAAAAAGATTTGGCACAAAAGAGATTCCATTTTCTAAAGTGTTCACTACAACTTTATCAGCAGAAACATTACATCCAAATAGTAAACCTCCAGAAGCCAAACCAAATATTTTTACAAAATCTCTTCGTTTCATTTCTATCTTTTCCATTAGGCTTGTTTTTTAAGTTCAACTGCTTCTTTTATTGCCTTTTTGATTCTAACATAAGTTCCACATCTACAAATATTTCCACTCATCGCATTATCTATATCTTCATCTGTTGGGTTATCATTAGTATCTAATAATTCAGCTGCAGAAATCAACTGACCAGATTGGCAATAACCACATTGAGGTACACTATTATCTCGCCATGCCTGTCGTAAAGCTTCAAGACTATCTGAAGTACCCTCAATAGTTGTAATATTTTTACCAATAGCTTGACTTACCATAGTACTACATGAGCGAACAACTGTTCCATCTATCATTATAGAACAAGCACCGCATTGGGCTACTCCACAACCAAACTTAGTTCCTGTAAGTCCTATTAAATCTCTTATTGCCCATAATAAAGGCATACTTTCTGGAGCATCAACTTGATAGTCCTGACCGTTAATCGTAAGTGTTTGCATGGTAAATTTTATTAGACAGACAAGTTAGTAAAAATATTGCTTTCTAAAAACTAGTTTTACCTATTCATAGGCTTTATAAATAGGCAGTAATAAATGTGCTTTTTCATAATGTAAACTTCTTTTGTAGATAAAGTTTAACTGAGCTCTCGGATTTTTAGCAAAATCTTTATTGTCAGCTTTCTTCGCCTCAAAAGCATCTTCAACAAGCGTATTTTCTTTTAAAATTTGCTCAGCAACATCCTCAAAAACATAGCCAGAATACCCCTCTTTTTGTTGTAAAACTGTATCAAAAAAATTCCAATTAAAAAAAGAATCAGTAGCCTCTGGTTCAAGAGTTTCCATTAAATATCTTGCCCCTTTCTGATTGACAGGTATGTAAAGATCTCCTTTGGAAAAGTGAACAGCAATTGAATCAATTTTTATTGAAGTATTGTAATGAAGGTAATGCCCTTCATAAGCACTTGTTCTTGTTTTATAGTTATCTACATGTATCGTTTCTACAACTAAAGTCGTATCTTTTTCAAACTGAGTGTAAGAGATTTGATTGTTATTTAAGCGCTCTATTACACGACGCCACCCTTGTCTCAAAATGTAAGCTTTTGGAATGGTAGTTTCTTTTGTTGGCCTAAATTCATTGTAGTAATTTACAGGTTCTAAATATGGCTTTGATGTATCATATTTTAGTCGTTTCCCATTGGTTACTTTACTATCTATTATTTTCCCTTCATATCCTCTAAACTGAATGATAGAAGGTTCTTTTTGATGGTGAATTTCAAATGCAATTGGGTAGGTCTTCTTTTTTAAAATTTCATCTATTGCATTTTTGCGAATTGTTTTTATATCTCCAGAGCGGTCTTCTGTAAAATCTAACATAGATAATAACAACTCATAGGTTTGCTCTACACGTATTTTATAAGGCTTCAGCATATGGGTCTCTACCATCATTCCGAATGTGTTAAACAAAGTTGTATACCCTGTAGAATATCTAGGAGAATCATAAAACTGAGACCAACCTTGCTTTGGAGTCCCTCCCCAAACATTCACATAAGGAGTAATTGGAATCTTTTTTTGTAACATAGATTGTTCTAAACCTGGTCTCATTTCTGTTTCTATAAAATCTCCTAAAGCACCACCTAATTTATTGTGTTGAGTAAATAAATGGGTAATTGCATATTGGTAATCTGCTCCATTACTGACATGATTATCTATAAAAATGTCTGGATCTAGGGTATGGAAAATTTCTGCAAAGGCTGCAGCATTTTTCGTGTCTTGTTTTACAAAATCTCTATTTAAGTCATAATTCCTAGTATTTCCACGAAATCCATATTCTGTTGGACCATTTTGATTTGCTCTAGTATGAGAGTTTCGATTTAGTGAACCACCAATGTTATAAACTGGTATTACAGAAATAATTGTATTTTGATATTGCTTTTTCAAGGAATCATTTTGAACAATATCTCTTAATAGTAACATTGAAGCATCTATTCCATCAGATTCTCCGGGGTGAATTCCATTATTAATTAGCACTCTATTTTTTGTGGAATTTTTAATGGAATTTAATTGTGTTTTACCGTCAGTATTATAAACTACCAAATGCAATGGTAAACCAGCATCTGTTTCACCCATTTCAAAAAGTGAAATTTCTGAGTATACATTAGAAAGTTCTTTGTAATAATTAATTACATCATGATATTCTGGTGTTTCTAAGCCTTCAGTTTTTTCAAAATGAGTGATAAAGGTATTGTTGTTATTTTCTTGACATGTTAAACAAGTAAGAGCTAATAAAAGAATCCCTAATTTTTTCATTTTTTAAGACTCTATTTTAGAAGGAACAGAACTAGGCACCAGAGAAGAAACATCTCCTCCATTAATTAGAACCTCTCTTACAATAGATGATGACATATAAGATGTTTTTGCAGCAGTTAATAAAAATATAGTTTCTATGGGTGCCAAATCTCTATTAGTATGAGCAATAGATTTTTCAAATTCAAAATCTGCTGGATTTCGTAGACCTCTTATAATATAATCTATAGCATGTGTTTTACAAAAATCTACAGTTAAGCCTTTATATGCAACAACTTTTACATTGTCATATTCTTGAAAGCATTCTTCAATAAATTTAATTCTTTGCTCTAAAGAAAACATATATTTCTTATTAGAATTAATTCCAATAGCTATTGTAATTTCATCAAATAAAGGAATTGCTCGTGTGATAACATCTTCATGACCCAGCGTAATTGGATCAAAGGAACCTGGAAAAACTGCTTTTTTCATATGGTTTAATTTAGTGCCATCTGAATGGCATTATCAAATAAATCTGAAAGACTAATAGCAGCATGTTTTGCTTGTTGTGGCAATAAGCTTTCCTTTGTCATTCCAGGCACTGTATTTATTTCTAAAAAGTAAGGAACCCCATCAACAATAATAAATTCAGATCTAGAGAAGCCTTTTATATTTAAAACTTGATACACTTTTGTTGCCAAGCTAACTACTTTCTCTTTTTCAGCTGCTGATATTCTTGCTGGAGTAATTTCTTGAGACTTTCCTTCATATTTAGCTTCATAATCAAAAAAATCATTTTCAGAGACAATTTCAGTAATTGGCAAAACGGTTAACTTTCCTTGATATTCAATAACACCAACAGAAACCTCTGTACCATCTAAAAAAGATTCAATCAAAATCTCTTCATCTTCTTGACATGCTTTCTCTATGGCTGCCTTTAAATTTTGTTCTTTATATACTTTAGAAATCCCAAAGCTAGAACCTGCTCTATTTGGCTTCACAAAACATGGTAAACCAACTTTTTTAATAATTATATCAGTAACTATTTCATCTCTTTGATGCATATAAAAAGAGGTAGCTGTTGGTATCCCGTATTCTTTTACAACACTTAAAGTGTCTCTTTTATTAAAAGCAAGAGCCATTTGATAAAATGGTGCCGAAGTATGATTCATTCCTATCAAATCAAAATAAGCAATAAGCACTCCGTTTTCTCCTGGATCTCCATGGATTGCATTAAAGACACAATCAAATTGTATGTGTTCTTCATCTATAATTACTGAAAAATCATCCTTAATAATCTGGTATTCTTTTTTGTTATGTATAACAACCCATTTCTCTTTTAAAATATAAACTTTATACAAAGCATATTTATTAGCATCTAATGAATTAAAGACTACCTCACCGCTTTTTAAAGAAATTTCTACTTCGGAGGAATACCCTCCCATGACAATGGCAATGTTTTTTTGCATTTATCTATTGGTTTACACACAAACTTAGTTAAAATTTCGTTGATAGATAAAAGAATTGTCAATTCGATTAATTCTATTTTTACACTACATTTGTCTCATCTAAAAAAAGAAAAAAATGAATTTCTTTAGATTTTTAAAAAGTAAGTCCTTCTTTATTCAAATTGGAATAGCTATTGTAAGCGTTTCACTATTGATAATGGGTATAAAATGGTGGCTGAGTTTCACAACCAATCACGATCAAAAAATACAGGTTCCTGACTTAAATAAAATGTCGTTATCTAATGTTGAAACAAAATTAAAAGAACTGAATTTAGATTTTTTAGTCATAGATTCTGCAAGTTACAACCCTAAATATCCAAAAAGATCTGTAATTGAACAAACTCCTGAATCTGGAAGTTTTGTAAAAGAAAAACGTAAAGTTTATCTTACTCTAAATCCTTCAAAATACAGAGATATTACTATTCCTGATTTAAATGGACGCTCAAAACGCCAAGCTATAACTCAATTACAATCTGTAGGATTTAAAATTGGGCAGTTCTCGTACGTCTCTGATATTGGTAAAGATGTGGTTCGTGGATTAAAATCTGACGGAAAAAAATTAAGGCCAGGCGCAAAGCTTGCAAAAAATGCAATCATTGATCTAATATTAGGTGATGGAAAGCGACGATAAATTATGACAGAAGATTTCACTCCAGAATTAGAAAATGATGAATTATATGAACATCACAGAGTTATTGCTACCGAGGGCCAAGTTCCGCTTCGTGTAGATAAATTTCTCATGAACTTTATTGAAAACGCCACTAGAAATAAATTACAACAAGCCGCAAAAGCAGGTAATATTTTAGTGAATGATGTTGCCGTTAAATCTAATCATAAAGTGAAGCCCAAAGATGTTGTTAGAATTGTACTAGCGCATCCGCCACATGAAAATTTATTAGTTGCCGAAGATATTCCTATAGATATCGTATATGAAGACGATACCTTAATGGTAGTCAATAAACCTGCTGGCATGGTAGTTCATCCTGGTCATGGAAATTATTCTGGCACCCTAGTAAATGGGCTAATTCATCATGTAGAGAATTTACCTACAAATAGTAATGAACGCCCAGGTCTAGTTCATAGAATAGATAAAGACACCAGTGGTTTACTAGTTGTTGCTAAAACAGAATTTGCCATGGCGCATTTGTCAAAACAATTTTTCGATAGAACAACCAATCGTAAATACCTTGCATTGGTTTGGGGAAATATGGAAGATGATGAGGGAACCATTGAAGGAAATATTGGTCGTAGTTTTAAAAACCGTCTACAAATGGATGTTTTTCGTGAAGGCGACTATGGTAAACATGCAGTTACTCATTATAAAGTAGTAGAGCGTTTTACTTATGTAACACTTGTGGAATGTAAATTAGAAACAGGGAGAACTCATCAAATTAGAGCACATTTTAAATACATTGGTCATACCTTATTTAACGATGAACGATATGGCGGAAATGATATTTTAAAAGGAACCACCTTTACAAAATACAAGCAATTTGTAGAAAATTGTTTTAAGGTATTGCCAAGACAGGCTTTGCATGCAAAAACACTTGGCTTTAGACACCCAATCACAAAAGAAATGATGCAGTTTGATTGTGAAATTCCTGAAGACATTACCGATTGTTTAGAGAAATGGAAAACATATACCCTCAATTCTAAGGAGTAATTTTAGCTATTAAAATTCTACTGATTAAAATTTTGATCACTTAAAACTTGACAAATTCTTTTAGTATCTTTATTTTTACGTGTTAATAAATTCGATCAATGAAAATCATTATTTCTCCAGCAAAATCTCTAGATTTTGAAAGCAATGCTAAAACCAATGTTTTCACGCAGCCTTCATTTTTAAAAAAATCTTCAATACTCAACAAAAAACTAAAGGTTTTATCTAAAAAAAAATTAGGTGATTTAATGAAAATATCACCTGCCCTAGCCAATTTAAATTATGAAAGAAATCAGGACTGGCATCAACCTTTTTCTCTAGAAAACTCTAAACAAGCCATTTATGCTTTTACAGGAGAAGTTTTTAGAGGCATCGATATTACATCACTTGCTGAAGAAAAAATACCCCTTTTACAAGACCGTCTTCGAATTTTATCTGGACTTTATGGTCTGTTGAAGCCTTTAGATTTAATTCAACCCTATCGTCTAGAGATGGGAACAAGAATAAGTGTTGGTAAAGCTGACAATCTTTACAAATTTTGGGATTCTAATTTAGCTGATGCGTTAAATAATGAAATGAAAGGCGGTGATTTACTCATAAATCTAGCTAGCTCAGAATACTTTAAAGCAGTTCCAGAAAAAGCGTTAAAAACTTCAATGATTACTCCAATTTTTAAAGAATTAAAAAATGGAGATTATAAAATTGTGATGACCTATGCTAAAAGAGCACGTGGTTTAATGGTGAGATATATAATTGAAAATGATATAAACACACTAGAAGAATTAAAAGGATTTAATACTGATGGCTATGCTTTTACCGAGTCTTTATCAACAGAAACAGAATTAGTATTTACCAGATAACACTTATTGTTTCATTCTATTCATCACCCATACATGAGGTGCTGTTACAGCAAATAGAACAATAAATATAATAGAGTTAAAAAGACTTTCACTTAAGTAATAATAGGCCACAACCAAACCAGTAATACTTATCAACCAATAAACAAAAGCTGTTTTGAGGTATTCCAAAATTGTTTTGAAAGTATATCCTCCTGATAAAAATTTTGTTTGATCTAAAATAGATGGAATACTATGCCATAACACAAAATAAATGGCAAAGCCAAAAATGAGAGAGCTTGTTTTAAAAACTAAATACAATAATAAAACATAAAACAATTCCCTAACAATTTGAATATTCGGTTTTACTTTTCTTGTAAAAAGATAAGCAGTTAGAGTTATTAATAGCAAAGAAGAAGTAACTAACATAGTTTCAATCCAACTATTTGGGATAATTTTACCTGTTAAATTTCGCATGACAACCTCAACATCTTTAAGATTCTCTATAAAAATTAGAGAAAAAATAAGCATCCCATAGGCAGTATATAGCATAGATTTAAGAACCTTAGATCCGCTAATTTTATCTTCTAAATGCTGTTCTCCAAAATGATAAGAACTTAATATGATAAAAAATAAAAAAGAAATAAAAGGATGTATTAAGTAACTCACAATACATAAAATAATAAGAAATAAATAAAATGCCGTAGATTTTAAAAAACTAGTAGTGTTTTTTTGCTGTTTTTTTAAGATTGTAAAATCATTTGAACCATGAATGATTCCAATAGAAAGCACAATAATATATGCGATAGAATCCTCTATGATTTGACCAAATTGAATGCTTATCCAAAATAGTAAAAATGTAAAAAAAATCATAAAATCTTGATAATGTACTCTCAAAAGATAGTTTTTTTTTCAAAGTTAATATTTTTTTTGTATTTTCGTTCGGGTTTTAGTACAAA
>OJHK01000726.1_pt1 | contig 18639 bp, 15 predicted proteins | sample 1595161 | NCBI WGS metagenome assembly OJHK01 (sample SAMN05416842, study PRJEB24817) | seawater metagenome | isolation source: Sea water | place: Canada:Atlantic | collected 2013-07 | reverse complement strand
CGAGATGTAGAGAGGTCTCGTGGGCTCGGAGATGTGTATAAGAGACAGACCGAAGTGTCGCTCAGGCCGAACCGCACGATCAGACCAAGGATGAAACAGGTTCCCACGGTGATGATCACGTCCACCGACGTGACCTTGCGGCTAAACAACGCCCAGATCATCGGCAACAGCAGCGGTCCCACGATCAGGCTGGTGATACTCAGGATGACTTTCTCTGCTCCGCCCAACAGAGGCACCATCAGCGCCACAGCTGTCATCACGATACCCAGCACCAGCGTCATCACGCGACCGATGCGAACTAGACTCTGTTCGGCGGGTCGAGTCTTCAGCATCGGCACAATAATATCCTGAGTGAGCACGCCGGCGAAGACGTTAAGCTGACTGCTCACCATGGAAGCCGTTGCGGAGAACATTGCCGCGACCATCAGGCCTAACATGCCCGTGGGCAGCACCAACCAAGCGGCCAGGATGTAAGCCTCCTCCGGATTGGCGTTGGGATCGATGGTGCGAAAAATGATGGGCGGCAGCATCCAGAAAATAGGACTCACCAGATACAGCACCCCAAACAACCAAGCACTCTTGCGGGCATCTTGGGCGGTGCGCACACAAATGAATCGCTGCACAAACGCCCATTCCGCTCCGACCATAAAAAAGTGAATAGCGGTCCACCCCGCGAGGAATACCCACGTGAATTCGTTATTCGTCAGCTCGAGAAACCCCTCGGGCAGTTTGGCTATAAACGCATTCACGCCGCCGACCTCGCCGAGTAACAACGGCACCACAAACCCGATGGCCAGGTAGAGCACGATGAACTGCAGCACATCGGTCATCAGCACGGCCCACAGTCCACCCGCGACGGTGTAGACCAAGACGATGGCCCCGAACGCGATGATCGCCCACGTGAGCGACAGATTCCCCGTCGTCGCATCTCGGAAGAACCAGCCCTCCGGCACCGGAATCAACGCCGAGAGCAGCACCGCCAGCGCGTAGAGGGCCACGGCAGCTCCGATCGTGCGGTAACTCATAACGGCCCACGTGTAGCCATGCACGGCCCGCGTCCCGAACCGAAGACGCACAAACTCCGCCGGAGTGGTGATCCCGCTCTTTTTCCAGCGTCCTGCCACAAACCAACCCACCAGCAAAGCCGCGACGCCGTAGCACATGTTAATGCTCACGGCGACAAACCCATGTTTGTAGGCAATGCCACCCCAGACCACGAACGTGCCCGCGGAGAACATGGTCATAAATCCACTGAGACCCGAGACCCACCACGGCGAACGTCCACCGGCGGTGAACAAGTCAGTCGTGGTTTTGACCTTACCGCCATAGATCCCACCGACCACAAACAGCCCGACAATGTAAGCGAGAATAACTAAAACATCCGGGGTCTGCATTCACGCAGGCTGGGAAATCCCATTGGATAGGTCCAGCTCAGGGTCACGGAGATAGCACCGCGCGCGCAGCGCGCGAAGTTCCAAGTTCCAAGTAACAAGTCATAGGACAAAGGATCTCATGAGCTGACGGCTAAGATTCCTGAGTCCCTGACTTCCAAATCCGCTTCAGTGCTTCGCCCTTTGCGACTTAGCGTCTTTGCGTGAGAAAATAAACTACGTTGGAGTAGAGGTCGGCTCCTGTTACTTGTTACTTGGAAATTGTTACTTCGCGCGTAGCGCGCTGACGGGCTGCATCCTGCATCGAGAACGAGAACGAGAACGAGAAAGAGAAAGAGAATGAGTAAGAGAACGAGGAAGGGCCGCAGCGCGCTCTGCTTCTTTCTACTCGCTACTCACTACCCGCTACTCGCTACTATCACCCCATGCTAACCCGCCGTTGGATTCACCTCCTACCGACACTCCTCCTCTTCGCCGGTTGCACGAAACCTCAACTGGAGCCGCGACCTGCGACCGTCGTCAGTCACTTGCTGTTATCCGCATCGGCGCTACCGGCCTACGAGAGCGATGTGGATCACGCGCACCTCATCCGACACGTAGACAAGACCGTCATCGCGCAGGGCCGAGAGGTTTATCAGCAGGTGTGTCACAACTGTCATGGTGACGTGAACCTGCCGGGCTCGATTCCCAACTCGCTGCGTTTTGCCGAAGGCGAATTCCAGCATGGTAGCGATCCCCACACCATGTATCAGACCATCACCCGAGGGTGGCGTTTGATGACCCCACAGGTGCAATTGGTGCCGCGGGAGAAGTATGCCGTGATCCATTACATTCGAGAACAGTTCCTCGCGAAGCATAACCCGTCACAGAATTTCCCCATCACCGACGCGTATATCGCCACACTCCCAGTCGGGAGCTCAGTCGGACCCGACCCGGTGAAAACCGAACCGTGGCGCGAGATGGATTATGGACCGTTCCTCACCGGCACCTTCGAAATCGCGAATGCCGCCGACCGAGCAAACCCCTGGCCGAAAGACGCGAAGTCCGACTACGTGGCCCCGGACGCCAACATTCCTTACAAGGGCATCGCGATTCGGCTCGATCCCGGGCCGGGCGGAGTGAGTCAGGGCAAACAATGGGTCACGTTTGAACACGACACGTTGCGCGTGGCGGGGATGTGGCAAGGGGAGGGGTTTATCGACTGGCATCGGATCAATTTTGATGGGCGCCACGTGCAGCGTCCGCGCACCGTAGGTGAACCGATTTTCGAAACATCGGACGGACCCGGCTGGGCGAACCCCGCCACCGGATCGTTTGAAGATGCGCGTTTCGTCGGCCTCGATGGCCGTCACTTTGGTCCGCTCCCCCGCGAGTGGATGCGTTTCAGCGGCACCTACAAACAGGGTGACGCGATCATCTTGAGTTACCGAGTCGGCGATGCCGCGATTCTGGAACATCATCAACTCACTCCCAGAGCGGGACTAGTGAGGCACCTGAATATAGGCCGATCGAGTAAAGACCTGCGGGTGCGACTCGCCGATGACTTTACGGTCGTGTCGGTGGCGGGTTCACCGGATGTAGATATCCGCCAAGAAGACGGATTTATGGTGGCCACGATTCCAGCCGCCGCCACGCCGGTGAAACTGGCGTTTAGCATCAGCACGCGCACCACCGCGGAACCGATGGATCTTAAGCCGCTGACTCGCGGCGGTGATGCCCAGTGGCCGACGGTGGTGGAGTCACCCACGATCCGTGGCACGCAAGCGGGTGCATTTCAGTGGGACAGTTTTGTGGTCCCGTTTGTGAATCCCTGGAACAGTCGACTCCGTGTGACCGGCATCGATTTTACCGCCGATGGCTCGGCTGCAATTGTGGTGTGCTGGGATGGTGATGTCTGGCGGGTTGAGGGCATTGCCGACGAGGCCGCAGTCTCAACCCAATGGCGCCGTATCGCGTCAGGATTATATCAGCCATTGGGGGTGAAGTTGATCGACGACGAGATCTTCATCAGCTGCCGGGATCAGATCGTCCGACTGCACGATCTCAACGACGATGGAGAGACCGATTTTTATGAGAACTTCAACAGCGACCACCAAGTCACGGAGCACTTTCATGAGTTCGCCATGGGACTGCAGGCCGACGACGAGGGGAATCTCTATTACGCGAAAAGTGGTCGGCATGCCCGCACCGCTCTGGTGGCACATCACGGGACCTTGTTGAAGGTCAGTGCCGACGGATCCTCCACCGAGATTTTGGCCAAAGGATTCCGCGCCGCCAATGGGGTGTGCCGCAATCCCGATGGCACGTTCTTCGTGACCGATCAGGAAGGGCATTGGAATCCCATGAACCGCATCAACCACGTCGTGCCGGGCGAAGGTTTTTACGGCAACATGTGGGGCTACGGTGCACCCGATGACACCTCGGATGGCGTGGTGGAGAAACCGCTAGCTTGGGTGGACAAAGGCTTTGACCGCTCACCCGCAGAATTACTGTGGATCGATAGTCCCAAGTGGGGCGCCCTCGACGGTCGGTTACTCAACCTATCCTACGGCCACGGCCGACTCGAACTCGTGCCCCACGAGTCAATCGACGGACAGTTACAAGGCGGCCTCGTGCGACTGCCCATTCCAGATTTCCCCACCGGCACCATGCGCGGCCGATTCCATCCCCAGAATGGTAACCTCTATATCGGAGGTATGGCCGCCTGGGGCACTGCCCAGATGCAACTCGCCGGAGGCTTTTATCGCGTGCGCATGACCGACAAACCAGCTCATCTGCCGGTGGAGTTGAACGCCCACACCCAAGGTATGGATATCGTCTTCTCGGATCCCTTGGATCCCGATTCGATCACGGCAATCGCCGACCAATTCCAAGTGCGCACCTGGGCCCTCAAACGCTCCGCGGACTACGGCTCCAAACACTACGACGAACGCCCCCACGACGTGACCAGCGCCAAGCTCTCCGCCGACGGCAAAACGTTACACCTCGCCATCGCCGACATGGCCCCCGTCTGGCAAATGTCCATCACCTACCACCTCAAAGGAAAAACCGGCACCCCGGTCACCGGAGAGATCCAAAACACAATTCACGCCCTGCGTGAAAAGTAGTCACTCCTTCATACCCTCGTTCTCGTTCTCGATGCAGGCTGACGGAAATCAGCCTCGTTCTCGATGCATGCTGACGGACCGCCGCGCCACGCGGCGCTGATTTCTACTCGCTACTAGAGCCCCATGCGACTCCTCCTCCTCAGTTTATCCCTCGCTGGATTCACCTTTGCCGCTCGCGACACCGATCGACCCAACGTCGTCATTCTCTTCACCGATGATCAGGGCACACTGGATGTGAACAGTTACGGTTCGACCGACCTGCAGACTCCGAATTTAGACCAATTGGCGCGGACTGGTATCCGCTTCACCCAGGCTTATGCGCATAAAGTGTGTTGCCCGGCGCGCGCTGCGCTTTTGACCGGTCGGCATCCGGAGCGGGGTGGGGTGACCAATTGGACCCAAGGCGATCGCAACGGCAGCGATGCCCAGAAAACCAATATGGCGACTGAAGAAGTGACCCTCGCCGAAGTCCTGCAATCCGCGGGTTATCGCACCGCTCTGTTTGGCAAGTGGCACCTCGGGGCGAAAGCCGGTCATGGTCCGTTGGATCAAGGGTTTGAGACCTACTTCGGACACCTCGGAGGATTCATTGACAACTACCGGCATTACTTCATGCACGGCCGAGGTTTCCACGATCTCTATGATGGTGATGAAGAGATCTTTCGTCCGGAAGAGTATTTCCCCGAGATGATTCTCGAACGCGCGCTCGGTTACATCGAAGACCATCAGGACGAACCCTTTTTTCTGACCCTTGCGCTCAATCTTCCGCACTACCCGGAGCAACCGATTGAGAAATTCAAAGATGCTTACCCGGAATTGGAAATGCCGCGCCAGTCGTATGCTCGCATGATCTCATCAACCGACGATCACATCGGGCAAGTGCTAGCCAAGTTGGAAGCCACCGGGCTGCGCGAAAACACCATCGTCATCATGATGAGTGACAACGGCCACTCACCCGAAAATCACAGCGTCGTCACCCGGGAAGATCACGCCAGTGGTTACCCGGTGGGCCACTACTACAGCGCCCATGGCGGGGGAGGGAATACCGGCCCATGGATTGGTCATAAAGCTCAGTTCTTAGAAGGAGGCATCCGCGTGCCGGCGATGATCAGTTTTCCTGGAAAGCTTCCGGCGGGTGAAACCCGCGATCAAATCATCACGGTCATGGATTGGTTTCCCACCGTGCTCGAACTCTGCGGTATTTCACCCGAGCCCGATGCCCCGGAACTCGACGGTCACAGCATAATGCCGATTGTGGAAAATCGTAACAACGCGAGTGCACACGACGTGCTCCATTTCAGTTGGAGCAACGAATGGGCGGTGCGCGAAGGCGACTGGAAGCTCATCGCGACGACGAACCGAAGCAGCGGAATCACGACCATGTCCCTCCGCAATCTAGAAGAAGAAAACCCCGAAGTAAAAGAACACGCCGAAACCCACCCCGAAATCGTAGCCTGGCTGACGGCGCTACACGAAGCGCGACTCTAGCGGGTTTCCAATCAAAGCGAATAGGTGGCCCACTAAATCACACCAAAATCCACGAAACGTTGAGGCAGAGCTTTCTGGTCACCGAGGACACAGAGTCTGAAAGAGATTTGAGAGGAGTTACTTTATTCGGTTCAGCCTTTGTGTTCTCTGTGTCTCCTCTATGTCCTCTGTGATAAAATAACACTGCCTCCCAGCACCCAAATTGCTCAAATCCGAACTTCCCAATCGCGGAACAAAACCTACAGTGATTCCCATGAAGCTCGCGGATATCCCCCAAGTAGAACAATTGTCGGTTTCCGAAAAAGTGCTACTGGTTGAAGAGCTCTGGAATTCGATCGGCGATCAGGCGGATCGTTTAAACTCTCCTCAGTGGCATGATCACGTTCTAGCGGAAGACGCTACCGAATATGGTAAGGATTCCGAAAGTGGCTCGACGTGGACGGACGTAAAACGACGGATTACGGAAGAAAGCTAAACGGCCGTGGCCAACACGTTTAATCCGCGCGAACCCAACTGGATGGGGGTGCCCAAACCGCTGCTGGTTGGCCGGACCGGGCGGGTATTTATAACCTCGGACACACCTAGTTGGTTCCTGCGATGGATTTACCGCAATGCCATGATTCGGCAGATTCGGGATCAGATCCTGGGGTTTGTCGGGATCAAACCGGTGCGAGTAACGCATTTTTCGGGCGCCAGTCATCCGGAAGCCGTTGCGGTAGCACGGTGGATCGAAACCGTAAAGGGCTACGGTGTATCAGCCACTTGATCGTGATTGCCAGGGGGCAATCCGGCGGGAGGGGCAGCCATGGTCTTTCATGCGAGGGGGCGAAAAAGGGGCCGGCTTGTTATTCTCGCGATGCTCGTTGAGGTGTCGTCTCACGGCTCCTCGGTAGTAGTTCGTAGTAGACTAGCTGGGATTGCTTCGGTGGGTGGTTTGTTTGAAAACTTAAAAACTGAAATGCTTCCTACTTTGTTCCGTTTTGCTCAACTATGGCGGACATGGAAAACTGAAACACTGATTGCATGATCTCTACTCGTCGTCGTCTTGAATACGCTTCCGGCTATATCGGCTTGGGGATGCACCAGGATGCAGCGGCCGAGTTGGGTTTGATCGAGAGGGAGGAGAGGGACTCGTCGGAGGTCTTACGTCACTGGGTGATGCTCTATCACGAAACCAAAGAATGGGTGGCACTTATCAAGGTGGCGGAGGCATTGGCCGGAACGGATCCCGATGAGGAGCAGGGCTGGGTTTCCTGGGCTTATGCGCTGCGGGAATTGGATCGAGTGAAGGAGGCTCAGGAGGTGCTGCTCAAGGCGGAGGTCCTGCACGGGGAGTCCTGCGCCGTGCTGCACTACAATCTCGCGTGTTATGCCTGTTTGCTCGGCGACCAAATGGATGCAAAACGCCGACTGGCCACCGCGATCAAAATGGATGCCGAGTTTAAGAATAGCGCGTTGGAGGATCCGGATCTCGCGGTAATGCGAGGGGATGTGAAAAACTGATCCTCCTTCGCCAAGGCTTCGGCGGACATGGAAAGCTGAAATGCCGACTGCTGAGTCGAGAACGAGAACGAGAGGGGCTGATTTCTGACTTCTGATTCAACCATGTTTAGGCCTCGTTTGACCATGCGTTGAAATCGAGTAGGGTGATGGATGTTGAAGCGCGCTATGTTAGGGTTGGCCGGAGTGATGATTATTCCACTCCAGGCTGAGGTGACCCTCGAGGATTTTACCGATGGGGATGTGTCGTTGGATTGGCAGATCGTGAATGACAGTGTGATGGGGGGGCGCTCCCGTAGTGGCCTGGAACGGGTGTCCGATGATGTCATGCGTTTTCGGGGGCAACTTTCGCTGGAGAACAATGGTGGATTTGCTTCCGTGCGGGCGTCTGGTCGCATGCCTGATCTCTCGGCTGCTCGGGCGGTTTCCATCCGAGTGAAGGGCGATGGTCGCACTTACCAGTTGCGGCTGCGCACTTCCGATGGCTGGCGGACTCCGGACTACAGTGCGGCGTTCACCACCACACCTGGTGAATGGCAGACGTTTGTTTTGCCCTTGAAGGACTTTGTGGCGGGTTGGCGGGGCCAAACCTTCCGCGATGCTCCGCCGATTGATCCGACCGCAATTAATTCGGTCGGAATCTTGCTCGGCGATAAAAAGCCGGGTGGTTTTTCGATCGATATAGATTGGATCAAAGCCAATGCCGGTAACGAACCCGTCGTGACGAAAAAACAACAGATCTAGCGACCCCGGGCGAGGAGAGCTAAAAAGGGAACGGGGAGTAGGCCCGCTGCGCGCGAAGTTCCAAGTAACAGGTTTCAAGTATCAAGTAGACTAATCACTATTCCGCCGTGCTGAGCGCCACCTCAAAATCCGTTTCAGTGCGTAGTCGGTAGACGAAGCCTTTTCGTGTATCTCGTTGGCAAAACTAGCAGGCCGACGGCTCATTCCGCATCGAGAACGAGAATGAGAAAGATCAAGATTGAGGGAAGGAGCCGGGAGGCGGGGGGGGCTGAAGGATCGTTTAAAGACATGGTTGTGTGATCGGCATATGTTGGATTATGATCCTTCCCATGGAATACGTCCGAATTGCTCTGCAAGTGATCGTGGCCTTTGGGCTGCTCAATGTCTGGCTGCTTCGCTCCAGTAAATCGACCCGCTATCGAGGGAAAGCCGCCGCTTCCATGCGTGAAGAGTTTGCGGCCTATGGTCTGCCGGTGGGAGTGATGCGGGTTGTGGGCACACTTAAAATCGCCGTGGCTCTCGCATTGCTTCTCGGTATCTGGATGCCGGGGTTGGTTTTTCCGGCCGCCACTCTCTTCGTCTTTCTCATGACGGGCGCATTTCTGATGCACGTGAAGGTGAAGGATCCTTTTGAGCGTTCGATTCCGTCACTCTTGATGCTTGGAATGGGAATCGCGCTGGTCGTGCTTTGATCGGCGGCTAGTAGGCCGCCCAGCAGAGGTAGGCATTGAGCACCAGGTAGGCGAAGGCGGGCAGCGTCTGGAGTGGCGAGTCTTTGATCTTAATTCGCACGCCGACGGCCACCAACATGAGCACTGCGAGACCTCCAGCAGCGGCTTGACCTAACCACGGTAGTTTCAATCCAACGAGCAGTCCGGCCGCTCCTAGCAATTGCAACACTCCCACGAGGTTTCGGAACTGCGGCAGCTTATACCGCGCATACTCCTGCTGCATCGCGGACGACAGCAGGTAGCCCAATCCGAAAAGGAGAAATGAGATCGCTGATAACCAGATTAGAATAGGGTCGGTATTCAAAAGAGTAGGGTGACACCGGTGATCGCCCGAAACAAGTCAGGAGCGCAACGCGCGCGAAGTAACAAGGACCAAGCGCGCCACGAAGCGCGAAGTAACAAGTATCAAATCCCAAGTAACAAGTGGACTACTCACTATTCCACCGTGCTGACGGCCACCTCAAAATCCGTTTCAGTGCGTAGTCGGTAGACGACTTGTGCCGCCATAGCCTTGGCGGAGGAGTAAACCTTTTCGTGTATTCCGTGGGCAAAACTAATAGGCTGACGGCTCATTTTCCTGAGTCCCTGACTTCCAGATTCAAAACAGCGGATTAACGGATCTGCGCTAATTTGCGACATCGGTGGTTCAAAACTAGCAGGCTGATAGGATTCAGCCTGTAGCGATCCACTTTCGTCCCGCAGGGCGGGACTTCAGCAGACAAGGAGCGATCCGCCGTCGTCCCTCGGAGCGGGACTATGGCGGACAGGGAAAGATTAGCAGAACGAGGGGAAGAGTCTGACTCCGCGCGATGGATTCTGTTGTCTTCATTCTACGAGAGAGCGTATTCTTTGCTCTACCCCATGAATAAAATTCGATTAGCAATCTTGGGCACTGGCGGGATGGCCGCAGAGCATGTCGAGCGATTCATGAAGAATCCCGATGTCGCCATCGTTGCGTTGGGTGATGTTTCGACCACGGTGATGGAACGTTTTAAGACGGACACGGGGCTCGATGCTGTTGAGCCCGTTCCGGAAATGTTTACGGATGCGGCCACGATGTTTGCTGAGGCTGAGTTGGATGCGGTGATCATCATCACTCCGCACACGCTGCACTTCGATCATGCGATGCTCGCAGCCGATGCAGGGCTACATGTGTTTATGGAGAAACCGATGGTGACTTCGTCGGATCAGGCGCATGCGCTCGCAAAACGATTCAGTGATCTCGATAAGGTATTCATCGTGGGCTACAATACGCCTTGCCGGCCGGAGTTTGATTTTCTGCGCACGACGATTCGCAATCAGTCGTTGGGAAAACTGGAGTTGATCAGTGGCTATCTCTCCCAGAATTGGATGAAGCTCACGGAAGGGACCTGGCGGCAGCAACCCGAGTTGTCCGGTGGGGGACAGGCCTACGACAGCGGTGCCCATTTGCTCAATTCGCTGTGTTGGAGCGTCGAGTCGGACATCGCGGAAGTGTTTACGTTTCTCGATAACCGAGGCACCCCGGTGGACATCAATTCTTCGATCAACTTACGATTCACCAACGGCGTGATGGCAAGTGTGGTGGTGAGTGGTAACTGCGCGACGGATGGGGCCGACTTGCACTTCATGTTTGAGCATGGGCGGATCGATATCGATGGCTGGGAAGGCAAATGGATCAAGGTGTGGCAGGCCGACGAGCGCGTGGAAAATCCGTCGCTCTCCGGTGAGCCCCAGACTCCGAATGATAACTTCATCGATGCGATACTGGGCCGAGCCGAACCGCGCACTTCGATTCAAAACGGAATCGTGCAAAGCGAGTTGATGGACGCGATCTACGAATCGGCGAAGACGGGCCTTCCGGCTAAACCAACCGCGAAAGGCTGAGCCCCATTTTCTGCTCCCAGCTAAACCCTTTCATTATGAGATTTTTGCTTCCGTTTTATTCGTCGCTGGTGGTCCTGAGTGTCGTGTCACTCGGCGCCGCTCGGCCGTTGAATATCCTCTATATCATGTCGGACGATCATGCGGCGCATGCAATCAGTGCGTATGGGGGACGGCTGGCTGCGGTGGCTCCAACGCCCAATCTTGATCGACTCGCTCACGAAGGCATGCGTTTCACCAATGCGTTTGTGACCAACTCGATTTGCACGCCGAGTCGGGCGGTGATTATGACCGGCAAATACTCGCATCGTAACGGAGTCTACAAATTTACCGGCCTTGATCAGAGTCAACCTACGTTGCCCAAGTATATGCAGGCCCATGATTACCAGACCGGCTTTGTTGGTAAATACCACCTGCACACCAATCCGGTCGGTTTCGATCATTGGGCAATCTTGCCAGGGCAGGGGAAGTATCATGACACCGCCTTCGTCGAGATGGGGGATGAGGATGAATCCGGTATCGTGGCGAAGGGCAAAAAGACCGCTTATCCCGGTTGGCACTCGACCGACATCATCACCAAGAAGGCACTCGACTGGTTTAAACAGGATCGTGACCCAGCCCAACCGTTTTTCTTCATGCTGCATTACAAGGCGCCACATGATCCTTGGCAAAATGCGTATCGCTACGACGACTACCTGGCCGAGGTGGAAATTCCCGAGCCGGATAATTTGATGGACAGCGGCTCCGGCCGATCTCCGGCCATTGAGCAATCCACGCAGGAGATCGCCGGAAGATCGCATCACACTCAATTTACCCCTGAGTTTAAGGCGATGCCGGCGAGCCCCGAAAAACGTCACCTTGTGTATCAGGATTACATGAAACGCTACCTACGCTGCGTCAAAGGTATCGATGACAATTTGGGAAGAGTTTTTGACTACTTGGACGAGTCAGGCTTGGCGGAAAATACCATCGTGATCTACACCGCGGACCAGGGATTCTTCCTCGGGGAACACGGGCTTTACGACAAACGATTCATGTATGAGGAAGCCCTGCGGGTGCCGTTAATGGTGAGATGGCCGGGACAGGTGGAACCGGGCAGTGTGTGTGACGAGTTGGTGCTCAATTTGGATTATCCCGAAACGATTCTCGACCTCGCCGGCCGAGACGTGCCGGTGGATATGCAGGGGCGAAGTCTCGTGCCCTTGTTTAAACAGGAGCCGGTGAACGATTGGCGGGACGCCTTCTACTACCGTTACTATTTTTCCCATTTTGATACCCCGGCCCATGTTGGAGTGCGCACAGCCACGGAAAAACTGATTCATTACGACGGAATGGATGAGTGGGAGTTCTACGATCTCACCGAAGACCCCACGGAGATGAACAATCGAATAGGGGACCCTCGCTATCGCTCACGGGTCAGTGCCTTGAAAAAGCAACTCAGCGAGCTGCAGGAGGCAGTCGGAGACTCACCAGGAGATATCGGAAACCAACCGTGGACTGGGAATAGCGAGCTCGATCAAAAGGCGGCCAGAGGAGAAAAAAACCAAGCGGAGCGGCTGAACGTTCTGCGGCAAGCGCGAGGGGGGAAATAGGATGAAGGAGGTGCGCCGTTTCTACGTCATCCTGGTCGGCCTGGTGCTCCTGCCCAATCTTATCTGGGCGGCCTTACCCAACATCATTGTCATCATGGCCGATGACATGGGCTACGGTGATGTCGGTTCTTATAATGCGGATAGTCGAATAACCACACCCCACCTGGATCGATTGGCCGCACAAGGGATTCGATTTACCGATGCACACTCCGCGGATTCAGTTTGCACGCCTTCGCGTTACGGACTGTTGACGGGACGCTATTGTTGGCGAACCCCATTGAAACGCTCGGTGTTGTTTAATTATGAACCACCTTTGATCGAGGCTGACCGCCTGACGATTGCCTCCCTGTTGAAGGCCAAGGGATATCGAACCGCAATGGCCGGAAAGTGGCACTTGGGTTTGGGGTTTACCGCGAAGCCATACCATACCGTGGATTTCGATGCCCCGTTGCCTTGGAAGGGCGGACCGCTGCCGGACCGGGCGGTGAGTGAAAGCATTGATTTTTCGGTTCCGGTCTTCGGCGGACCAGAAGAATTGGGTTTTGATGAAACGTATTACACGGCGGGGTGCTCGACCGATCAGGAACCATTTTGTTTTATCGAAAATGGACGTTTCCTCGAGATGGGAAAGGCGTCCTACCGGCATCCGGCGGGCAGTTGGCGCAGCGGGATGACGGCGACGGATTGGGATAACAAAACCGTGGATTTGGCGTTCACAAATTGGTCCTTGGAATTCATCGAACGCACTCGCGAGGCTCAGCCCGAGCAGCCCTTTTTCCTCTATCTCCCGTTATCGTCCCCGCACTCTCCCCATGTCACGGCAGATTTCGCCTTGGGTCAGTCTGAAGCCGGCGTTCGGGGCGACATGGTATGGCTGGTTGATTGGTGCGTGGGACAGATTACCGCAAAACTTGACGCTCTGGGAGTGGCCGAAAATACCTTAATTATTGTCACCAGTGATAACGGTCCTCTGCCCGGTTCGCTGGAACCCGGTGCGCCCGAAGGAACGGCCCGAATCACGAATGGCCACCGTGCGGCCGGTCCGTTGCGCGGCCAGAAAGCACGCGTTTGGGAAGGGGGGCATCGCGTGCCGTTCTTGGCTCGTTGGCCCGGCCAAATCGCGGCGGGTGCCGTGAGTGATGATATGCTTTGTCTCACTGACTTGCTGGCCAGCTTCGCCGCGTTGGTCGGAGAGCGATTACCTCCAACTGCGGGTGAAGACAGTTTTAACCGGCTTCCGGTTTTAAAGGGTGAAACCATCGAGGCCCGGCCTGCCATGGTGCACCATTCCAGCACCGCCTTCTCACTGCGCAGCGGGAAATGGAAAATCGTGTTTGGTCTGGGTAAGAATCGAATCACACCGGCCGAAGGAAAAGGTTATCTTTTTGATGTGGAAACGGATCCCTATGAGACCGATAATCTCTGGCAAGATCGACCGGAAATCGTGGCAGAACTGACGAAACGATTCGCCGAAATTCAATCAAGCGGAACGAGTCGATGATGAGCCTTAATTGTATATGAAATTCCTGAAACTCGCGTCTATTATTTGTGCTCTGGCAATATTATGAAAATCTTCTGCTGCTTCTTTTTATTCACTGCCACGGTTGGCATTCTCTTGGCCGACCCGGTTCATGTGCTGGTGTGGGATGAGCGCCAACCACGTCAATCGGAAGCGTATGACAACTTCCTCGGTAATGAAATTGCGCAACGGCTCGCAGCTAAGGGCTCGGAACTGGAACTGCGCTCCGTCGCACTCGATGACCCCGAGCAGGGATTGATCGAAGCCGATCTCAAATGGGCTGATGTGCTGATCTGGTGGGGGCATGCCCGGCACAGTGACCTGACCATTGAAAATAGCATGCGGGTGCTGGATCGGGTGCTCACGGGGAAATTGGACCTCATCACTTTGCATTCCGCCCATTGGTCGCGCCCCTTCGTGGCGGCAATGAATTGGCGAACCGAGCAAGACGCACGAGAGCAATTTGCTCAGAGTCATCCCGATCAAACCGGGGTTTTCACTTTCATCGATCCGCCCAAGGAACGCACCGTGCCCTTGCACGGCAGTGTGATCACTCCGGCCTATTTTTCCTGGAAGAAAAATAAAAAGAATTACGACGTCGCCGTCCATCTGCCCTGGTGCTGCTTCCCCGACTATCGACCCGACGGGAAATCGGGCACCTTAAAACTGATGTCAGCGGATCACCCCATCGCCGCGGGTTTACCTGCCACCCTGATTGTGCCGCAGACCGAAATGTATAACGAACCCTTTCACGTGCCCGCGCCCGACGAGGTTATCTTTGAGGAGACCTGGGAACTGGGTGAGCGTTTCCGCAGCGGTATGATTTGGGAAATTGGGCAGGGCAAGGTCTTCTACTTTCGTCCCGGCCACGAAACTTACCCGATCTTCAAGCAACCGGAGATTATCCAGATTCTAGCCAACGCCTCCCTTTGGTTGGGCCAAGATTAAGTGATGAAAATTGCGATTATCTTGTCCGGAGTGCTCCTCCCGATGCTGCCTGCAGCAGAACGTTCTCCCCCCGTTCAGGCCGCAACGAATCGGCCCAATATCGTCTTTATATTGGCCGATGATCTCGGGCTGGGAGACACGAATATTTACGGGGGAGATCGGTGTCAGATCGAAACGCCGAACATCGATGCGCTGGCCAGAGGAGGACTCCGATTCACGGACGCGCATCCCAGTGCTTCGGTGTGTCGTCCCACGCGGCAAGCGATCATGACGGGGCGCTACAACTGGCGGTTCGGTTCTCCGGTGACCAACGGCCCGTGGGGGTTTTGCGGGCCTCGGCCCGGCAGTGAGAAGTCGACCTTGGCCAAGGTGCTACAGCGGTCGGGTTATCACACGGGTTACGTCGGTAAATGGCATTTGGGGACGACCATGACGACGCTCGATGGGCAGACTCAGGGACCCACCAACGTCGATTATACGCAGCCCCTGATTTATGGTCCGCAACAGTTCGGCTTTGAAGAGAGTTTTATCCTGCCGGGGTCGCTCGACATGTTTCCTTACGTCTTTGCTCGGAATCACGAGTGGCAGGGCGAAGTGACCGCGCAGAAGGGATGGAGTGCGTTTAATCGCGTCGGCCCGGCGGCCAGTGATTTCGAAGATCTCGAGGTTTTGGAAACCTTCTACACCGAGGCGGAAGACTACCTCATGAAGCGGAGTGCGGAGCAGCCGTTCTTCCTCTTCCTCGCCCTGACCGCACCCCATACGCCGACCAGCCCTGGCATTAAATGGCGCGGCCAAAGTGAGCTGGGGGTTTATGGGGACTTTGTCATGGAGGTGGACCATGCCGTGGAGCGGGTAATGGACACCTTAAAACGGCAGGGGCTTGATCAAAATACCTTGGTGATTTTTTCGTCTGATCATGGTGCGGCCCCCTATGCCGGGAACATTCTCAAAGCGACCCCTGGGCAGATCCACTTGCTGGAGGAAAAGGGACATTATGCCAGTGGCCCCCATCGGGGGTTTAAGTTCAGTGTTTATGAGGGAGGGCTGAGGGTGCCCTTGATCGCACACTGGCCTGCTGCCATCGAAGCAGGACGCACCAGCGACGCCTTGGTCGGACTCAACGACCTCATGGCCACCTTGGCCGAGATATCGGGAACAAGTCTGAGTGCGGAGGAAGGCCCCGACTCCGTCAGCTTCGCGAGTGTATTGCGCGATGCGGATTCAGATTCGCCGCGTCGACACCTGCTCATGCAATCCGCTCAGGAGGTTTTTGTGGTCCGGGATGGCGATTGGAAACTCTGTCTGGGACCGGGAAGCGGGACCAAGGACTTGCACCTGATCGAGCCACTCTCGAGCGTGAGTTGGACCAACGCTTTGGCCGATTTTAAGCCCCCTCTGAATCGACAAAAATTAACCAAACCCCCCTTCGTGCAGCTCTTTAACTTGGCTAGTGATCCTCATGAGGACCACAACCTGGCTGCCGAGCATCCCGCCCAAATCGCGGCCATGGTGACGTTGTTGGAACAGAATATCACGGCGGGACGAAGTAACCCCGGGCCGGCGTTGACCAACGACCGTAGAGTTCTGATCCACCAACGTCTCCCCGACGTCGTCAAAGAACAACTACGTCCGTAGGAATGGTAAGGGGTAGTCAGAAGACGTCAGACTCGTGACTCTTAGCTGGAACAGTTGGGCCAAAGGTGGACGTCGATTTTGATCATCCTGAGGGTGGCGAAAGGGGACGGTGTTACTTCTCCGACGGCTTGTCCCGCTACGGGCTTGAGCTGATGTAGGCGGGGCCGTTATATCAGGCGATCGCGAACGATTGCCGCAGCCCTCTTTTTTTGAATATCCAGTCTCGCTGGTTGGCGACGGTGGGGGCGTTTCGATTTTTTGTTGGCGGCGGTTTGTTGGCGTTGGGACCGGCTCTCGTGATTGAGGCGAGTCCGCAGCCCGGTGAAGTTTACCGCGAATACATTATTTCTAACGATGGTAACGATTGGCGGGTGACGAATCCGACGGCGACTGATCCGGGAGCGCTCGCGTTTTTACCCAACCCGATTTTGCGGACCGACCCGATTTCGCTGGCGGGGGCCGTTCGGGCGGAAGCGGTGTTAGATGCCTGGGGCGGCCACGTTCGCACGATCGATCGACGCCTGCGTTTTAATGGCAACGATTGGCTAGATGTTCCTCGTCCGCTGGGGGCCGATGGCGCTGCCTTGTCCTCGTTTTACTACACCCAGCACAATCCGGAGATTCCGGTGCCGCTTGAGTATCTGCGGTCGGGGGAGAATACCGTGGAGGGAATTTGCGGGAGCGAGCGGCTTGGCGGTTGGGGGCAATGGGGGATGTATGCGGTCGTTTTGCGGGTTTATTATGACCCAGCGGTCGTGACTGCTCCCGTGGGGCACATTATCAGTCCGGTCAGGGGAGGCATTCTCAGGGAGAACCCGACCGTGGCGCTCGCCGCCGCCAGCCCGCAGGGGATCAGCCGGGTGGATGTGTTCGCGTGGTATGACGGCTACGATGAGAACGGCGACGGAGTCGGCCTAGATTGGCATGAGGCCTTGTTCGCCGGCTCGCTCGGTGCGGAGCCGGTGCCGAGCGGCCACGTGGGCACGGTGCGCGAGGCGCCTTACAATCTCGTTTGGGATACGAACTGGGTGCCCGACCAAGCGGAGGGTGGCGTCCGGTTGGTGGCGCGGATTCAAGATCAATCGGGTCTTTGGATGGTCACGCCAATCGTCGATGAGCTTTCTCTGGTGCGAGAGGAGTTTTCCGTGCGGCTCTTCGGTGTCGAAACGTTGCCTCCGGCCTTTGGGGTCCGGGCGGGCTCCTTGATTGCACGTCTGAGCAACATTCCGTTACCCGAGGCAGAGGAACTTGAGGGGGTGATCGAGGCGGGGCTTCACTATCGCACGTGGAATGGCTGGGACGGCTTCCATGAACCGTTTCGGCTCAACAACCATCTGCACGACAACGAGGGGAGGAATCACTTTTACGACCACGACCTCATTCCGATTCCGGTTGGTGAGCTGAATGCCGGTGACAATGCGTTTGGGATCCGCTCCGACTACACGGGACATGCCTTGGAGGTGCTCACTCCGGGGCCAGCTCTCGTGATTCGCTTTCGGAAAATAAGTTCAGCGACGCGACTCATCAACCTATCGGGACGCGCTCGGTTGACCGCGGGTGAAGGGAATTTGATCGTCGGAGTGGTCTTCGAGGGCGGGGGCACCCGCTCGGTGCTGGTGCGCGGGATCGGTCCCGGTCTGACGGAATTTGGGGTGGCTGGCGCTTTATCCGATCCGTCGCTGCATCTTCGGCAGGCCACCACCTCGATCGCGGACAACTTGAACTGGGAGGAATCAGGGGAGGTTGAAACGATCTCCTCTGCCACCAGCCGTCTCGGGGCATTTCCGCTGGTTACCCAGTCCAAGGATGCTGCGATCCACGTGCCATTGGCGGCCGGCGTATTCACGGCGCAAATCCAGTCGGCCGATGCGTCGGCGGGAATTGCCTTGGCCGAAATATATGACGCTGGGGCTGAGTCGGCCAGGGGGGAGGCGTTGCGCATGATCAATCTATCCATGCGTGCGCCCGTGGAAGGTGGCGACGGGACCTTGATTGCGGGGTTCGTCATTTCCGGCACCACTCCATTGCGCGTATTGCTGCGTGGGGTCGGACCGAGTCTGATTCCTTTCGGAGTGGTCAACGCGGTGGGCTGTCTCTTATACACATCTGACGCTGCCG
>OJHK01000725.1_pt1 | contig 18640 bp, 15 predicted proteins | sample 1595161 | NCBI WGS metagenome assembly OJHK01 (sample SAMN05416842, study PRJEB24817) | seawater metagenome | isolation source: Sea water | place: Canada:Atlantic | collected 2013-07 | reverse complement strand
CGAGATGTAGAGAGGTCTCGTGGGCTCGGAGATGTGTATAAGAGACAGGGAATAGAGAATACAATACTGCTTAAATCACTCTTTGCGCGTGATAATTGTGCAACAGCTTCAAAGTAGTAACATACTTGCGCCAATAATCGACTGATATTAATTGAGTTAGCCGAATTTAAACCGATAGTATTTGCTAGATCTTTATCATCAAAAGACTGTTTTACCAATGATTGACAATCATCAAAGTCACCGTCAATTGCTAATGTTTCAATATTTCCACCTAAAGTGGTAAACATTTTTTCTTGAAGTAAACTAATTTTGCCTTTCGGGTACATGATCACAACACGAATGTTATCAATACCATGAAAAGCATGAGCAACCGCTGCACCAGTATCACCCGAGGTGGCTGTTAAAATAGTTAAAGGTTTAGTTTCACCACTTGCTTTAGCATCTTTAGCAACGAAGGCTTGTAAACATTTGGCCATAAAGCGAGCACCAAAATCTTTAAACGCTAACGTTGGCCCGTGGAACAATTCTAAAATGGCACGTTCTGGGCTGATCGGTTGTAGCAAAGCTGGGAAATTAAAAGCATCCGTTACTATATCAGTTAACTCACTTTTTGTTAGATCACCCTCAACGAAAGGCAGTAATATTTTAACGCTTCGCTCTACCAAAGGCAGTGCTAGCAGCTCTTCGATATTATCAAGTTTTGGCATATCGGTAGGGAAAAATAGCCCCTGATTTTTACCTAAACCTTGTTTAACTGCTTGAGCGAAAGTTACCTGCTCATCGTTTTCTTTTAAATTGTAATATTTCACTGTCATTCCTAATAATCTGTTCACTAATATTGTTTAACTATGTGCTATACAGCCGTTACTAATCAAGATTCATGTTTCAGAGTGCACTTTGAATGGTAACGGGTATGCATCAAAGCACATGGCTATTAAATTTCTATTGCGCCAGCATCATCAACTTTACATACATGGACAAAGCCTAATGCTGTTTGTAAATAATTGTCTTGTAACCATAGCGCAAATTGCTCTGCTTGCTTTTCGCTATCACATACACAAAATAGGGTTGGTCCTGAGCCTGAAATTCCAACAGCTAATGCGCCCTGTGCGCTCAAATAATCTCGAGAAGCTTTATACTTTGGCAACAAATCAGTGCGATATGGTTCTGCAATCACATCAGTTAGTACTGAGAATGCTTGGCTTTTATCTTGGCGATGACATGCATCGACAAATGTCGCTAAATTTTGTCCGTAGCTGATAACGTCACTACGACTGTACGTTGTAGGTAAAACGTCTCTTGCTGCTTTTGTTGATACTTCGATGCCAGGATATGCCATCACATAATAGCAATCATCGAAGCTTGGTAAAATGCGCGAGATCACATTTTCATCCGGTACCATTAACTGCAAGCCGCCTAAATAACATGGCGCAACATTATCATAATGTAAGCTGCCACTAATCTGCGCTTCCATTTGACCTGTCATTTTCAATACTGCGTTTTCATCGAAACTAAAGTTATGGTACTTAGCATAAAATGTATTCAAAGCAGCTAAAGCGGCAACGACAGAGCAGGCACTTGAGCCTAAACCACTGCCCACTGGCATTTTTTTATCCAAGGTAATCGCAACAAAAACAGGTGACTGTTTGGCTATAGCTAATTGCTCATTAAATAATAATAAACAAGACCAAACAATGTTATCTTCCTTATTACTTGGCAACTTATCAGCAAAGCTACCGATAACCGTTAGAGTACTCTCATTGCTGTTTGTTGCATTTACCGTGACAACATCACCTAATAAAGTGCCATCTACCGGCTTTACTGCTAGCCCTAACACATCAAAGCCGACACTAACATTACCTATCGAGGCTGGTGCAAATACCGACACACTTTGGTTAACATGGGTATTAGTAACAGACATTAGTGTTGTTGCTCCCAAGCTAAAGTTCTTAATAAATCACCAAAAACACCTGCAGCTGTTACTGCTGCACCAGCACCGTAACCACGTAAAACAAACGGTAATGGTTGGTAATAACGACTATGAATAGCTAAGGCATTTTCGCCATCTTTAATGCTATACAACGGATGGTCTACGCCGACAGTCTCAATAGATACTTGGCATTTTCCATCAATGATATTACCGATGTAACGAAGTACTTTTCCTTCAGATTTTGCCTCAGCTACGCGCTCAGAAAAATCACCATCAAGTTTAGTTAAATTACTCATAAACTGACTAACATCGCCACTGGCATCAAAATCATTAGGTAATACAGATTCAATATTGATATCTGATAACTCTAACTGCATACCGGCTTCACGGGCCATAATTAATAACTTACGCGCAACATCCATTCCACTTAGGTCATCGCGAGGGTCAGGTTCAGTAAAACCATTTTCTTTTGCAATGGCTGTCGCCTCAGATAACGACATACCTTCTTCTAACTTACCAAACATATAAGATAATGAACCCGACAAGACCCCTTCAAAGCGTTGCAATTCATCGCCCGCTTTAATCAAGCTTTGTAAGGTATCGATAACAGGTAAGCCCGCACCAACAGTTGTTTCATATAAGAAACGACGATTAGTTTTTTGAGCAGTACTACGAAGTTCTTGATAATATTCCCAAGAATCCGTGTTTGCCTTTTTATTCGGCGTAACAATGTGAAAACCTTCGGCTAGATAATCTACATAACTCATCGCCAGTGTTTCATTTGAAGTAGAGTCAACAAAGACAGGGTTAATCAAGTGGTTATCACGAACAAAAGTCTTAAGATTATCTACATTGACTTCTAATGCTTCTGAGGCATTCGCCATAGCATCTTGCCAGTTATTTAAATCAATACCTTCTTTGTCAAACACCATGCCTTTTGAGTTAGCAATACCGTAAACTTTCAAGACAATATTTTGTTTTTTCAAGCTCGCTTGTTGTCGAGATATTTGCGCAATCAGCTCACTGCCAACGACACCACACCCGACCAAGAATACGTCAATGGTTGGTTTATGAGAAAAGAAGTTCTGATGACTTACTTTCATCGCATCCATACATTTTCGCTGTTCTACAACTACCGAGATACTGCGTTCTGATGAATCCTGAGCAATAGCAACCACGTTAACTCGAGCTTGCGCCAATGAACTAAAGAATTTAGCTGCTACACCTCGTTGATGATGCATGCCATCACCGACAAGTGAGACAATTGATAGTTCGCTTTTTAGTTCTAACGGTTCAAGTAAACCATTTAACAATTCTAATTCAAATTCATCATGCAAGCTTTGTTTAGCGCGTGCTGAGTCACTTGAATAAATACAAAAGCTAATGCAATACTCACTAGAAGATTGACTAATAAGTACTAAAGAAATATTTTCTCTGCTCATAGTAGCAAATACACGACTCGCCATGCCAACCATGCCTTTCATACCTGGTCCAGACACATTGACCATAGTTAGATCATCAAGGTTAGAAATTGCTTTCACACGCTTTTGCTGATCATTCTCATTGGAAATTAGTGTACCAGGTGCGCTTGGGTTACTCGTATTTTTAATTAAACAAGGAATATGATACTGAGCAATCGGGCCGATTGTTTTTGGGTGTAATACACTAGCGCCAAAATAAGATAGCTCCATTGCTTCTTGATACGATAAATAATCCAGTAATTTAGCTTCTTTAATGTAACGAGGATCTGCGTTGTAAACCCCATCTACATCAGTCCAAATCTCACAACATTCAGCTTCAGCACAAACAGCTAACACGGCTGCAGAGTAATCAGAGCCATTTCGACCTAACGTAGTTACCTGTGGTAATGCATCATCATTATCAGCATTTACACCAATAAAGCCCGGCATCAACGATATTTGATTTAATTCTGTGTATTCACGGCTAAACTTCTCTTTCGATAGCACTAAATCTGCCACCGCATTAAGGGAAGAATTATTAGTGAATAAAAACTTTTCTGGCGATAACAAAGAGACTTGTAAGTCAGACGCTTGTAATACGGCATCAAGAATTGCCACACTCAAACGTTCACCGGTACTGATAATGCGAGCACGAATATGATCTGGGCAATATGTTAGTAATGTAGCGCCTTGCATATAACGAGAAATTTGGTGCTCATAATTAGCTAATGCTTGTTCACAATGCTGATTATTGAAATTACTTATGCTTGCAGATAAATCTTCAATAATAGTATTGATTGCACGTTTAAAATGACCTAAATCTGCTACTACTTTTTCTTCATCGCTAATATTTTCAGTCATAGCAACTAAGTGGTTAGTAACCCCTTGCGGAGCTGATACAACAACAGCAAGCTTTGATGATTCACTTTTGTTTCGGATAATATCGGCAACTTGACGAAAACGCTCTGCTGAAGCTAGTGAAGAGCCACCAAATTTAAGTACACGCATGTTTTCTTCCTTTATAAAGAAATAATGAATAAAGATACTCTTTGCTTATTAAGTTACTTAAGCAATTAGAGTTAATACTCTTCATTATAAGCATAAAAAAGCCCGTAACCTTTTCAGGTCACGGGCTTCGATAAAATTTTTACTTTTACACGTTAGCCAGCGACCGCCATCCTAATTAGGGTGGTAGTGGTTGTAATAATGGTAATGTGGCTTGTGTTTATTTTCATAAGGTTAAAATGCCTTAAGTTACAGTATCTGTCAATCTTTAATGACAAAAAATATTAAATAAAAAGTTATAATTTATGCATAATAATTTAATATCAGACAATAACGTGTTAGCACAGACACATACGTATTCGACTTCAAGAAACAAGTTCAGCAGCACTACAAACTTGATTCCGTCCCTCAGATTTTGCTTTATATAAAGCGCTATCAGTTCGGGTAATTAGTTCTTCATAATTTGATTCTTTATCACTCAATTGAGCAACACCTAAGCTCACAGTTACATTTATCACCTGATCATTATAAGTTAAGGGTGTTGTAGCAATTATTCGACATATGCGTTGTGCTAACTCTATTGCCCCTGCAGAGTCAGTCTCAGGTAAAATAATAGCAAACTCTTCTCCGCCATAACGACCAAAGGTGTCTTCCAGCCTCAACAAAGTACTTATCAAGGCACTGACTTCAATTAACACCATATCACCACCTTGATGGCCATAGTTATCGTTAAGTAATTTAAAGTGGTCTAAATCAAGCATTATCAAAGATAATTTTTTGTTATGACGTCGAGCTTTTGCATATTCTTGTTCTAATGAGTCTTGCCAATGCCTGCGATTATAAACCTGTGTTAAGCCATCTATACGACTTATTTCTGCTATCTCTGCTAAGGTCTTTTGTAATTGCATTTGATAATGACAAGCATCGGTAACATCTTCGATTAAAATACAAATATGTTTGTCTGTAGCATCCGTTTCAATGGGCAAAAAGGTACAATTTTGTGCCATAAATTCACTATCAGTCGTGATAGGTCGAGTATGGGGTAATTCGAATAAATGGTGTCTTTGCTGCCAAGAGCAAAAACTCGGCGTATTTAGTTGTAAAACCGAACTAAGTTTACGAGTTAACCAACGTTGAGGCAGCTCTGGAAAGGCGCTAAAAATGGATTGCCCAATAATATTATCTGATATTTTGTCAGTATGAACTTGCAAAAAACGATTCCAGAGAACAATATTGAAATCAGCATCTAACACTAAAACACCAGTATTTAACTGGTTAGCGATCTGACTATTAATTTGTTCAAGTACCAACTCATTAATAGCTGGTACGTTTGTAGTTTTTTCTGTAGTGGGCGCAGTAATATCAAGCATTAATATTCTTCCAAAATACGATCAAGTACATGTTTTATATTGGTTATCGCCGTTTCAGGGATCAATAAGATCATATTGCAATTAAAAGAGTAGTCCGTCACTTGATAATTAATATTCACTTTTAATGCTAACTCCCAAGTAAATGGCATTTGTTGCAAATGCTCAGATAATATTTCCTGTACATTAGGTAATAGTTTTGGCGCATTATAAGACAAGCGATTATCAATTTGTTGAGCAAACACATTTAAAAACGTTGTTGTTAAAATAGAACTAATATCAATTAATTGTTCGTCCTGAGATAATTCGTCAGGCTCATATCCCAATAAATCAGCAATTCGACCTGAATCTTCTTCTTGGTAAACTAATAATGACTCACCACGAATACCTTCATAACCGAAGAATCCTTGGCTTACAACCGCCATAGTATTCTTCTGCTGACTCAAGGTTTTCATCAGGTCTTTAGCTTCGACACTTTCAATACTAGGAACTTTTAAATAAACAAAAGTATCCAGATAACGGGCAAGTTGATCACTTGCTTGTCCCATAGCAATATTAATAAGCTCTTGTAAGCAATCTTGTTGGTCTTCAGTTAGGTGAAATTCATTCATAGAAGACCATGTAGCTGCAAATTATTAAGTAATGCATCTGCTTGTACAGGCTTACGCATAAACTCTTTTGCTCCTAGTGCTTTTACCTTGCTTTGCATTTCAGGTTGAATATCTGCTGAAATAACAAAAACGCTGCAATTTAGTTTTAATTTTTGTATGCCTTGTAAAACACCAATACCATCAATGCCCGGCATAGTAAGATCGAGAAAAAGAATTTCAATACTATTATCACGTAAAATTGTCAGAGCTTCCGCGCCATTACAAGCAATTTGAACGGAATCTTTCCATTCTTCTGGAAGGCTTCGAAGCACTTGCTTTCTGGCCATGTTTGAATCATCGCAAATAAGCACCGATGGGCTCATAGAAGGAGGGACCTTATTTTATTTTATTGTAGATAATTTACCCTAAATAAAAGCAATTGTTAATCAACAATTCATTTTTTTAACAATAATGTGCAGATAGTTCACTTATAAGGTGCAAACTCGTACTTTTAACATGAAATAGCTCTATTTTATAAGCAACTAGAAGGTGATTAGGAGAAAAAGCAGATTTTGTAAATTCAAAAGGAGAGTCAGAGGTTTGAAAAGAGGACTAATAGAAAATCTATGTAATTAATTACACAGAAAGAAAGACAAAAGATAAAGCTTGAGGTAGAAACGGGTGACTCAATATCGGGGTATTCTAACCTTTAGAACAAACTGCCTAATAGAAAAAAAGCACATGCAATAGATAGTAGTGCTGAGCTGATATACACAGTGAAGATCTTGATACTATCGAAATTAATTTTCATCACATTGCCTTTTAAAATTTTAATAATTAGTAAAAGAGAGTTAGTGAGTTGATTATAATTTATTGCAACAGCAAAAAGTGTAGTTAACGGTAGGTAAATTGTCTAATTTTGTGACAAAGATCATTGTTCTTCTGATATTTCTCTTATTTTAGTTGGGTTGTAGCCAGTGTAACTGTGATTGATAGTCAGAAAGCCACCTTTTAGCTAATTGATAGTTGGGGCAGAAATTCTCAACAAGTTGCCAGAAATCTTTCGAGTGATTTAAATGCTCTAAATGGCATAACTCATGGACAATCACATAATCTATAACAAAGGTAGGCGTCATCATTAAGAGGTAGTTGAAGCTTACTTCCCCCCTATTATTACAACTTCCCCAGCGAGCTCGATACTGGCGAATATTGATCATTGTTGGTTTCAAAGATACTCGTTTACTGATCAGTTCCAGACGTTCAATAATTAGTTGTTCTGCTTGTTGCTTAAAGTAACTCTCCAGTTGTTTTTTTACCTGCTTAGTTCTTTCAATTGGATCTGTTAACCTAGCGTGAACTTTTTCACTTATCGCAACATTGAGCTGTTTAGTTGTCGATTGCTGATAACTACATGACTCTATTGCAGCAGTTGCATCATGGCAAATGTATACTTCAGCTTTTTTTGCAATAGTTACATTAAGAGTGACTTCTTCTCCTAAGTAAAGCAAGTTTGAGTTTTGACTAAAGTTACAGCATTTAGGCGTTTTTTGTTGTTCCGCTAGTTTAGTACGTAACCAAGTTGACTTTTCTTGAATAAAAACATCAACAAAAGCCGTTGTCACATAATGAGGCGCTCTCACGGTTACTTGGCCATGTCGAACCTGCAAGACAAGGGTTTTCCTTCGCTTACTGCGAATAAGTTTATATTCAAGCATATAACGTTAACTACAACACTTCATAGTAAATTAGCTGGCTTCACTCAATTTTGTGGCTGCTACTTTAGCTTTGCTCTTTTTGGCTTTCACCGCTGGCTTTTTTTCTTCGCTGTCAGCAATATCAACGATAGCTGCATCCGTTGTTTTTTCAATTGACTTTTTACTTGTTGTTTTGCTAGGTTTTTTGGCTAACAAGGCGACAAGTACTTCTTCTCTATGCTGCGCTAAGAAGATACTTAACTCTTCATTGGCATTATCACTTAACTCCACCGAAGATTGAGAGAACATTTGGCTTAAGTTATCAGCCATATCCAACATTTTGTCATATTCATCAGCTGATTTTTTATCCATAAATGTTTTCGCCTCTACCCCGTTTCTAATTACTACAAACCGACTTTCAACTGCCATTAGATTTCCCCATCCCTACTTTTGAATTAATTAATAACTCATAACGCTGTTAAAGAATTAATACCTGAAGCATTAAATTAACGTTTACACAAATAATATTGACCACAATAGCATAGCCAACATGAAAACTGTATATAAAAACAGTTAAGTAATGCCGCTTTCAATAATATTACACATATTAAGTTTGAAAAATGAGTCAATCATCGCAAGCTCAATAGCTTCTACTACACATTTCGCATGTCAAAACATCACCAAATGTAAAAGTTAATGTCATTATTAAATTAGGTTTACAGCTGAATAAACAAACAATCAAGCACTTAAGGAATATTCCTCTTTAAACTCTTGATTTTTACTTACATCCTCTGAGCAAATGGATACAACTTTTAGATAAAAAGAGTCCACTATTATTATGTACCTTGCTTAACAAGGTCGAACAAAACGCTAACGATATAAAATAACACTATGGAGAATTACTATGACTACTTTCAAAAAAACACTACTTGCTCTTGCTGCATCTTTACCTGTTTTAGCTATTAGTTTACCAAGCCAAGCAGCAATGACACCATATATGGAAAAAGCTTTAATAGACGTTTGTAAAGCAGCGAAAAGCAATAGTCTTATAAAACTCAATGACACCACTAAATCATACCGTATAAAAACCGAAACAGTTGCATTAAAATTAATGTGCAATGGTGAAGACGTAATTAGTTTTGCAGAAAGCAATGGTGCAGATAAAACAGCGGCCAAATTACAAAATAGTATAGGTAATGTAGAGATTACCGATGTTGCCGCCTTGTCAAAAGTTAATGTAACTTTTTAAAGTGACCGCTCAATAAGAACGCTCAAGAGGGAAACATTGAGCGTTCGTCTTTATTCTAGTTAAAATAGATTAGATAACTACTATATTCATTATCTAATCGATAACTACTCGCCAAAAACTCTTTCAAACCAAGATCTATTATCGACTCTTTCCTGTAGACACTTTTCTGAAGTAACTACACCGTCTCGCACAGCTGGATAAATGATAGTATTAGCACACTTATCTGTTACTGCATTGCCTGTTTGTTGCTCAAAAAGTGTAACAACAATGCTCTCTGGTTTAGCATCAATTATATTAACTACGCCCTGTTTTTTCATGAAATCCGCAAATAAAGGCAATGCTCCACTACTTCCAGTTAAACCAGTTGGCTTATTATTATCCTTCCCCAACCAAGTCGTTATCAAGTGCTTGTTGTCATAACCAATAAACCAGCTATCACGCAAAGCGTTACTTGTCCCTGTTTTACCGGCAACTTTCTTATTACCTAATCGCCAGCTTAGTGAACGAGCAGTCCCCTCACGAGTGACTTTTTCTAAAGCATAATCCAATAAATAGGCAGTATTCGCTGATAAACGCTGCTCACTTAACTGATTTTTTTGCCAGAGTGTCTCATTATTCGAAGAGAGTATTTTAGTAATAGTATGAGCTTTTTGGTAAAAGCCATGATTAGCAATCGCCAAATATAACTGGTTAATTTCCAATGGTGACATATTAATTGCGCCTAATAAAACAGACGGTCGCATTTGAAGACTCGACTGATAACCTAAGTCTCTAATAGTATCAGCCACGCTATCTAACCCTAAACTCATGCCTAAATTAATGGTAGGGACATTGAGTGAATAAACAAGCCCTTCAATTAATGATACTTGCCCTCGATATTTACCGTCATAATTTTTTGGTTGCCACTTTTTGCCCGTGCCATTTCGAAGCGTAATCGCCTTATCATCTAAAACAGTGGCAAAATTGTACTGTTGATATCGTTCGAGTGCTGCAGCATAAATTGCTGGCTTAATTAAAGAGCCAATGTGACGTTTGGCATTGAGTGCACGGTTAAAGCCAGCATAACCACTTTCTCTACCACCAACTAGGGCTCTTATTTCACCACTAGCAATATCAGTGACCACCATTGCCGCTTCTAATTCTTTTTGTTTGTACTTTCGTTCTAGCAAAGGCAACTGTTTTGCAACGCTTTGCTCTAACAATTGCTGACTTCGATGTGAGAAGCCAGTAAATACCTTTATGCCTGATTTTTGAGTAAAACTGGATAGATATTGATTCAACTCAATATTGACTAGCTGCAAGTAAGCAGGGTAATTTTTTTTGGCTAATCGTCGATTTGACCGAATAGATAGTGTTGACTCTGCCGCTTCTTCAAAATCCACAAGTGACAATAAGTGCTGTTCAAACATAAGCCTAAGAATAAGGTCTCGGCGCTCTATTGCGCGTTGTGGATGTCGCCACGGATCATAGTAACTTGGACCTTTAACTTGGGCTATCAATAGAGCCATTTGGGCATGGCTTAATTCATTAATTTTTTTACCAAAATAGAACTGTGAAGCCAAGCCAAAACCATATACACCATTGGCATAATTTTGCCCTAAATAGACTTCATTAATGTAAGCTTCGAGTAGCTGATCTTTACTGTACCTAAGCTCTAAAATCAGTGCCATTAGTGCTTCTTTAATTTTTCGAGAGAGAGTTCGTTCTCGATTAAGAAACATGTTCTTTGCTAGTTGCTGGGTTAACGTACTACCCCCCTGCACCGTTCGTCCTGCGCGAATATTATTGAACAGCGCTCTAAAAATACCAATAGGTGACACACCATGATGATGATAAAAATCACGGTCTTCAATTAACAATAATGTATCAATCAACTGGCTAGGCAGCTCTTCTAATGATACCAACACACGATCTTCCTTATTATCAGGAACTAAACGTGCTAATAACTGTGGTTCAAGCTGTATTGTGGTAACGGCTTGTTGATCAACGCTCAGTGCAACAACAATCCCGTTAGCAATCTCAATACTGAGTTGCTGGGCGTAACTCACACCCTCGGCAAAATCGAAAGGACGTTGAAAAATACTCAAGCGTTCTGAAGATTGCGAGAATTGTCCTGCTCGGGTGGCAAATTTAACTTTTTGATAACCATTAACTTTTAGTGACTGTGCTATTTCTTCCAGGTTTTCCTGCTTACCCAATTGTAATTTTTTTATTTGGCCATAAACTTGTACAGGTACTTGCCAACGTTGACCCTCAAACTTTTTTCTTACCTTAGCATCAAGATAGATAGAAAAAATCCCTACCGTAAAAACAGTGGCAATCATCAATTTACCTAACGTTATCGCTATTCGGCGTATTATTGATTTTTCTTTGACCACAGGACTGCTGTGTTTTGTTGCTTTATTTTTTGACATTAGTTTTCTATATGCTGAGGTTGTTAATTTTTACTGGTTATAAGTGCAACTGAAAAGTGAAATACTCTTCAACTCCACAGTTAATTACTCTTTTATATGACGCTTCATTTTATTGGTTGCTTTAGCATTGATAGGATCGTCTGGCCAATAATGCCTAGGATAACGGCTTTTCATGTCTTTTTGCACTGCTTGATAACTTCCAGACCAAAATTTAACTAAGTCTTGTGTTACTTGAATAGGCCGTTGCGCCGGTGAAAGCAACTCTAATAACAGAGGTATCCCTTGATTTTGTACACTTATTCCAGCAATAACACCAACATTGGGTGTTATTGTCAGGCCATATAATTCTTGCATAGGCAATGAAACTTTTGGCGATTCATCTTGAGAATAGCTGATAGGACAATTCCTTCCGGTAGGTCCAACATAAACAGTCGGCGCAGCTTGTTTTAATATTTTTTGTTCTTGATAACTCAACAAAGATAATAACATGTGTGATAAATCAAGTTTATCGAGTTGCGCTTTCGTTTTAATACCACCAACAAATGGAGCAAACCAGGTTGCAAGTGTTGCCAATAACACCTCATCATCGATAACTGCCAAACCGTATTCTGGAAAATACTTGTTCAACCATTGCCAACGAGCCTTTAGCGCTAAATCATTTGCCTGCCAAGATAAAAAACCTACTCCCTTTCTTAAAACCAGCTCACACCACATAGTACTAATTGTTTCGGCCGTTATTTCTTGTTTTAATGGCTGTTCTGACAACACTATTGCACCAAGTGACGTTTGTCTTTTAGCAATTATTCTCCCGCTCTTATTATCAAAGTTTGCAACGTCTCGTTGCTTTATTTTTGCAGAAAAAACCGTAGTAATTTCTTCCATGCTCACTTGGCTCGCTAGTCGGACATTTAACTTGCTACCAAACTGGTTCGTTTGCGCGATAACCATAAAGTCTTCACTAGCCAAAGCATCTTGCTCATTTACTGATGCCCCTTTGCCGTTAACACAAATAAAATCACCATGATTCCCTCGAGATTTTGCGACACGTTCAGGGTAAGCATAAGCGAGTAATATACCTGTTTTTCCTAAATCAAGTGTATCGATGCTAAAGCGTAACTGCACATTGTGAGCAAGTCGATTTGCTTGCTGTAAAATTCGTTCGAACAATGGACTTTTATTCCGTTTAGGCTGAATAAGTAATTGTAATCGGTGCAGTAGATCACAATCATATTTAGCCTGCTCTCCCTTTAAAACATCACGTTCTTCAAGTAAAGCAGCAATTAGACACGCCAATAGGGTAATACTTTCTCCTTGAGTCTTCGCCATTAAAATCATATGAGAAAAACGAGGATGGCAGGGTAAATCAGCAGCTTTTTCACCGTGTTTAGTCAGTAAGTATTTATCATCAACAATATCTAGGCTTTGTAATTCTTGCCATGCTTGTTCCTCCTTAGTCTTGCTGGGCAATTCCAATAAAGGCAATTCAGCTAAACCAGTGACTCCCCAACGAGCAGCTTCTATGAGCGTAGGTAACAAATCTGCTTGTTGAATATCATTAACACTGTGTAATGGCCTACGTTCGAAGTCGTCCTTGCCATACAAACGAATACACTGGCCTGGCATTAAACGTCCTGCTCGCCCAGCTCTTTGCACAGCCGACGCTTTAGATATCTGTTTTTGCATTAGCTTATTCATCAAACTAGCACTATCAAACACAGCAACTTTTTCAAGCCCACAATCAATAACAAGATCAATGCCATCAATTGTCAGTGATGTTTCTGCGATATTTGTAGCCAATACAACTTTACGAACCCCTTTAAAACAAGGAGCGATAGCTTGCTGTTGGTCTTGTAAACTCAATTCTCCAAATAAAGGACAAATGTTGACACTTTCCGATTGCTGAGACAGTAAACTATCAAGTAAAAAACGAATATCGGCTACGCCAGGTAAAAAAACTAAGATCGAGCCCATGTGATTAAGCATTTTATCTTTGATAACAGTCAACGCGTGTTCACGCCAACGTTGATGGCCTTTGGGAGCTTGATAACTCACTTCTATTGGGTAGCTTCGCCCTTCGCTACTTAGAAGATGAGCATCTGGCAATGCTTGACTTAAATACTCAATATCTAACGTTGCCGACATTAACAATATCTTTAAATCTTCTCGCAACGCTGTTTGTACTTCACGGGTAAGCGCAAAAGCTAAGTCGCCCTGTAAACTGCGTTCATGAAATTCATCAAAAACAACTAATGCTGTATTTTGCAGCTCCGCATCTTTTTGGATGATCTGCGTTAGTATGCCTTCAGTAATAACTTCAAGACGCGTATTCGCTGATGTTTTACTATCGTTTCGTAATCGATAACCAATAGTTTCTCCTACCTTTTCCTCCAGTTGTTTAGCTAAAAATATCGCGATATTTTTAACAGCCAAACGTCTGGGTTGCAGCAAGTATATTTTCTTATCAGCTAAACTTGGCAAAGTTAATAACCATAGAGGTAAACATGTCGATTTACCCGCACCAGGAGGAGCCGATAAAATGAGGGTATTATGCTCATCAAGGCTACGGCAAAATTGTTGTTTAATTGCTTCTATGGGGAGAGGAGTAGTCACGGTCATCGACAAAATAAAATTATTATAAATATGCCTACTATCATAACAATTATTAACGGTCTGGCATATTACCAAAGCTTTTAATCAATCAACTTCATGGCAGTATTCAATCGCAATGACAGGCGAATATTCGTCTAGACACCTTAACCTTCAATGAAGAAAACTCGATAGCGAACTTAGACTTTATCTTTTTAACGTAACTCAGGGATGTTAACTTTTGTTAAAGTGCATACTGACACGATGAAAGAGTCCATTGCCCACTGTCTTAATTTTTTAGATAAACAAGTAAAATAGAAAGTTAGAGCCTGTGGCTATCTAAAAATAACTTTCCCTACAAATATTTAATGAGATGGTTGCAAAAGTAAGAGAATGAACAACTAAAACCTATATTAGCTCATGTGTTAGAACAAGATTCCTTAACGAGTAAAAATTAACAGGAAAACTTGCAAAAAAAAATTTATCTGCTTACTTGGCAAATGAATTAAAGACTGTTATTACTAAACGTTCCCCTTTTTTAATCAGAGACAATCAGAGAGGAAATAGCATGCAACATTCGGCACATGGAAGTTACGTCATTGAACAACAAAGTAATATTTTATTAGTTGATGTACAAGAACCGTTTAATGACGTGACCGCAGAAAAATATCACCAAGATATTAAACAGCTAACAGAAAAGATGACTGGTGAACCATGGGGGTCATTAATAACCTTTCGTGGCAATAGCGTTTTTACGCCTGATGCCGAACAACAGTTAAAAAAAACCACTCAATACCGACAAGAAAAAGGCATGATCGCTATTGCTGTTGTTATTTTAAATAGCGCCTATGCCGATATGCAACAAATGCAATTACAACGTATTTATCATGACTGCCAAATAGAGTTTCATGTATTTAGTGATAATGAAATAGCTACCGATTGGCTTAATGATTATATTAAACAGGCAAGTTAATTTACATGACAATACGAGTAAAAAACTCCATTATAATGGGCTACTAACTTAATTAGCTCATTATAATATGATACTTCAAGTGCAATCCGCTAAATTAATTAAACGTTATAAACGCTTTCTAGCCGATATTGAACTTAACGGTGATGAAGAGACAACCATTCATTGTGCTAACACAGGTGCTATGAAGGGTTGTGCAGAGCCTAATGATACCGTGTGGTTTAGCACATCAAGCAACACTAAGCGAAAATACCCATATAGCTGGGAGATCACACAAAGCCAAAGTAGCCACTTTATTTGCGTCAACACCCTACGCGCTAACCAGTTAATAGAAGAAGCATTACATCGAGGTTTAATCAAGGAATTATCTGGCTTTGTTGAATTAAAGCGAGAAGTGAAATACGGCAATGAAAACAGCCGAGTTGATTTTTTAGCCACTTATAAACAAGCTCTTGACACTTACATTGAAGTTAAATCAGTCACTCTGTTGGACAATGGCCATGGCTACTTCCCCGATGCTGTTACGACGCGCGGACAAAAACACTTGCGTGAATTAATGGATATGGTTACACAGGGACATAGAGCTGTCTTGTTATTTGCTGTTTTACATAGCGGCATTAATGATATTGCTGCCGCGAGTCATATTGATCCAACCTATGCTAAATTGCTGAAAGAAGCCCACCTTGCTGGTGTTGAGATAATCGCCTATAAAGCCAAATTTTTGCTAAAACTCGGTGAGGTTGAAATTAATGTAGAAGAAAAAATTCCTTTTATTGAACAATAAAGATTGACTAGTCCTAGTAAAACTTGCTAAAAAAGCTTGCTCAAAATTTTTAAATAACAGCGTTAAAAATATAATTTAAGTTAACCTGTTGATAATATTGAATAAAATATTTATTTTAGCTAATTTGTTGATTTTTATCATGAGCGACACAATATAGTCCTGATTCATCGGGTCATATATAACATATTGGCACTTACAACAAAGGCATATTGTCACGTAAAACGTGATATATTAATGATTTGCCTTGGTCTATGTAGCATTGGGAGAATAAGCATGCCAACAAATAAACACAAGCCACTAGGTATCCTTGCCTTAGCAGGCGTTGCGCCATATCAAGAAAAAGCTGGCGAAGAGTACATGGAAGAGCCACAGCAAGAGCATTTTAAGAAAATTTTAGATGCTTGGCGCCTACAGTTACGTGAAGAAGTTGATCGTACCGTAACGCATATGCAAGACGAAGCAGCAAACTTTCCAGATCCTGTGGATAGAGCAGCTCAAGAAGAAGAATTTAGTCTTGAGTTACGTACACGAGACCGCGAACGTAAACTTATCAAGAAAATTGAAAAAACCTTACAGTTAATTGAAGATGACGATTTTGGTTTTTGTAAATCTTGCGGCATAGAAATTGGTATTCGTCGTTTAGAAGCTCGTCCTACTGCCGATCTTTGTATCGAATGTAAAACGTTAGCTGAAATTAAAGAACGCCAAATGGCTGGTTAACTGTTAGCCAACCTTAGCTAGTTTTTACTCGACATAGCTCACATGCAAAACTTGCATATCAAGCGACCACTTGGGCCTAAAAAGGCTCATTTATATCGTGGTCGCTTTGCTCCATCCCCCTCTGGTTTACTTCATTTTGGTTCTCTTATCGCTGCGTTAGCGAGTTTTCTTGATGCAAAAGCGTTTGTTAACGATCGTGGCGAGCATGGGAAGTGGCTTATTCGCATTGAAGATATTGACCTACCTCGTGAGAAAAAAGGCGCCAGCTCGGCAATATTAACAACACTAGAAGCTTTTGGACTACACTGGGATGAAACAGCACTTTATCAAAGCACACAATCGCAATACTACCGTGATATTTTATCTAATCTCTCACAACAAAATTTAAGCTATTATTGCCAGTGCACTCGCGCTCAAATCAAGGCAATCGGCGGTATCTATCAAGGCCATTGTCGTACCGCTAATTGTCACTCAACTGACAGCGCTATAAGGCTTATCAATCATTACGGTTTTCATCAATTTAATGACATATTTCAAGGCGATGTGGTTTGTAATAAAACATTAGCCAGTGAAGATTTTATTATTCATCGTAAAGATGGCTTATTTGCCTATCAACTCGCGGTCGTTGCTGATGATATTGCACAAGGCATTACTCATGTTGTTAGAGGTTGTGACTTACTCGAACCAACCGCTAGACAACTGACCTTTTTTCAAACATTAAATAATAGTTTTTTAGAATGCACAATACCACAATACGGTCATATTCCCTTAGCCATAACGAGTGAGGGTTATAAACTCAGCAAGCAAAATAGAGCGCCCGCAATTAATAATGCTAACCCACAGCCGGCGCTTGTTGCAGCACTAACGTTTCTAGGCCAAGCGCCTCTGCCCGAATTAACTAGTGCTAGTGTGGAAGAGATAATTCAATGGGCGATAAATAATTGGCAACGACACCGTGTACCCAAAACTCTCGAGATAAATATTGATTAAGAGCAATGACACGCAATTTACCTAAGCTACTTGGGTATAAATGTTTTATAACTAAATAATAAAGGAAATATTATGTCTACTAACACCCAAAAGACTATTGTGATCACAGGAGCCAATCGTGGCATCGGTTATGCTATGGCTAAGCTCTGTCAGCAACGTGGTGATATTGTCTATGCACTCTGTCGTAACAGCTCTAAGGACTTAGACTCTCTTGGTGTTCACGTGATAGAGCAAGTAGAGATTGCCAGCCAAGTCGGTATCGACAAAGCAGTATCAGCACTCAACGGTATACATATTGATTTATTGATAAACAATGCCGGGATTTTACGTGATGAACAATTGAGTGATCTAAACAAAGACACCATTATTGATCAGTTTAATGTGAATGCGCTTGCGCCATTATGTTTAAGCCACGCTTTACTCACTAACTTATCCCCAGGTAGTAAAATTGCCTTAATCACGTCTAGAATGGGATCTGTCACTGATAATACTTCAGGAGGAAGATATGGTTATCGCATGTCTAAAGCCGCGCTAAATATCGCGGCAGTTTCATTGGCACATGATCTTACCGAGGATAATATCGCGGTCGGTATTTATCATCCTGGTTATGTGCAAACCGAGATGGTAAACAATAATGGCATATTAAGTAATGGTGACATCAGCGCGAACGAAGCGGCTGAACGACTAATTGCCTTAATGGATAATTTAACCATGGCAGATTCAGGCGTATTTAAGCACTCAAATGGTGAAATATTACCTTGGTAACTTCATACCAATCCGTATAAGAAAGTGATCACTTAGCGATAATTTAAAGGCTTAGAGGTAAGGCTTTGATCTGTCTCTTATACACATCTGACGCTGCCGACGAATAGAGAGGTGTA
>OJHK01000716.1_pt1 | contig 18788 bp, 19 predicted proteins | sample 1595161 | NCBI WGS metagenome assembly OJHK01 (sample SAMN05416842, study PRJEB24817) | seawater metagenome | isolation source: Sea water | place: Canada:Atlantic | collected 2013-07 | reverse complement strand
AGATGTAGAGAGGTCTCGTGGGCTCGGAGATGTGTATAAGAGACAGGTGAAGGACATTGTAAGAATATTATGAGCGAAAGTCCGGTGGATATGGGTCTAGCGTGTAGCGCAAACAGTGATGCAACTTATACTTATTATTGGACACAAGTATTTGCTAAGCCTCGTTAACTATAAAAAGTGTTGGTATTTAACAAGTTAATCAAGAAAAGACAAAGTACAGTTGACTGCTTTGTTCCTCATCATTTCTTCTCTTTTGCGGATCAAATTTTGATAGGTCAAAAAAGACTGGAATGGTGACTTTCTTTATTGTCGTTGGTGTGGCTTCAACTTGTTACATATAAATAATGGATGACCACACATTAAAATAGCATAAAACGAATAAAAAACATTTACTTGCAGTGTATGTTGGGTATTATGTTTACAAGGAATTCGGTGTTGACACCGAAGTAAATAAAAGGATTTAAAATGAAAAGATTCATCTCTTTAACTTGTATGGTTTTAGCGTCATCTTATGTAAGTTCAGCTTGTGCTGATGACAATTGGTACCTAGGTGCACTTTATAGCGTACAAAAGATATCTTCTGGTGTAAATGTTCAAAATCTACCTTCCAAAATTGACTTAGAGTCTGTTGGTTTATTGGCAGGCTACAAATTCAACCAATACTTTTCTCTTGAAGCAAGACTTGCTAAAGGTACATCGGGATATTCTGATACATTTGTGCATTTAGAACAGATAGCACCTGAAACTTATCATAATGAAGATCTTGATAGTCAGTTTTCATTATTAGTGAAGGCGTCTTATCCCATTTATCAATCATTTAGCCTTTATGGTATAGCGGGTTACACTGAGTCTAGAATTAAGAAAACTGGTGTAGGTGTAAAAAGAGATTATTTCAATAAGTTAGAAAATTTTTCATATAGCCATAGTACAAAAGACAGTGGCTTTAGTTATGGTGTGGGTTTAAATTATCAGCTTACAGAAGAAGTTAATGTATTTGTTGATTATCAAGTTCTTCCAGATTACGACCTTGGTGTTGATCTTTCAAGGGACTGGGGAAACACTACGCTTGGTGTTAGTTACTCTTTTTAATAAATTTAAATTGTACAAGGCACTCAAACTGTCTACATAGTTGCCTGTGTTCGTTTAAGAAAATTATTACCACCTTGATTAGTCACTTAGCTAAGGTTTGTATGCAACGGAGAGGTGTGTGAAATATTTACCATCATTTATTGTGGGGATACTGTTATGGGTAGCATTAATTAATAGCTTTTCATTAGCTGGCAGCTATAGCCCATTGCTGGAGTTCCTAATGTCGGCTGACATAAACGAACATAGTCCTAAATTTTTGCTATTAGCCTTACACGATACACTTATCAAGTTATTGGTATGCTTCATTTTTCTGTATGGTTATAAAAAGCTTTTTACCAAATTACCCTTTAACTTTCATAGCGCGTTAGCTGTTCAACTACCAACGGCATTAATGATTATATCAATGACTATACAGGCATCTGAGTATTCAAGCTTCCCCAATTTTTCATCTTATTATGGGATTGTAGATGTTATTGCATTTATAGTAAGTTGTACGTTTGTACTCTTTGTTTATTGGTTGATGGCTTCATATAGCAACACGCCCTGAGGTGGACCACAAGCCCTAAAACTTACTTTCCACCGCATATTTTAATAAGGGGGACCCCTTACGCTTCAATGCTTCTAGATACGTTGATTCATCATACGCTGTTTTTGTTTTCCAACACTTAAACAGTATCCTGATCCACTTAAATGCCAACGCTCTAATAATAGTATTGTGTGGTTTTCCTTTGGCTTCTTGCTGCCGATAATAGGCTTTTGCCCAAAACGAATAACGCACGGATTGACCGGCCCATTCAACAAATGTTTGCCGTAAGAATTTGGTGCATGAGTATCGCCAATGTATCCATTCTTTTTTACCGCTTCGTTCTGTTACCGGGGCAATACCTGCATATTTTTGTATTTCTTCACACGAATGATAACGGTCTCTATTTGAGCCTATTGCAGCTAACAAGCGTGGAGCTATTTGTGGTCCTGCACCAGGTAAACTGTCAAAAATAAATCTATCTTTATGTGGTTTGTAGAGGGCTTTAATTTCAACATCAAAACGCTCAATGGCTAGCATTAAGTGTTTAAGTTGCTCAATTAAGCACTCAGTCAGCAACAAATTTGGAGCAATAATTGCTTTGTCGTTTGTCAACGCTTCGGCTAGTTTTATCTCATTAATACGCTTTTCATTTACTGCCGGATAACGGGAATTATGTTGGTTAAAAAAGTCGACTAATGTTTGCTTTCTGGCTCGTTTAGCTTGCTCAAGTGAGGGCCAGCGAAGAAGAAAGTCGCAAAATATCATGGTATCTTTTTCTTTAAACCAATCAAGTACATGAGGGTAATAGTTTTTGAGCGTGGTAGTGATCCTATTGGTTAAATTAACCCTATCTTGGACAAGTTTTCTGCGATACTCAACGAGTTGAGCAAGGCTCCTGACACTTTCAGAATCGGGTGTAATAACGTTCAACTTATGCATGTGTAGTTGCAATATTTCTACTTGAATGGCAGCATCAGTTGGATCGTCTTTAGCACCACTCTGTGTAAAGGCTTTTCTATATTTGGCAACACTTGATGGGTTTATGGTAAACAATACGATGTGACTAAATTTACTCAGCGCATAAATTAAAGGCCCTTTTTTCAACTCACAGGCTACAGCAACAAGCTGACCATTGTACTTTCGTTTTATTTCATTAGCCCACGCGTTAATAGCTTTGGGCTGTGATGAAATAACAGAGAAGTGTTGTTCATTGGTTTGAGGGTTTACTTCACAAATATCGTGTTTACGGTCTGCCCAATCGATACCGATAAGGGCGGCAAAATTTGAAACATCAAAGGCTTTCATTTTTGACCTCCAAAGCGTAAAGTTAAGGATGGAATATGGCTGTGGTTTTGTTTCTCGCAGGTCTTATAGATAGTCGGTGTGACGACAATCCCTGAGTATGCGTAGTGAAACAAATAACTTCTGCTGATCCGAAAGTCTTGTTACAAGCATCGACTGTTTCAATTAAAGTATTCGTGATCAACAGAAGCATATTCCACCTATTAATGAGCAAGGTAAACTGATTAATTAATGGAACGGTCAAACTATAAGCATTTAAAGCAGGACTGCTAACAGTTTATGCTATTTAGTCACACATTTTAGTAAACAGTAAACAGTAAACAGTAAACAGTAAACAAATAACAATTGGCTATTCTCTTCTTGTAGCCAATCATTATTTTCCGCCTATGAGTCGTTTTTCATTAAGTAATATCTTAATTGATAGAATGATTAGTTGGAATAAAACCTAACCTCTTCGTAACTCAAGTAACCATGAAGATTGATTCTTTTCTGCATCGTAAAATACAGCCATGGTAAAGAAAAACATAAGCAGTAGTATAATATGCGCGGCTAGACTTATGCCAAAATAGATAATACTTCCAAGATATACAGCAAAAGAGAAGCTCCATAGACCAGCTAAAATTGCCATTATATAGAATCTACTGACAGGGTCAGGGATATGTCTAAGTGGGTTTCTTTTAGAATCAAAAATATATTTGTAATAGTCATATATCCGAAGTGCAAATTTTTTCATAATATGCTCTCTTATTTCAAAGTGCTTACGTTACACTACGGTTGCATTTCGAATTTAGATCTCAATAACATCTTTTTTAATTACTGCTGTGCACACCATCACAGCATAAGCAGTTAGTTTTTTATCATTGCTCGCTTATTTCACCCAGTATATCTAGCCTGTTAGCAGAGCATTATCCGCAAGTGTTAACAGCACTAAATCAGCCACTTACTAAGTGTGTTACACGTTAAATTCTAATAAGTTATTGAAAATAGAAAAAACAGTTGGTTTTTTCTTCTTCTTCGCTTACCTTATGCAACTATTATTTACCCCTAAGCGGGTCGTTATATTTCTAAGGAAAATCATGCACAGTATCAAGAGTCGTAGATTAAGAAAAAAGCTATATTTAGATGAATTTGCTATTTTAGGCTTTGAATTCTCATGTACATTAAATGCAAAAACTTCAGATGACTTTGATTCATTATTGATGCAATTAGTTGATTTAGTTGAAAGCCGTGGACTCTCTATGGGAGGAGGCGGAGATACTAAACTATTTAGTGCTTTCATTTGCTCAGACCATCGTTATGTTTCTGCAACAGAAGAAGATCGAGACGCTATAACAGCTTGGCTTGATAACCAGGAAACTATAAACAATATCACTGTAGGTAAATTGGTTGACGCAAACTACGGTATATAATAAACCACTAAAACAGTAGAAATAGCCGTTGGTTCTTGCTCACGCATGGCTTAGTTTAATCAACAGTTATTTGCTTCTTAGCGGTTTTGTCATTAGTTCTATTGGTTGGGTTGCGTGATTTTTGTACTAACGAGTGATTAGACGAGTATACGTAATCGTTGGCTGCGATCTATTTCGCTAATAATTTAAGCAAACTATTATCAGCCCCTAAAATGGGCCTTAGGTGTAATGGAGTTCACATGAGACTGTTTTTAATCTTATCACTGTTTGTGTCATCAGTATCCGCGTCAAAACTTGACATAGATACGTATTCAACCTCTCTAGACTTTGCTCAAGTTACCGATGTTTTGGTTAGTCAAAAACCAAGCGGTAATTGGTGTTTTGGTACTTCCGTTCGACATAATGACCAAGGTTGGCAGCATTATGCAAATGGGTGGGAGATCGTCGATCTTGAGGGTAATCAACTTGGATACCGTAAACTTGCTCACCCGCATGATAATGAGCAACCCTTTACACGCAGCCAGTGTAATATCGAAATACCAATAGGGATAACTAGGGTTATAGTGCGAGCAAAATGCAATAAACATGGATTTGGAGGTAAACCGTTTATTGTTGATCTTAAGCCTCTTTAGCTTGTACCTTATTCGTTTATGTCGGTCAATTTTGTCAATATACTGAATAAACAAGTCAACAAAGCCTAAAACGATGGCGGTGAGGCTCTCTCTATTAAAGTACACTGCTTCTTGCCTGTAATCGGCGTTATACGTTTAGAAGAGTACGTTAATGAATCGAAATTTAGTAAAAATAATCCTCTTATTATTCTTTCTTCCAGGTTGCGCTGAAAGAGTTATTGATATTAGTGATGAAAAAGGAAGAATTGTAGGTGAATGTAATGCTGGCTTTGATTGGCATTTTTATGGGTTACAAGATTCTATTGATTATGTATTGTACGAATGCGCTAAAGATTCAATTGCTAAAGGTTATACAATATCTGATAAGAGGTTACTCGCTATTAATTTTACACTGCCTGCTCCTCCAAAAGGTCAGTTGTGGAATAAAAAGATAGCAATGAGTGAATTTCATAGTGGGAAAATTACAGAAAGGGAATTAGGCTATGTTCTTGCAGAAACAGAATATCAATACATCAGAGTAATGTGGCTTGCCGAAGATGACTTAGCTAATGGCAAGATTACTCAAGCTGAATTTAATGAAATTGACAAAATGGCAAAGCTGAAATGGCTTGGTGAATAAAACACAAAACCGGCATTTTATGGGGAACATGAACAGTTAACTTGCGCTTTTCTGTCACTTATCTGAGCCAATTATTGTAGTGTATAAATTTTATATTTGTTGGCGGTTGTTTAAATTTACAAGGGTGTTTAATGTCAAAAAAATATAATAACTTCTCGGAATTTTACCCTTTTTACTTGAGCCAACATGCCAATAAAACTTGTCGACGACTTCATTTTGTCGGCTCTTGTCTTATCATGCTACTTATTAGCTATGTTGCGGGCACTGGTTATTTATCATTGCTTTGGTTTATACCTGTTGTTGGATATGGATTTGCATGGGTAGGGCACTTTATATTTGAAAAAAATAGACCTGCGACTTTCACTTACCCAATTTATAGTTTGATGGGTGATTGGGTAATGTTTAAAGACATGTTAATTGGAAACATTAAATTTTAAAGATATCAACAACGAGTTGCTGGATTTAGATTGCCTTTAAAAGAGTATTAGTTTTGCTCAATATTCGTAACCATGTGTACAACGCTACTAGATTAACTAGCCTGCATAAATATCGAAAAAGAAATACACGGTAGTAGTAATACTCGCGACAATAACAAATTGTCTAATATATTTTTGAGGGAGTTGGCGAGATACATTAGCAGCAACGTAACCACCAGCCAAAGTACCACATAATACAATTGATCCTTCGTACCAAGCAATAACATCGTTATAAATAAACAACGCTATAGCAATGAGTGATACTGTTGATGAAATCAATAATTTTAACCCGTTCATGGTATTGATGTTCGTATGACCCGCTAATGCTAAATAGCTAAGGGTAATGATACCCAGCCCTGCATTAAAGAAACCGCCATAGGTCGACACCCCAAAAAGTATGAACAATAGTAAAATGCCACCGATGAAGGACGCATGGCGATGATTTTCTGATATTTTTTTTAAGTGAATATTAATTTTACCGCCAAATACAAACAATACAGTAGCAAATAAAAGTAACCAAGGAATAGCTTCTTTAAATACATCTTCAGGTGTTTTTAGTAATAGCCATGCGCCCGCAATGCCACCCATTAAACTGATGATTATTATTCGAGTTAGTTCTTGTTTATGTGCAGCAATGTCTTTCCTAAAGGCATAAGTACCACTCATATAACCCGCACATGATGCAAAAGTATTAGTCGCACTTGCTATGATCGGAGGAATACCAACAAACATTAGCGCGGGGAATGTTATGAAACTACCGCCGCCGGCAATGGAGTTAATAACGCCACCCAAGAGGCCTGCAAAAAAGAGAAAAACAAGTTCAAATAACATCGTTAATAATAAGACTTTGAAGGTATAATTTGGCTAGACGATAACACATTTGCATTGTGTTCGTTAGTTTTTGCAGTTTACGGAAACATATTTTTTAAACTTAATAGTTCTTTTAATGTATCAGTTATTACTGTTTATAATTAACTGATATCATGGGATATTAAATAATGGTGATGGTCTAAGCTTTACTTAGAAATGAACGTAATAAACTGCAGCGAAATCACCGTAAATTTACATAGAAACTATTGAATTAGTAATTGTTTATAAACGCATTACCAGCCCTTTGACTTGGGTGCTTTACTCTAAGAGGATATTCAAATGTCGGATAATACGAAATCAGATGTCAAAGTAGGTGCCATTGAATGGTGTGATTTGACTGTTGAAAACGCCGAAAATGTAAAAGACTTTTACTGCAACGTAGTGGGTTGGGAATCAAGTTCTGCTTCAATGGGAGATTACGATGACTTCAACATTAACTTACCAAAGACTGGTGATACTATCGCAGGGATATGCCATGCTAGAGGAAGTAATAGTAACTTACCCGCCCAGTGGCTTATGTATGTACGAGTCGAGGATGTCGCGATAAGCGCTCAAAAGTGTCAAGAGTTAGGCGGTGATATTTTGGACGGTCCTCGTAAAATGGGTGCAGAAAACTTTTGTGTTATTAAAGATCCCGAAGGTGCTGTGTTAGCTCTAGTCTCCAGCTAATACTGAAGGTTAAAAAAGACCTGCAGGAATTTCTACAGCAGTCTTACAAAAAGCATGGATAATTCAATGTGTATATTACTCACATTTTGTGTGAAATAGTTTAATCATGATTATCTATATACTAGGCAGTGAAGCCGCTGGTTATCAGATCACGTTCAGCAGGTTTAGCCAAATATTACTTATCTCCTTTAACGTACGATATACATTAGGTAGGGTGCAATGAATAAAATTAATATCAGTGAAAAATTCAGTCAATTCAATGAAGTTTGGACACCAAAGGTTATAGCCGAATCAAATGGCCAGTTAGTTAAAATAGCCAAAGGCAGTGGTGAACTTGTTTGGCATAAACACGATAATGAAGATGAACTATTTATTGTGTTTAAAGGGCAACTTATCTTGCAGTTAAGAGACGATAATATAGTGCTTAATACTGGTGAAATGTATGTAGTTCCCAAAGGGGTTGAACATTGCCCAAAAGCTGAGCCAGATACTCACTTTATGATGGTTGAACCATCTTCTACGGCTCATACTGGCGAGCATCATACTGAAGTCACTGTATCGTCTGAACAGCAAGAGTGGATTTAGCACACAACGAGTCATTTACAATACGGGTATACAACAAACACAATTAGCAGCTAGCTAATCCACACAATAAGTCGTTAAACGATTTGTTAAAGGCGAATATGAATATTACTGATGTAGAAAGAGATGCGTTATATAAAGTGATTTATTCACGTAGGGATGTACGAAAAGATTTCATCGCCAAGGCGATTCCTGATGAAGTCTTAGAGCGCATTTTAAAAGCTGGTCATCATGCGCCAAGTGTTGGTTTTATGCAGCCTTGGGATTTTATCTTGGTGACTGAAGAAGATACAAAACAAGCACTTAAAAAAGGTTATGAATCAGCCCGTGCTGAGTCTACACAACAATTTTCAGAAGAAAAAAGAACCGAATATCAAAGTTTCAAATTGGAAGGCATCTTAGAAGCACCTTTAGGTATATGTGTAACCTGTGATCGCGACCGAAATGGCCCTGTTGTTATAGGGCGAACAATAAAACCTGAAATGGATTTGTATAGCACTGTCTGTGCAATTCAAAATATCTGGCTGGCAGCAAGAGCTGAGAATATAGGCCTAGGTTGGGTGAGTATTATTCATGATCAGGTGTTGAGAGATACATTAGCTATACCAGAGAACATAGAGATAGTCGGCTATTTATGTTTAGGTTATGTTTCAAGCTTTCAAGATAAACCCGAATTAGAAACATTCGGCTGGTTACCAAGGGAAGATATTAGCCAACTTATCCATAAAGAAAAATGGACTAGAAAGGCATAATACACCTAACCATTACTTAACTAACGACAACATCTCCTGTCTTGCTGAGGAATTTTCTCTCATTTCACCTAACATCACTGATGTTGTCATTGATGAATTTTGTTTTTCTACTCCACGCATCATCATGCATAAATGTTGTGCTTCAATAATGACACCTACGCCAATAGAACCGGTGATTTCTTGAATCGTTAAAGCTATTTCTCTGGCTAAGTTTTCTTGAATTTGTAATCGTCTGGCATACATATCAACGATTCGGGCAAATTTAGATAATCCTAAAACTTTGCCACTTGGAATATAAGCGATATGACACTTACCGATAAATGGCAGCATATGGTGTTCACACATTGAGTATAATTCAATATTTTTAACCACGACCATTTCATCGGCTTCAGACTCAAATAATGCCCCGTTTACCACCTCATTGATGTTTTGCTGATAGCCTTGCGTTAAAAACTCCATTGCTTTTGCAGCACGCTTAGGAGTATCGATTAGGCCATCTCTATTTATGTCCTCACCAATAGTTGCAATGATTTCTCGATAGTTATTTTCTATGCTCACTTTACTTATCCCTCGAGGTGATAATAGCCGTTACCAATTAAAGTACCGAATTTGAGTGATGTTATAATTTCTAAAGCACTCGGCAACATGTATTTTAATTGATAACGTTTCTCAAACATTAGATCAACGTTTTACAGCAGACCGTTAGTTTTCAATATTGACTCGTAAACACCATTATTTTTTATTTTTTCTAACCCCTTATTAAAATCAGCAATGATCTTTTTATTTTTAGGGTTAGATAAGCCACTGGTAATATGTAATGTATTGCTCGAGAGTGGAGTCGATGTAAATGAAATTTTATCTTTTAATTGCGGCGCTTCATTTTTTATAAAAGCACGCGCTACTATTTCGTCCTCTAACGTGAGATCTATTCGGTTATGCACCAACTTTTTCAGGTTATTAATAAATTTTGTTGTTTCAGGTTTATTGAAATTCATCGCATTCTTAAAGTTATCACTGTAACCATAGTCACGAATTACTCCGACGTTTTTTTTATTTAAACTGTCTAAACCATCGTACTCAAATGAATCGTCTGCACGCTTGATAAATTTAATATTGTTAACGAGGTAATCATCACTGAAATTTAAGAATGTACTTCTCTTCTTTGTCCACCAAGTACCAACAAGAATATCAACTTTGCCTTCTCTGACCGATTTGATAGCCCTTGTCCACGGCACGAATTTCATTTCTACTTGATGCCCTTGCTCTTTAAATGCTGCCTGCACTATTTGTAATGCAATGCCTTTACCTGGCAAGTCAGGAGAAAGGAATGGTGGCCAATCATCACCTATAGCGGTTATTTTTTCAGCATATGTTATACCTGAAAAAGCCAGTGAAAGGGTAAAAACTGTAGATAGTAGACGTTTCATATTTAAAATCCTTTGTCGTTGTAATGATATTTTTTTGTTATAATTCACATTATTTAAAAAGTGATTTTCAGTATCCTTCGACCCCAGTACATCTCACCTGAAACCTTGAATTTGGGTTAACGATTCCATTTTCGTTTATTCACAATAAAGCCACCGCCAACTGAGTAGTAAATTTGGCTAAGTAACAATTCTTCACCATTATATGCTCTCAATTCCATTGCATTTTCATGATTAGGTAATGTTTGCGGCCCATGAAAAGTAATAGCGTTTTGTCGCGGAAAACTACTATCATGCACTCCAAGCAAGGATAAGCGCTGAGTGGTTTCAACTTGTAATAAAAAATCGTCAATGATTTCAGGATCAATGGTTTCTGGTTCGAAACCGGCCAATCCTAAGAGCACAGCTTTACAACTACCATGACTAATGTCAGTTTGTGCTAGAGAGCCAAATAATTCAGTTTTCACGTGGCTTACACGCTCTAACACTTTTTTTTGTTGGAGCAATTTACTGAAGCGAAAAGCCGCGCGCATTGGGCCAACTGTGTGGGAACTTGATGGATCAATTCCTATACTAACCATGTCAAAAGCACTAATCATATAACTTCTCTTGCAACTTTGATTTGAGTCCTAATGTTAAGTTAGAACCGTAAGTTTGAATCACACGGCACTTGGTTGAATTGAGTACCGCGCTTTCACAATAAGATGATGTCGGTGAACAAATTTATTTATTCACCGTCTCATTCTTTTGATTAAAACTTATAATCAAAGTTGTAACGCATACCAACGGTCAATTGATCGCTATCGTTAACGGCTAAATTAACGTCATCATTGTCAAATTCGTTATGTTGATATTCAATAAATAAGCGGAAATCTTTGCTGCCTTGCCATTCAAGCGTTGTATTAAAGCGTGCAACATCTTTTGAATTCACTTCAGCTTGCTCATCATCAAGTTGTGATACACCAAACAGTAGCTTATATTGGTTATTGATTGCATAGGTCGCTACGACATCTATTGTCGTAATATCGCCACCGACAACATCATGTTCAATATCTAGATAAGCAGCGGCAAAATACCAATCTCCAATGCTTTTACTTGCCGACACACCTAAGGTGTTTTGATCTGCACCAGCAAGGTTTCGAGTCAAATAGGCTACGGCTACGCTATAGTCATCGCCCATATAATTAACACCAGCATTGACGAGATCACTACCTTCATTTACTTTGTCTTCGCCTTTAAACTGGGCTTCGCCTCGTATTTCAAAATTTCCAAAAGACTTTCTATATGAAACCATTTCTTGTTGACGGAACACACTCACATCATCATAACCTAATGGGCTATTAACACCTCGATTGAAGATATCAACCGGTGTACCTATAAACGCGTACTGAGTTGTTTCCTGTTTACCAATTGCTATTCGGCCAAAATCACCTTTTATACCGACATAAGCCTTACGGGCATCACCAAAGTGAGCATCGCCCTGGATTTGGACTTTAAATTCACCTTTAGCAAAGCCAACCATACCATTACTTAATTCATGTTCAGCGGCAAAGCCGATACGTGAGAGCGCATCACCAACATCCCAATCATCTCTTTCATCAGTGCTAGTTACACCAAAAGTTGGTCGCAATGTGCCATAAAAGTGCATCTCAGTATTTGACTCTTGTTCTTCTGAAGCTACTTTTCCTTGTTCGAGCTGCGCTAATCGTGTCTTAATTTCATTGAACTGACGCTGTAATTCCGCTTCAGATATTTCTTCAGCAGCTTGTGTGGCGAAAACAGGTAACGCTAACGCTAAAGGAAGTAATACTGATTTTATTCTTGTGTGTTTCATGCTATTCCCTTGTACTTATTGTTGAGTTGTTATAATTATTCAAGAAGGTGAGCTGACTAAATGGAAACTTAACCGTCAATCTTCCTGTTTTGCTTGGTGGTTTATACACCAGCGAACAAAACACTAACGGTACGATGTAAACCCACGATAAATAACATGTGCAAAGTTGTAAACGAGGTATACCAAGGCGTTTACAAGCCACTTTTGAGACTTGACGGGCTGAATTTTATCGATAGACTTAAGTAAAATAATAATAAGAAGAATAATTAGGGGACACAGATAATGCTATCTGACACTAAGATTTTAATAGTTGATGATGATGAATTAACTCGTCAAGTTTTGAGTAGTTATTTTGAAAATGAAGGTTATGATGTTTTATGTGCAACGACAGCTGAAGAGGCTGAAGAGTTGTTAGTGCTTGGAACAGTCGATCTCATTTTACTTGATATCAGAATGCCCGGTAAAGATGGCCTAACCTTAACCAGAGAGCTACGCGTCAACAATGAGGTTGGTATCATTTTAGTGACAGGAAGTCAGGATGAAGTTGATCGTTTGATTGGACTCGAATGTGGCGCTGATGATTATGTGACTAAACCTTTTAACCCCCGTGAAATCTTGGCAAGAGCTAAAAACCTAATACGTCGTGTCAGACTTTGCCAGCAAGTGAAATCGGCCGATAACGATGACCATATCCTTAAAGCCTTTGACCGTTGGAAATTAAACCCCGTTCGGCGTCAACTCATCGATGAAGAACAAACCACAGTGCAACTTACTGAAGGTGAGTTTCAATTACTGAAATGTTTGATGGATCATGTTGGGCAAATTATGACAAGGGACCAGATTCTTGATCAGATCCGTAATCGTGAATGGGTACCAACGGATCGCACTGTTGATGTTCTAATCGGTCGTTTGCGCCGCAAATTGGGTGATGACTCTACCAATCCTCGCTTAATATTGACTGTGCATGGCGCGGGTTATTTATTTACTCCAAAACTTGTGGATGTCTTGTGAAATCAAGCGGGTTAGCTCATTATTTTTTCATAATTCTTGGCTTAATGATGGTGATCCAATCACCTAAGGGCCAAACAAAAGAGCTGATCGCCTGTGGTCACCCTTATTATCCGCCTGTTTCTTGGGTGCAAGAGGAACAGTTAATCGGTGTAGCCCCTGCAGTTGTTAAATTGATTTTCGCCGAACTTGGCCACCAAGTTCGCCTAGATGTTGTAGGCAATTGGAAACGTTGCTTGTCAGAAGTAAAAACAGGGCATGCAGATATTGTAGTAGCGGCTTATCGAATAGATAGTCGAGAACCTGATTTTGATTTCAGTGAACAACATATTGTTGACGATCCCATTGGTATTTATGTCAACCCGAATAATAATATAACTTATCATTCACTCGATGATTTAAAAGGCAAAACGGTTGGCTTGCTATTTGGTGATAGTTTTGGCGATAGTTTAGATGCATTTATTGATGAGCATAATCAGGTAGAGTATGTTTCAGAGGGTCAACAGAATTTAAAAAAATTAGCGCAAGGACGAATTGATTTCATACCATTAGGTATTGTTAGTGGTAAATTACAAACTCAAAAATTTGGCTATACTAAACAAATTATCGCTGCACCGTTTAAGTTAAAAACCGAGTACTATTATTTAGCCCTAGGCTCTCATAGTGAGCTTAGTCAGCACCTACCTTACATTAACCAACGCTTAAATGAGTTGCATCAAAGTGGTAAAATACAGCAATTAGTCACTCAGTACAGCAAGACATATCTTGATTCATCAACTGAAGCGAGTAAACCGTGAATTTTCCTAACATACTCGGCTTACGTCGTTTGATCCGTTACCCCAAAGATCATCCATTAAGTTATCGGATGATGGTTTATACCACGCTGTATAGTTTCGTATTTATTATGTTATCCACAGCAGTACAGATCACCTTGGACTACCGTCGCGAAATGCGCAATATCGACCAGCAGATCCAATTAATTAGTACTAGTTATATCGCCAGTTTGGCTCGTAGTATGTGGGATTTTGATCAGGCTCAGCTTGAACTACAACTTAAAGGTATCAAGGCATTGCCAGATATTGCCAGTCTTGAATTAAAAGATCATACCGGAGAAACACTTATCCGTTTACCTGAACAAGTTGTTGAAGACAAGGTGATGAAATCAAGCTTTGATCTCAGTATCCCTAACAAGCGCCATAGCAACTATGAAAGTAAAAACGAACAAAACACTAGACGTCAACTCGGTACCCTTATCATTGCCACTAATTTAGCGACTATACACGCCAGATTATGGCGAACTGGCTTTAATATTCTACTTAACCAGACCTTGTTAGTTTTACTCATCATGCTGGTGATTATGTTTATTTTACAACGACTCATCACGCGCCACCTTGAAAGTATGGCGGGTTATAGTAAAGCGATTGGTGATGGTGAGCTTGAATCTCCATTGACATTAAACCGTCGACAACCAAATTCTCCTGACGAGTTGAATCAATTAGCTAATGCGCTTAATGATATGCGACTATCGATTCGTCATGATATAAACCGACGAGAAGAAGAGCAGCAAGCCCTACGTTATAACCGTGATCAGCTCCAACAAATGGTAGAACGTCGAACCATGAGTTTGCAACAAGCGAAAGAAGTCGCCGAAGAAGCGAACAAAGCCAAATCACAGTTTTTAGCGACCATGAGTCATGAAATTCGAACACCAATGAATGGTATGCTTGGTATGATTCAGCTACTGCAAAATAATGAGCTTACTGATCCGCAATCTCATCGTGTGAAAGTTTTGCATGATTCTACCGAAGCCTTGCTCGAAACCTTTGACCATGTATTGCAATTCGCTCAATTGGAAGAGGGGGGTTATGTCTGCTCTGAATCCTTTTTCTCTTTGGATGAGTTATTACACAGTCTTATTAGCTTGATGCAACCTAAAGCGGATGAAAAAAAATTGCAGTTGAAACTTGATACGCCAGTCGAGGGTGATTGTTATCATGACGCGGCAGGTAGTTTACGGCAAATTTTAACCAATCTATTAGCTAATGCGATTAAATTTACCGATCAGGGTGAAATATTGCTCCGGGTCTCTCACCTTGAAAAGAACGAGCATCAACATCGAATACGTTTTTCAATACAAGATAGCGGTATTGGCATTGAACCAGCATTACAACAGCACATTTTTGAACGTTTTACTCAGGCCGATGAGTCGATCACACGCCGCTTTGGTGGGACGGGCTTAGGTCTATCGATCTGCCGTCAATTAAGCCAGGAAATGGGCGGACAGATTGGTGTAGAAAGTACCGTAGGCCAGGGAAGTACTTTTTGGGTTGAAGTAAAACTGAAAGTGGCTAAAGCGAGTGAATTTAAAGCTAAAGCGGTTTTACCACAACTGCCATCGCTGAAAATTTTATTAGTAGAAGATGTCGAAATTAATCAACAGGTAGTATTGGGTTTACTGGAACAGCACCAAGTAATATTGGCTGATAATGGTCATGATGCCATAGAAACAGCTAATCAAGAGACCTTCGATATCATTTTGATGGATATGCATTTACCAGGAATAAGCGGCTTAGATATCAGCGCTAAAATTCGTGAAAGCGATAAATGCTGTAATTATAAAACACCGATAATAGCGTTAACCGCTAGCGTTCGCCCCGACGATATACAGGACTATTTTAATGCTGGATTACAAGATGTTGTCGCTAAACCTGTCAAGCAGCAGTTATTGTTAGAAGCCATTGAGCGTGCACTTGATCCACAAAAACCCAAGTTATCCAAAGCTATCCAACAGATAGATACTGCTAGCGATACTCCGTTACTTGATCTGTCAATGATCGAAACTCATCTACAGATTTTAGGTCCGGCTAAATTAGCAAAACTCATGAATAGTTTTTGTAAAACTCAACAACAACTTTGGCCTGCATTGAAACTAAGCCTAGCGAGTGGCGATCATTATGAAGTAGAACATCAAGCCCATGCGCTCGCAGGCGCTTGTGATATGCTCGGTTTCGTCAAAGCCAGTAATCTATTACGTCAACTCGAGCAGAATGCTAAGCAAGGCACTATTCAGCAAGTTTCACAACTGCTTTTAAAACTAGACCCTATTATGATACAGAGCTTAGCTAAGGCAGAGAGTTACTGTCGTTAAATCACCTGATTTTCAGTTATATACACCCGTGTCCTTTCAAAAGGTTGATTTCAGTGGGAACTAAAAGCGATATAGACAAGGCATTGATAGAGAAGAATGGTTATTCAGGAGAATAAGCTCCTGCATTCTCTAATAAGCTGCATCCATGCAGCGTCCTTGTTGAAATCAATAACGCAGTATAAATTGCTTTTAGACCCATCGAAGAAACGCCTGAGCAATCCCACTTTTTTGTTACACCAAAGAAACAGAGAACAACTATTATTTAATTTACGCGCCTCAAATTGGAATCGCTCAGAAATTCTGAAACTGGCATTTTGAATGGTCACGGTTATGCAGTTAGCATAAATGTTATTTCACTCGAGTAGCATTTAAGTAATCCCATCACCTCTTTAATAATGAACCTTCTCTATTTAAACACGCTGAGTTCTATGCAGAACCCTGCTGTCTTATTCAATAGTTAAAACATATAAAACCAGTCGTTAAAATTAAGTATTCGTACTTAAAATTTCACTGAAAATAAGTTTTTACCTCATTAAATCAGAAAAAATTTAAAAAGACCTTAGGTAGATCTTCTAAGTAGAAGCCATATTTATAGGCTGTTACAGACAACTGTGCCTAGTCGAAAATAGTGCATGTAACACAGTTAAGAATCCTGTTTACATCTTTATACATGTTATTAATTCTGAGTTTACATCTAGCCTTTAGTGTTATCAGGGTGGTGAGCAATAGTTCAAATTTTTGAATTGTTATTCATAACCGATAACTCAACAGGAGTAAAAAATGACTGAAAATAATATAATAAAACCCAGTTTATTTATGGCAATACTGCCGATAATATTGACACTGACAATACTAGGCATCCAATTATTCTACTACGGCGACTTTACGCCACATATTCCTCTCGCTATAGGGATCGCGATCACAGCCACTATGGGATGGTTTCGTGGTTATCGCTGGGATGATATGGAAAAAGGAGTGATGCACGTAATTCGTGTTGGACTTCCATCAATTGCTATTCTAATGACCGTTGGTATGATTGTCGGCGTTTGGATTGCCTCTGGTACTGTACCAGCGCTCATTTATTTCGGATTAAAAGTATTAAATCCGGAAATATTTTTGGCAGCGGCCATGGTGTTATGTGCCGTAGTTTCTGTCTCTTTAGGCACATCTTGGGGTACAACAGGTACAGTAGGCCTTGCCTTGATGGGTATTGGTTCTGGCTTTGATGTTCCAATGTACTGGACTGCAGGGGCTGTAGTTTCTGGCGCTTTCTTTGGCGACAAAATATCACCACTCTCTGATACTACTAATTTGGCACCTGCCGTAACGGGCGTTAATTTATTTGATCATATCCGTAATATGTTACCAACAACGGTACCTGCAATGCTTATTGCTTTGGTCATCTACATATTTGTTGGATTTAATCTCATTGCTTCGAATGAAGTCGACTTTTCTAAAATAGAGGCTATTACTAATGGTCTAGCTAGCAATTTTAACCTCTCTTTTTACGTATTATTACCACCTTTACTTGTCATTGTGCTTGCCCTTAAAAAAATGCCTGCTCTACCTTCGCTGTTCGCTGGCGTATTTGCTGGTGCGTTACTCGCGATATTTGTTCAGGGCGCTTCATTGCATGAAATATTTAACTTTATGCAATCAGGATACAAGATAGAAACTGGCGTTTCTGAAATCGATGGCTTGCTTAATCGCGGTGGTGTTCAATCAATGACATGGGTTATCACGTTAGTTGTCATTGCGTTAGGCTTTGGCGGTGTGCTTGAGCGTACTAAGTGTCTGGAAACTATTATTACGGCAATACTTAGCCGTGTTAAGTCATTTTTTGGCTTACAAGTATCAGCTACGGGGGCTGCAGTAGCAACCAATCTTGTTGCTGGCGACCCTTACCTTTCAATCGCGTTGCCAGGAAGAATGTTTGCACCCGCTTATGTTGATAAAGGTTACTCGAAATTGAACTTATCACGTGCTGTTGAAGAAGGTGGAACCTTGATCTCTCCCTTAATACCGTGGAATGCGGGGGGTGCTTTTGTTATTACTGCACTAGGGCTGGGAATTGCGGATGGAAATATTGAAAACCTACTTTATATACCATTAGCATTCGCTTGTTGGTTATCTCCATTAATTGGTTTGACCTATGCCGCATTGGGACGTTTTTCACCAAAAATGTCAGCGGAAGAGTTAGATAGATATCAACGTGAAGAAGAGGAAATGTCTGAAAATAAAACTGTAGAAGTAAGGAAAGGGGCAAATATGTCCGCCAAACACGCTTAGCAGCATTATTAATTAAGTTATTGCTGCGTAGAGTTCGTAATTTATTGTAGTAATGGCGTTAATAGAACAATTACTGGCTTGTGATCAAGCCAGTATCAAAACAACCTAAAATAAAAACTACGGCGTATTGAGCCTGTCTCTTATACACATCTGACGCTG
>OJHK01000712.1_pt1 | contig 18831 bp, 11 predicted proteins | sample 1595161 | NCBI WGS metagenome assembly OJHK01 (sample SAMN05416842, study PRJEB24817) | seawater metagenome | isolation source: Sea water | place: Canada:Atlantic | collected 2013-07 | reverse complement strand
AGATGTAGAGAGGTCTCGTGGGCTCGGAGATGTGTATAAGAGACAGGTCTATAATACTTCTATGTTTCCCAAAATAAATTTCAGGTTCAATTCTTAATTTAAATTTATTTTCTTTTGAAAAATCTTCTTTTCCATTAACAGAAAGAGTTATTTCTTTAGTAACTGGATTAAAGTTCAAAGATATTCTTATCCAACTACTAAGATTAAATATATCCTTTAAAAATGGAATTGAAACTAAGGTTTTAACTCCATCCAAATTCAATTTTATTTCTCCATAATCCTTATCGACACTAACATAAACTAAAGAATACGAAACAGGGTTTTTATTGTCTTTAACATTTATTATGTAGCCAAACTTATCTGGGTCTTTTATTGATAATTCAAAATCAATATTAAATTCACCTGAAAATTTAGGCTGTTTGTATTCAAATACATTATATGATGTCCTATTAATAATTGGGAAATCACTGGAATTGAACTCAATTCCTTGAGCGTTTAAACAACTAGTATGTTGAAGAAAAATTATAAATACTAGATTGAAAAAGAATTTGTGCATTTGAATTTAAATAGATTTTAAAAGCAAAATAATTTTATAATGAACCGCTATTATTGATTTTTTCAACCTTTTATCACTTGAAATTATTATCAGTGCTAATTCTACATAATTAAATGGCTTAATAAATTTAAAGCTTACTAATTAAAGTAAAACTTAATTAGGTATTAATCAACAATTAATTTACGGTTAATTTCTTTAATATATAAATTTTTATTTAATGGTTATTGCTAAAACATGAATTAAACACTATAATTACTAGCCTTTAAATCTTATTTTTTTATATATGAAAAAAACAGTTCTTCTTCTTTTAACTTTTTTAAATATATTTTTTGTTTTTGGATCTAGTATAGACACTGTTGTGGTAACTAGTAAATCCATGAATAAAGATATTTCAAATATTATTATTAAACCTGCTGGTTATTCTTTAAAGAGCAACAACTATCCTGTTTTATATTTACTTCATGGCGCTGGAGGTGATTATACAAGTTGGACATCTAATGTGCCTAGTCTTCAAAAATATGCTAATGAATATAATATTTTAATTGTGTGTCCTGATGGTGGTTCCACTAGTTGGTATTTTGATAGCCCTATTGACGACCAAATTAAATATGAAACGTATATTTCAAAAGAACTTGTTGATGTTATTGATAATAAATACAAAACAATTCCCGAAAAAGCAGCAAGAGCCATAACAGGTCTAAGTATGGGAGGGCACGGAGCCTTTTATCTAGCCTTTAAGCATCCAGATATATGGGGTGCAGCGGGAAGTATGAGTGGGGGTCTTGACATTCGTTCATTTCCTAATGGATGGGATTTACCCAAAAGATTGGGAAGCTATTCTGACCACAAAGCGTTTTGGGAAGAAAATACCGTTATAAATTTAGTTTATAAAATTAAAGCGAATGATTTGAAACTCATATTCGATTGTGGTATAAATGACTTTTTTTATGACGCTAATAAAAGATTACATGAGAAACTTGTTGAAAGAAACATACCCCATGATTATATTGAACGTCCAGGTAACCATACTTGGGATTATTGGGCAAACTCAATAAAATATCAGCTTTTGTTTTTTAGCGATTACTTTGATTCTCAAAAAAACTAAAGAATAGGTTTGTTTTACACCAGTTTTTATTCATTCCTCATGCTTTTCTGAATTTCAGCTTTCTGAATATAGTTCAACACTCTATCTTCTAAAATTGATAAGCTAACAGTTCCTTGGCCTAAGATAAGCTCGTGAAAATCTCTAATATCAAATGAAGTTCCTAAAGCCTCTTGGGCTTTTTCTCTAAGAGCTCTGATTTTTAACTCCCCAATTTTATAGGATAAGGCTTGACCTGGCCACGAAATATAACGGTCTGTTTCTGTTTGAATTTCATGTAATGACAAGGCGGTGTTGTCAGACATATATTGCACCACCTCATCTCTAGTCCATCCCATAGCATGAATACCAGTATCTACCACAAGCCTACAAGCACGCCACATTTCATATGTCAGTTTACCGAAATGTTCATAAGGTGTGGTATACATATCCATCTCACTTGCTAAAAATTCAGCGTATAACCCCCAGCCTTCTCCATAAGCAGATAGGTATAAATTCCTTCTAAATCTTGGAATACTATCTCCCAATTCATTATTTAAGGCGCCCTGTAAGTGGTGTCCCGGAACTGCTTCATGCACAGTCAAAGCAGGTAATGTATATAAAGTCCTACTAGGAAGATTGTAAGTGTTAACCCAATAATATCCTGGATCAAGACTATTGGCGTCAGTCCCAACATACCTGCCTCCAGTATATTTAGGTGCTATTGCGTCGGGAACAGCCGCTACCCCATAAGGCTTTCTGGGAAGGGTTTTGAAAAATCTTGGCAATTGTTCATCTGCCCTTTTGGCCATATCTCTCGCGATCATTAAAAGCTCTTTAGGCGTCTTAGCATAAAACTGCTTGTCAGTCCTCAAAAAATCAAGAAAATCTGTAAAGCTTCCATTAAAATTCAAAGAAGCTATAATTTTTTCCATCTCTGCTTTAATACGAGCTACTTCTGAAAGACCAATCTCATGAATATCTTTGGCTGAATATTGGGTACTGGTAGTATAATAGTTAATTCTATCCTGATAATAAGCCTCACCATTAGGAGTGTTTAGTAACCCTATTGAGGTTCTTGTAGAAGGAATGTAGGTGTTTTCAAAAAAGTTTTTAATACGTTTAAATTGAGGCACCACTACTTGTTCAATGGCTTTTTTACCCCTGAGTTGTAAACTGTCTTTTTGGGAGCCGATTATATTATCCGGAAGTTTTAAGAGAGGTTGGTAGAAAAAACTATCCTCATAGTCAGTCACTATATGACTTTCATAAGTAGTTTCATAGCCTTTAAAAATTACCTTGGGCTGGGAGATTCCTTTATCCAATCCAGCTTGAAGGTTTTGAAAATGCTGGTCTACATATAAAGGGAGCGCTTCTAATTTTCTTAAATATTCTGACGCCTCCTTATAATTAGACAAAGGGCGCACCATATATCCCAAACTCAGATGAAATCCTGCGTCTGATAGTAGGGGATTTAAATAGCGTTCAAATTTGTAAAAAGCCACCTGGTCTTCAAGAACGAACTTCAGTAATTTTGAAGAGATACGTTCCGTTTCAGACAAATTCTCTAGAGTGACCAAAGACAATTCATGAAGCTTTTCTTTTGCAAACAATGCCTCTGATTCATAATATTCTTTGGTTACTAATCCAAGCGGATATACATCAGAATCGTAAGACTTATGGTTCTGATATGAATCAATTATAGCTTGCAAATCATGAGAAGCAATAGGGATCTCTAGATCTTTACATCCCACTAATAGGACTAAAATCAAAAAAAATAAGTTTTTAATCATGGTATTAAATTACAGCCAACCTTCTAATTTAATCATAATTAATTTAATTAGTTTTTGGGCTTGGGCTTTATAATGTAAGATTGTAGATATAATATGTACTTTTAAATCATGAAAGCAGTCTTTAAATATCTATATATTGTCCTTGTGTTAATTTTGTTTGGTAGTTGTAAATCTGGGTATGAGACAATTAATTTTACTTCGGCAGATATTCCTAATCCACCTAGATATGATAATGAAAATCATTGGGCTGTTTTACCTGGAAAATATCCCGAAGTGTTAGAGTCTTATGCTCCTAAAGATCTTTCAGTTCTTCAGGCAGATGTTTTTTATGTGTATCCCACATTAATTCAAGACCCTAAAGATACTCGTTGGAATGCTCCCATTGAAGATGAGGTTCAAAGAGAGATGGTCATTAATAGAGCGGTTCATTACCAAGCTTCAGCTTGGGCTTCATCGGGCCGTTTATTTGTACCCTATTACCGTCAGGCACACATTAGATCTTATGATTATTACAATCAAGGAGGTAAAGAAGCTTTTAGGGTAGCTTACTCAGATGTTAAAACCGCTTTTGAATATTATTTGACTCATTACAATCAAGGTAGGCCTATTATTATTGCGAGCCATAGTCAAGGAACCACTCACACCAAGCTTTTACTCAAGGATTTTTTTGACGGCACCCTCCTTCAAGAACAATTAGTAGCTGCTTATTTGGTAGGGATGGATGTTCTTCCTCAGATTTATGATAATTTAAAGCCAATGACATCTCCATCTGAAACGGGTGGATACCTCTGTTGGAATACTTTTAAAAAAGGGTATTACCCCAAGAAGAAAGACAAGTATAATGGATCTGTAACCTCCAATCCTGTTACTTGGGATACTACATTAACTACAGATTTTAATGACCATAAGGGATTTCTATTTTCAAATGGCGTTATTTACGATAAGGCGTTAAAAATTAAAATTGTAGATGGGCTCGTATGGACAAGTTTACCTCGTTTTCCTTTGAGATTCTTTATGGTTTTAAAAAAGAATTATCACATTGGAGATATAAATTTATTCTGGAAGGATATTAAGGAAAACTCAGAATTGAGAACCCAGAATTGGTTAAACAAATAAAAAAATAAAAAAAGAAAAAAAATGAAACGTAAAGACTTTTTAAAATCTTCTTTAATAATTAGTGCAGGGATTGGATTTACCCCTTCTTTAGCTTCCGGTTCAATTTCAAAGAGAAAGATCAACAAAATTGGACTAGGTCTTTTTTCTATTCCTAGAATCATGAAAAATGATTTAGAGGGAACTATTAAAAAAATGGCTGAAATGGGGGTTAGAGAATTTGAAACCTACGGTCCTTATTCTTTTACACATGAAAAAACTAAGGCTTCATGGGCTGCAATTAGTGAGTATTTGGGGTTTAGCGCCAGTGGTTTTTTCGGTAAATCTGCGGAGGAATTTAAGACTTTAACAAATCAATATGGCATTAGTGTCCCCTCAATGCACACTGATTTATATACTTTGGAATCCAATATGGCATCGCTTGGGAAAGCCGCTAGATCAATAGGAGCAAATTATGTGGTGCTACCTTCAATCCCTGATGAAGAAAGATTAGATATAGATGCATACCATTTAATGGCAAAGCGATTTAATGAGATTGGAAGACAGGCGAATGAAGAGGGCATTAAGTTTGCCTATCACAATCATGGCTATGGACTCATACCTGAAGAGAATGGAATTATCCCAATGAACATTATTCTAGACGAAACAAATAAAGACAAGGTTTTTTTTGAAATGGACCTCTTTTGGACAGTAGCAGGAAAAGCGGATCCTATTAAATTATTAAACAAGCACCATGGTCGTTACAAGATGTTACATATTAAGGACATGAAAAACATTACCTATTTTAAAGGCAGGGGGTCCACTTCTTCAGAATGGATGGAACTATTTCCTTTATTAGTTCCCGCAGGATCTGGTCAATTACCACTCAATGAAATTTTAAAAGTCGCCTATAATACGGGGGTTGAACACTATTTTATTGAACATGATTTAGCCCCAAATCCATATGAAAACATTCAATCAGCCTATGATTATTTAGAAGCCTTGCGTTTTTAGCATTTGTGTAATTATAGGTATTCCAATTAAAACGAATTCACTCTTTCTATGACTTTAAAGAGGAGTGCGTTGACTATAATTAATTGTTAAATTATTTCTAATGCGTCCAAAAAGAAATTACTTTTGAACTTTGAAAAAATAACCTATATCAATACATTTACCACTAAAGAATCACTTTGTTTTTAATGACCAAAAATCATTTTACTTTTATATTAACCACATTTTTATGGTTCCTTTCTTTTGGGAATTATGCTGGTACATTTAAAAGTGATAGATTAAACTTCGAAGCTACGGCTATATTTTTCTCATCTGCAGTGGGAGATATTCATCTGTGTCATACTCCGTCTAAAAACGAACCTATTCAATATTTTTCCTTTGAAGAATTTTCTGAAGAAGAGGAAAGAAAATCTATCAAAGAGAGCTATTCATTTTTCTCGAATAGCTCTGAAAGTTTTTTAAAAACAGCTTTTTACATTAGTAAAATTGATTATTTAACTGAATCTCAACACATTTATAATACACCTGTAATTTCAAAAAACAGGTATATCTTCTTCGAGGTTTTTAGAATTTGATTTCCTATAAATAGGTCTATAAAAACCTAATTCACTGTACACATACGGATGTCTAATTTTCTATTTATTAGTTACGCCTAATACGTCCACAGCTACACCATGTAGCACAGCACTATTTTATTAATTTTTTAACATTATTATCATGAATAAGTTATTTTCAGGGGTAGTCGCCTGTTTAATATTATCTGTAAGCAGTTGTGCTCACAAAAAAGAAGCCCACAAAGAAGAAAGTGAATATCAAATTACAAGCCCCCTCATAAAGGACACCACTATAACTATTGAATATGTCAGTCAAATTCGCTCAATCAGGCATATAGAAATTATGGCTCAAGAAAGGGGCTATCTAGAAAAAATATTTGTTGATGAAGGTCAATATGTTAAAAAAGGAGAACTCTTGTTTCAAATCATGCCAAATTTATATGAGGCTGAACAACAAAAAGCACAAGCAGAAGTAAATTTCGCACAAATTGAATATAACAACACAGAAGATTTAGCTGTTGAGAATATTGTTTCTATGAATGAATTAGCCATGGCTAAAGCAAAATTAGATCAAGCACAAGCAGCTTTAAATTTAGCTAACACCCACCTTGAATTCACAAAAATACGTGCTCCTTTTAATGGGATTATTGATAGATTTCACGTTAGAGAAGGTAGCCTTCTAGAAGAAGGTGAAATTCTAACAGAGTTGTCCGACAATAGTCAAATGTGGGTCTATTTTAATGTCCCTGAAGCGGAATATTTAGATTACAAGGTTAAACTAGACAAAAACAATCCTGTCAAGGTAAATTTAATGCTGGCCAATAATAAGATGTTTAATCATTCCGGATTATTAGAAACTATTGAGGCTGATTTTAATAACGAAACAGGAAATATTCCTTTTAGGGCTACTTTTTCAAATCCAGAAGGGCTCTTAAGGCATGGTGAGACAGGGAATATTTTACTTTCTACTAAATTAAAAAATGCACTTATAATCCCTCAAAAAGCAACTTTTGAAATACTCGATAAAAAATATGTCTATCTGGTAGACAGCAATAATATCTTGCATGCTAAACAAGTTCAAATTGCTGAAGAATTACAACATATATTTATAATTGAAGGTGGTCTTAATGAAAGTGATAAAATTCTTTTAGATGGTCTTAGGAAGGTTAGAGAAAATGACCATATCAGTCCAAAATTTGTGACAGCAAAATTAGCAATATCCCAACTATCTCTTTATTCAGAGTAAAAAAAAATAAAAAATATGTTTAGTAAAATTATACACAGGCCTGTATTGGCAATAGTGCTTTCCATAGTGATAGTGTTTATTGGAATGCTTGCCATTAAACAGCTTCCAATAGCTCAATTTCCTCAAATTGCACCAACTACTGTAAGTATCTTTGTGGCTTATCCAGGATCTAACGCAGACGTACTAACAAAATCTACGTTAATTCCCTTAGAAAAATCAATCAATGGTGTTCAAGGGATGCGCTATATATCTTCAGATGCTACATCTGCAGGTGAGGCTACCATCAATATTATATTTGACCCAGGAACAGACCCGGATCAGGCTACTGTAAGGGTAAAAACAAGGGTAGACCAAGTTATGCCATTATTGCCTGAATTGGTGCAAAGAGAAGGGGTTATAATCACCCCAATTCAACCAAGTATGCTTATGTATGTAAACTTGTTCAGCACCTCTAAAGATGCAGATCAAAAATTTCTATATAACTATGCTAATGTGAACATGATCCCTGAAATACAAAGAATCAGAGGAATTGTTAGTGCAAAAATTCTAGGAAGTAGACAATATGCTATGCGAGTTTGGTTAAAACCAGACAGAATGAGGGCATATTCCCTCTCTGCAGAAGAAATTCTTTTAGCTATGGAAGAACAAAGCATCTTGGCAAGACCAGGAAGGCTCGGTATCAGTTCAGGAAAAGATGCACAATCGCTTGAATACGTCCTTTCATACCAAGACAGATTTAACAAACCAGAACAATATGAAAACATCATTATTAAAGCGAACGAGGCGGGCGAATTAATAAAATTAAAAGACGTTGCCAGTGTAGAATTAGGATCGGAATTCATGGACATCTATTCTAATTTAGATGGGTATCCTTCAGCAGCCATTGTATTAAAACAATCTTTCGGGAGTAACGCTAGTGACGTTATTTTAGATGTGAAAAATCAACTCGAAGAAATGAAGCTAAACTTTCCTCCAGGAATGGATTACAAGGTAAGTTATGACGTCTCTCAGTTTCTAAATGCTTCTATTGAACAAGTAACCCACACCCTAAGAGACGCATTTATATTAGTAGCTATTGTGGTGTTTTTATTCTTAGGTGATTGGCGTTCCACTATTATACCTCTATTGGCTATTCCTGTATCTCTTATAGGAACATTTTTTGTTATTCAAGCGTTTGGACTATCAATTAACCTAATCACCTTATTTGCTCTTGTACTCGCTATAGGAATTGTAGTAGATAATGCGATAGTAGTAGTAGAAGCTGTACACGCAAAAATAGAAGAAGACAACAGTAGTCCATATAAAGCTGTTCAAAGCGTTATGGGGGAAATTAGCGGGGCAATTATTGCTATAACATTAGTAATGACAGCTGTTTTTGTGCCCATAGCATTTATGTCTGGTCCTGTGGGAGTTTTTTACAGACAATTTTCAATAACAATGTCTGCAGCCATCATTATATCAGGTTTAGTTGCACTTACTTTAACACCTGTACTATGTGCTATAATATTAAAAAACAATCACGGAAAAGAAAAAAATCAAAATATTCTTGAGCGATTTCTAGGAAAATTCAACCATTATTTTGAGTCTCTTACTGGATCTTATGTGAATTTACTAAAAAAAATAGTCAATAGAAGGTTGGTAACATTTGGTATCTTATTTGCTTTCTGTTTGGGTATTTTCGGAATAAACACAGTACTACCCTCTGGATTTATTCCTGGTGAAGATCAGGGAACCATATATGCTATTATTCAAACCCCTCCAGGAGCTACTTTAGAGCGAACGAATCAAGTGACCCAAGAACTTCAAAAAATAACAAAAGAGATTCCTGGTATAGCTTCTGTGTCTTCTTTGGCCGGATATGAGATTATGACAGAAGGAAGGGGTTCTAATGCAGGTACTTGCTTAATTAATTTAAAGCCATGGGGAGATAGATCACATTCTGTTCATGAAATCATGGAAGAATTAGAGGAAAAGACTAAGGACTTAGGCGCAATAATTGAATATTTTGAGCCCCCTGCTGTACCTGGCTTTGGATCCTCTGGAGGGTTCTCATTAAGGTTGATCGACAAAAACAATGAAACAGACTACAAAGAGTTTGAAAAGGTTAACGATCAATTTATGGACGCGCTAAAAGATAAGAAAGAACTGACTGGAGTATTTACATTTTTCGCGGCAAACTACCCGCAATACGAATTAGAAATAGACAATGAACTAGCGATGCAAAAAGGTGTTTCCATTGGTAAAGCTATGGAAAACCTGAATATACTCATTGGAAGTACCTACGAACAAGGTTTCATAAGATTTGGTCGTTTCTTTAAAGTGTACACTCAAGCAGCACCAGAGTACAGAAGGTATCCTTCTGATCTCATGAAACTTTTTGTTAAAAATGAGGCAGGTGAAATGGTGCCTTACTCTTCATTTATGAAGATGACTAAAAAGCAAGGACCTAATGAGATTACCAGATATAATTTATATAACTCATCTGCTATTAGGGGCTTACCCGCGTCCGGTTTTACAAGTGGAGACGCAATAGATGCCATTAAAGACGTAGCTTCAAAAACCCTACCAAGAGGTTATGATATTGCATGGGAAGGGCTATCATATGATGAAGCTTCCAGAGGGAATGATGCCCTTCTGGTTTTTCTAGTAGTTCTTGTGTTTGTTTATTTAGTACTTGCTGCTCAATATGAAAGTTTCTTACTTCCTTTAGCAGTAATTCTATCACTTCCAGTGGGTATTTTTGGATCATTTGCGCTTTTGAAAATGATGGGCTTAGCCAACGATATCTATGGACAGGTTGGACTTATTATGCTGGTTGGATTATTAGGTAAAAACGCTGTTTTAATTGTTGAGTTTGCCGTAATGAAGCGAAGAGAAGGACTATCCATAATGGATGCAGCCATTGAAGGCGCTAGGGTGCGTTTTAGACCTATTCTAATGACTTCCTTTGCATTTATCGCAGGACTTATTCCTCTTGTTTTAGCGACCGGTGCAGGTGCCATTGGAAATAGAACCATTGGAGGTTCTTCATTAGGAGGTATGCTTATTGGAACACTCTTTGGCGTAATCATCATTCCTGGCCTTTACTATGTATTTGCGCATTTATCAAAAGGGAAACAGCTTATTAAAAATGAAGAAAGTGAACCACTTTCTGAAAACTTAGTTAGAGCTAATGAAGATAAAAGTCAGCTATTGAGCAGCCTTAAAAAAGCCAATGCGGCCCTAAAAAATCTGCTTGCTAGATCTAAAAAATAAATTAAAAAAAACAAAATGAAAAATCATAAAATATTGATTTTGGTACTGCTAGGTATGATACTAAGCTTTAATGCTTGTAAAGCACCACTCTTAAATCAAAGTACAAGTGACATTAGATTACCCGATTTCTATGGTGAGAGCAAAGACAGTATTAGTATAGCGCTTAAACCATGGAAAACATTTTTTAATGACCCTTACTTAATTGACCTCATTGAAAATGGTTTAAAGAACAATCAAGAATTGAATATAATTCTTCAAGAAATTGAAATTTCAAAAAATGAAGTAAGGGACCGTAAAGGAGAATACCTACCATTTGTTGGTTTTAAAGCAGGTTCCGGAGTAGATAAAGTTGGTCGTTACACTAGTCAAGGGGCTAATGACGCAAATACTGAAATTCTAGAAGGAAAAGAATTTCCAGAACCACTTACGGACTATATGGTTGGGTTAGAAGCCAGTTGGGAGATAGATATTTGGAAGAAACTTAGAAATGCTAAAAAAGCTGCCGTTTCAAGATACTTGTCTAGTATAGAAGGAAAGCATTTCATGCAAACCCACCTCGTTTCTGAAATTGCACAATCTTATTATGAGTTGTTGGGACTAGATAATGAGCTGCTGATTATCAATCAAAATATTGAGATTCAAAAAAATGCTTTAAAAGTAGTAGAATACCAAAAACTAGCTGCGAAAACTACTGAATTAGCCGTTCAAAGATTTAAAGCAGAAGTATACAAAACACAGAGTATGCTTTATGAAACCAACCAAAAAATTACAGAAACAGAAAACAAGCTCAATTTTTTAATGGGAAGAATACCGCAAATGATCGTCAGAGATTCTCGAATATTTAATGAGCTCACACCTACTAAGATGAGCAAGGGTATTCCAGCAAATTTATTAGATAACAGACCGGATATTAGAGCGGCACAACTTAATTTAGAAGCCCAGAAACTAGATGTTAAAATAGCTAAAGCACGCTTTTATCCTAGTTTAGGGATATCTGCAGGAATTGGATTGCAGGCGTTTAACACAAAATACTTAAGCCAGAGACCAGAATCACTGATATACAGTTTGGTAGGAGATTTAGCGGGGCCAATTCTAAATAGAAATGCTATAAAAGCACAGTATTACAATGCAAATGCAAAGCAACTACAATCTGTAATTACCTATAACAGTACCGTTTTAAATGCATTTATTGAAGTGAGTAATTTATGGTCAAAAATGGAAAATATTGAACAGAAATATGAACTCAAATCCAAAGAAGTAGAAGCAATGATCACTTCTGTTGATATTTCAAATAAATTATTCCGTTCCGCAAGAGCAGATTATATGGAAGTATTATTAACTCAAAGAGAGGCGCTAGAAGCAAAATTTGAACTGGTAGAGACCAAAGTTATTCAAATGAACGCCTTTATAGACCTATACAAATCACTCGGAGGAGGCTGGAAATAAAACATTTAAAACTAACCTATAAAAAAAGCCATTACAGAAAAAGTTTTGGCTTTTTTATAGCATATAACAGTTACTTACTTGAAATTGTATACATGTTATTTTTCTGCCATAGCAGATGTTATTTTTTTAGTAATGCTGTAAAAGAAGTTTTACACGATACAAATATTACACTCACCTATTTAATACCTAGAGTAATATCTTTAGCCTAAAATTTATTTATGAAATATTTACATTAAATAGGTATCCAACTAAGGCAGTTAATCCCATTGCAACAGTTCCCCAAAATGAGATTCGAACGATAGCTTTTTTAACACTTGACCCACCTGTTTTAGCAGCTAGCCCCCCTAAAATCATAAGGAAAATTAGTGAAAAACCATAGATAGAATACTCCATACTATTTAATGGAAGGAAGAGTGCAACTAAGAAAGGAAGCAGTCCTCCTAACGTAAATGCTGCACCAGAAGCAAATGCGGCTTGCATTGGTTGGGCTTGACTAATTTCGTTTATCCCTAATTCATCCCTAACATGTGCACCTAAAGCATCATGTTTCGTTAATTCTCTGGCAACGATTAAAGCAGTTGATTTTTTCAAACCTCTTTTTTCATAGATTTCTGATAGACGTTGTAATTCAATATCAGGCATTTCAATGAGCTCTTTTTTCTCTCGTTCTATATCTGTTTTCTCAATATCTGTTTGAGAACTTACAGAGACATATTCACCGGCTGCCATTGATAAAGCACCGGCAACCAAGCCTGCCAATGTTGCCAAAACAACAGGTTCTCTTGAAGTACTTGCTGCTGCAACACCAATGGCTAGGCTGGCTGTAGATAAAATACCATCGTTGGCTCCAAGTACTGCAGCTCTTAACCAATTGCTTCTGTGAATATAATGGTTGTCTAAATAGTTTTCTAATTCTTTTGTTTTTTCTTCCATTTATTCAGTGATTAAATTAAACACACCTTTTGTTATAAATTCTGTGCCTTCTTTAAAATCATTTGCATTTACGATTTCAATAAAATCATTATTTGTAGCTCCAATTTTAACCAATACCCTTTTAAAATGTGTTTCATTTTCTTTCTTCAACACAAAAAAATTATTATCAATTTTGGCAACTGCATCTACTGGAAGTGCCAGATGCTCTTGAGAAGTAGTCACTATTTCACCTTCTATATACATACCTGGTGCAAATAGTTTTATATCATTCTCGTATACCAAATCACCGTGTATCGCTATCGTTCTGTCTTGATTGCTTATTGTTTTATTTATTAAGTGGACTTTACCTTGATATACCTTTGGATTGTTTTGTAGTTTAACATTAATAAAATCTCCTTTTTTTACCATTGAAAAATCTTTTTCAAAAATCTTCAATTCTATATGTAAATCGTTAGTATTGGTTACCGTTACAGCAACATCTGAAGGATTTAAAAATGCACCTTTTGTAGCGTTAATAGTGGTTGCATAACCCGTTAAAGGTGAGGTGACACTAATAACCGATTGAATGTTTTCTGCAGTCAAGTTGTTTGGATTAATGTTCATTAAACTCAATCTCTTTTTTAAAGAGTGAAACTGTGCTAAGGTTACCTTATATTCGGATTCTGCTTTCAATAATTTTTTTTCAGAAGTAATTTTGTCTTCATTTAATTCTTTTTGGCGTTCATAGTCAGATTTTAGATAATTTAGACGCCCTTTAGCTTTCAAAAATTCTTGCTGAACATCTACGTATGCGGGATTTTCAATAGTAAATAAGGTTTGTCCTTTTCTGACAGGGTCGCCAGGTAGTAAGCTGATATTTTTTACATATCCTTCAAAATAGGTACTTACATCTGACTGATTTTCTGGCGGAACAGCAAACATGCCATTCGCTTTTACAATGGTATTAAATAATTGTCTTTTTATTTTACCAACCGTCATATTACCAGCTACAAACTGGTTTTCTGTTATAGTAATTACATCTGTATCTTCTGTTGTTTCAGTTGTATCTGTATTAGTAACTTCACTTTTTCCTTTTGAATTACAGGAAGCCAAAGCTAGTATTGCTACCAATAAAAGACTTTTGAAGTACATAGAATTTGATAAAATGTCGGATATATTTTTCATTTTTAATTGGTTAAATAGTTTAACTCTAAAACGGTATTATTATACTTATTGAGGTTGTGTAAGTAGTTGATTTCAATATTCTTTGAGCTCTCTAAAAGTTGCACATACTGCAAGAAATCTATTTCGCCATTTTGAAATGCTTTTGAAGCGGTTGTTGTTAATTCTTTAGAAAGTCGCTGCCCTGTAGTTTCATAATAATCAACCGTTTCTTGATATTTTTTTAAGTCAGAAATTAAGCTATTATATTTTGATTGTAGTTGTATTTTATAGTTCTCAAATTCGTTTGCCACAATCAGGGTTTCGGTTTTTGCTGCATTGATTTTAGATTTATTAACCCCAAACCATAAAGGTATTGCAACACCCATTTGAAATCCATTATAATTTCTTACGTTTGCTCCATTGTTAGTGCCTTGAAATACTGAAAATTGTAGATCTGGCAAGAGCTTTTGTTTCTCTAGCGAAAGCTTGTGTTTTGTTAAATTTTTTATTGAATTGTAGTATAAAATCCCTGGGTGATTTGTAATGTTGGGTTTATCTAAAGCCAGTCTTGGAAGTGTATTTTCATAGACTTTAATTAATGAATCACTTTGCACCCATTGATTGAGTATTGTGTATGCTTTAAAAACATCTTCTTTAGCCTGTTCAAGTGAAATACTAATTTCTTTTTGTTTTGTTTCAGCTGTTAATTTTTCTAACAAATTTGTTTCTCCTACTTCATATCGCTTTTTCGCAGCACTAGCAAATTGTCTATATAAAGTATCTAAAGACATATATTGATCAACTAAATTATGATTGAAGACCACATTGTAATAAGCGATAAATACTTCTTTAGTTACGACCTTTTTATTTAATTCATAGTGCTGAGTGGCTAATGCTACTTTTTGTTTTTCTACTTTGTGTTGTGCGCCATAAATAGTAGGAAATTGAAGTGATTGACTCACTCCAAAAACACGAAGTGGAAGGCCATTTTCAGCTATATTATTTTGGTCATAACCATAATAAATCTGCGTTTTGTCTAAATTAAAGGCACTACCCACTAATTGCTCTGATTGATTAATTCTTCTTGCGTTGGCTTGTAGCCCTTTATTATTCTCAATGGCCAATTCTACTAAATGATCTGCCCCTATTGAATTTTGTTGTGCGCTACCAACTATTGGTGTAAGCAGGACCGCTAAAATGCTAAGAGCTTTAAAATTTACCTTTGTTTTTACTTTAGGATGATGCCCTTTTCTGTCAAACATTGCATATAAAATTGGCAATACAACAAGCGTTAGTGCTGTTGCGGTAATTAAACCACCAACTACTACAGTTGCTAACGGTCTCTGCACTTCTGCTCCTGCAGAGGTAGAAATAGCCATAGGTAAAAAACCTAAGGCGGCTGCGGCTGCTGTTAACAATACAGGTCGCAATCTATTTTTTGTTCCCATTAATATTCGTTTATTGATATTATTTATGCCATGCGCTTTTAATTCTTTAAATTCCTCAATCAAAACAATACCGTTGAGTACTGCAATACCGAACAGTGCAATAAAACCTACACCTGCAGAAATACTGAATGGTAAATCTCGAATATAAAGCAGCAACACGCCACCTATAGCAGACAAAGGAATGGCACTATAAATCATTAAGGCTTCTTTAACTGAATCAAAAGCAAAATAGAGTAACACAAAAATCAAGATTAAGGCAATTGGTACGGCTACTTTTAATCTGGCAGTTGCAGTTCTTAAATTTTCAAATTGCCCCCCATAGCTTACCGAATAACCTGATGGTATCTTCACATCTTTTTCAATGATTGCTTGCACATCTTTCACTACCGACTCTAAATCTCGATTACGAACATTTACGCCCACCACAATTCTACGTTTGGTATTATCTCTCGAAATTTTTGCTGGTCCTTTGGTGTACTTTATGGTGGCAAATTCGCTAAGGGGTAATTTTGTTCCATTAGGCAGAGATACCGATGCGGTTTCTATATTTTCAATATTCTTTCTATGCGAATCATCAAAACGTATCATTAAATCGAATTGTTTTTCGCCTTCAAATACTGTTCCTGCCGGCATTCCTGCAAAGCCCATGGTGATGACTTTATTTAAGTCTTCAATGTTCATTCCGTGTTTAGCGATTTTTAGTCGGTCATATTTTACTGACATTTGTGGCAAACCCGCTGTCTTTTCGACTGAAATATCTGCAGCTCCTTCAACATTCTGAATCACTTTTTCTATATCCAACGCTTTTCTGTACAATACATCTAAATCATCTCCAAAAATTTTAATGGCTAAATCTGCTCGAACACCCGTAATCAATTCATTAAATCGCATTTCAATAGGTTGGGTAAATTCAAAATCTACCCCTGCGATTTGGTCAGATAATGCCTCTTTAAATTTATCTGCCAGTTCATCCTTCGATTCCGCAGATGTCCATTCACCTTTTGGTTTTAGTTTTATAATCACATCACTTTCTTCCATAGACATTGGGTCTGTTGGTACTTCGGCAGCTCCAATCCTACTTACTACTTGCTCTACTTCTGGAAATTTTTTAAGTATTTTTTCTATCTGTGTAGTAGCTTCAATGGTTTTACTCAATGAAGTTCCTGTTTTTAAGACGGGTTGAATTACAAAATCACCCTCATCTAAGGTTGGCACGAACTCGCCACCCATTCTAGTGAATAAAAATCCGGTAAGAATTAGCAAGCCGACAGCCATACTTAATACCAATTTCTTTTTACGCAATGCCCAAGCAATAGTAGGCTGGTATTTATCTTCTAAAAAAGTAATCAATCGAGAAGATATTGTTTTTTTCTCCGTATTATTTGGTTTAATAAATAGAGATGCCATTACCGGTATGTAGGTAAAACAGAAAATCATAGCACCCATTAAGGCAAAACAGAATACCAATGCCATAGGGCGAAACATTTTTCCTTCTACACCAACTAAAGATAGAATTGGGATAAAAACAATAATGATAATTAGTTGTCCGAAGACAGCGGAATTCATCATTTTAGAGGCACCTTGATATGTAATCGTATCTATTAAAACTTGTCTTTCATTTTTAGGAAGTGCCAATAACTTGGAACGCTGACTGGTAATTTTAAAGGCGATGAACTCGACTATAATTACAGCGCCATCGATTATAATTCCGAAATCAATGGCTCCCAAACTCATTAAATTGGCATCTACACCAAAAATGTACATCAGTGAGAGAGCAAATAAAAGACACAAAGGAATTACGGAAGCTACGACCAAACCAGAACGCCAGTTTCCTAGAAGCAAAACCACTACAAAAATTACTATTAAACAGCCTAAAATTAGATTTTCTACAATGGTAAAGGTTGTCTTGGCAATAAGCTCACTCCGTTCTAAAAAAGGATTGATTGAAACGCCTGGGGGTAAAGACGATTGAATCTCTTCTACCCGTTTTTTTACCGCTTCAATAACCGCATTAGAATTGGCGTCTTTAAGCATCATTACTTGCCCCAGGACTTTCTCGCCTTCGCCATTCCCTGTGATTGCTCCAAAACGATTTGCGTGACCAAAGCCTACAGTAGCAATATCTCGAACATAAACCGGTACATCTCCTTTTTTTAGGACTACAATATCTTCAACATCTTGAATGGAACTTACGAGACCTTCGCCTCTAATAAAATAACTTTCATTTATTTTTTCGATATATCCACCTCCAGCAACGCTATTGTTTTTTTCGAGAGCGGTAAAAACATCGAAAATAGAAACATCCATAGCACGGAGTTGCTCTGGATTTACTGCCACCTCGTATGTTTTTAAATAGCCACCCCAAGTATTTACTTCTACCACCCCGGGAATACCTGAAAGCTGTCTTTTCACTACCCAATCTTGAATAGTACGAACATCTGACAATGAATATTGGTCTTTGTGTTTGTCATCTATGTCAATAATATATTGATAAATTTCACCCAAACCCGTAGAAACAGGTCCCATAAAAGGTTTTCCAAAACCAGCAGGAATTTTTTCTTCTGCACTTTTAATTTTTTCAGCGATCAACTGACGTGGCAAATAGGTACCCATATCATCTTCAAACACTATAGTCACTACCGACAAACCAAACTTAGAAATAGAACGAATTTCTTTAACACCAGGTAAGTTTGCCATTTCTAATTCTACTGGGTAGGTTAAGAACTTTTCAACATCTTCTGTCGCTAAGTTCCTTGAAGTTGTAATAACCTGAACTTGGTTATTGGTCACATCTGGTACTGCTCCAATAGGAATATTAGAAAGAGAATAAATACCAAAACCCACAATTCCAGCAGTAAATAATAGTATAATAAGTTTATGATGAATACTATATTGTATAATACGTTCTAACATTTTTAAAAAAAGTGTTTGTAAGTGATAAGTACCACTAATTTCATAAATCAAATATATCTATTCTATAGGTGTGAGCAATTACATTGACTGTTTGTTTTTAGTATGGTCCTTTTTAATTAAACAATCGAGTCTTTAAGAACCCTATTAGGTCTTCTATTAGTCAAATAGAAAATCTTGTAGAAACTAACGACCCTCAATTTATAAGTATTAGAAAATTTGAAACCTCATTAAGGGAACCCAGCGTTAGTTGTGGAAATTAAATAGTAATCAGTAAGTTTCAAAGGTCAATAACAGAAAATCCTATATGTATATTACCTGTTTCTTTGTCTACAAACAACACCCTATCTTTTACGGTTCCAT
>OJHK01000706.1_pt1 | contig 18939 bp, 18 predicted proteins | sample 1595161 | NCBI WGS metagenome assembly OJHK01 (sample SAMN05416842, study PRJEB24817) | seawater metagenome | isolation source: Sea water | place: Canada:Atlantic | collected 2013-07 | reverse complement strand
CCTCTCTATTCGTCGGCAGCGTCAGATGTGTATAAGAGACAGACTTATAGCCGTGTTCGGCGAGAAATTCGGCATCGATCCCGCCAGCCTGTTCTTTCCAGCCATGCTCATTTGCTGCCTTGTCGCCAAGCATCAATCGCTCTAGATAGCGAGCGACGAGGTCTACCTCGAGATTCACTTTCTGGCCAACCACATACTCGCCGATGATGGTTTCAACCTGCGTGTGCGGAATCACGTTCACAGTAAACTGCGCACCGTTTACCGCATTAACCGTGAGGCTAGTCCCGTCGATGCAGATCGAACCCTTGCCGGCAATATAACGCGCGAGTTCTTTAGGCGCCTCGTAGATGAGACGGATGCTCTGCCCGTCTGGCGCGGAACTGACAAGCGAACCCACGCCATCAACGTGACCGCTTACGATGTGCCCGCCGAATCGGCTTGTCGCCTGCATCGCCTTCTCAAGATTAACGCGCGATCCTGTTTTGAGCTGGCCAAGGCTCGTGCAATTCATCGTCTCGTTAGACACGTCGGCGGCAAACTGATGCTCATCAAACTCGACAACCGTGAGGCAGCAACCGTTAACGGCAATGCTATCGCCTAGCTTTACATCGGCGAGCGACAGGCCGCCGGCTGAGACCAAAAGTCGCCACTCTTCGCGGACACGCGTAAGGTTAGCGACTGAGCCGGTAGCTTCGATAATTCCTGTAAACATGATTCACCTTCTAACGAACTAACTAACAACCTAACAAACTAACAAGGTTTACTCTTTTTACGCCGCGTATCTTCGCACCACGTAAAATTAGCGAGGCCTGAGCGTGACCTTGATGTCGGCGCCGACCTGCTCGACTGATTCGACTTTAAACTCAATCGCATCACTCAATTCGTTCAGGCCGCTCATTCCTAACAAAGGTCTGCCGTCGCTGCCTAACAGTTTTGGTGCAATGAAAACGATCAATTCGTCGACAAGCCCGGCCTCGATAAAACTGCCACTCAACGTCGCGCCAGCCTCGACCAAAACCTCATTGCATTCATCTAGCTCAGCGAGCGATTCTAGCACAGACAGCAGGCTCACTCTCGACACCGACTCGCCGCTATTCGGCGCTAAGCGCACCGCGATAGGCGATGACGCCTCTACAGAGCTATTCGCGCCATCGAGCCTATACGCAATGCAGCGCCCGGGCTCTGTGACTATCTTAGCTGTCTCACTCAAGCGCCCACGGCTATCGAGAACAACGCGCAGCGGTGGGTTAGACAACCACAGCTCATTCCAGACCAATTGCTGTGCGCTCAGTCCGAGCTCTGCCTGTCTCAGGGTCATCGCTGGATCGTCGGCTAAAACCGTCTCGATTCCGGTCACGATGGCGTCGCACTCAGCGCGAAGTCGTTGCACGTCGCTGCGCGCCTCTGCGCCGGTTATCCATTTGCTCTCGCCATTCGCCAGCGCTGTGCGACCATCTAAACTCATCGCAAGCTTGCATCGAACGAAAGGCCTGCGCCGCTCGAGCCTACTGAAAAAACCACGATTCAATCGCCGAGCGCCGTCCTCGAAGTCCTGTAAAAAAAAGACCTCTACGCCCGCCGCCTCTAACGCAGCAATCCCACCACCGCTCACTTTCGGATTCGGGTCTTTACTCGCTATAACAACGCGGCTTACGCCAGCCTCGATAAGCGCCGAGCTACAAGGCCCTGTGCGGCCTGTATGGCAACAGGGCTCGAGCGTCACGAAAGCCGTCGAGCCTGCCGCAAGACGAATCGCATTAGCAATCGCTACGGGCTCTGCGTGAGGCAACCCTGCGCCCTGATGCCAGCCTTCGCCTAATACGCTGTCACCTGCCTCCGCATTGCCACCAACGATGACACAGCCTACGCGGGGATTCGGAGCAGCACTAAATACCGACGCTGCGAGTTGAATCGCGCGCTGCATATGCTGCGGCCACGCTGTCTGTAGCGCGTCGAGCTCGGTATTACGTAGGGTTTGCATAAGGGGATGCCTTAGGCGCTAAAAGAATGAAGAAAGCGAGGCGTTTTCTGTGCAGTGTGTTTTTAACATCACAGCCTGTTCTACGCCTCGGGTTTTTCCTCGTTTGATAAGCGATCAATCTCCTGACGAAATTCGTCAAGGTCTTTGAAGCTGCGATACACCGACGCGAAACGCACAAACGCGACTTCGTCTAGGTCGCGCAGCTGACTCATCACGAGTTCGCCCACCGCACGCGAATCAATTTCACGTTCGCCCGTTGCGCGCAAGCTTGCCTTGATTTTGGTCACAGCCTCTTCGACACGCTCGATGCTGACGGGGCGCTTCTCTAAGGCTTTCATCAAACCTGCCGTCATTTTGTCTTCGTTAAAAGGCTCGCGTATGCCCCCTGCTTTAATAATTCGCGGCATCACTAGTTCGGCCGCTTCGTAGGTCGTAAAGCGCTCGGCGCAGGTGATACATTCGCGGCGACGGCGCACATTATTGCCCTCGGCGACGAGCCGCGAATCGATTACTTTGGTGTCGACCGCACTACAAAAAGGACAATGCATAGCTCAGGTTCCGTTTAAGCGAATTTGCTCACTGCCAGCACCGGCACGCAAGCTTTAGTAATCGAAAAATGACCTAGCCGTAAACAGGGAAGCGCGAGCAGAGCTCGAGAACTTTCTGTTTTACCTCGGCAATGACTGTTTCATCTTCGATGTTATCTAATACATCACACATCCACGAGGTCATCTCAGCGACCTCGGCTTCTTTGAATCCGCGCGTCGTGACTGCCGGCGACCCGATGCGCAGGCCGCTCGTGACGAAAGGCGATTTCGGATCGTTCGGTACAGCATTCTTGTTCACGGTGATGTTCGCACGCCCCAGGGTTGCGTCGGCGTCTTTGCCTGTGATGTCTTGCTTGATCAGGCTCAGCAAGAACAAATGATCATCGGTACCGCCCGAGACAACCTCATAGCCGCGCGCCATAAATCCTTTCGCCATCTCACGCGCATTTGCAACAACCTGCGCCTGATACGCTTTAAACTCATCGCTCATGGCTTCTTTGAAGCAGATCGCCTTGGCCGCGATCACATGCATCAAGGGGCCGCCTTGGCTTTCGGGGAATACAGCAAAATTTAGCTTCTTCTCTAGCTCGGGGTTAGCGCGAGCGAGAATGATGCCGCCACGCGGGCCACGCAGTGTCTTGTGTGTAGTCGATGTTGTGACGTCGGCAATGTTAACGGGACTTGGGTAAGCGCCGCCCGCGATTAGACCCGAGACGTGTGCCATGTCGACGACAAACCACGCACCGACAGCATCGGCGATATCGCGAAATCGCTGCCAGTCGACGATTTTAGAATAGGCAGAGAAACCGGCCATTATCATCTTCGGCTTGTGCTCGTGTGCGAGGCGTTCAACTTGATCGTAATCGATCTCGCCCGTTTCGGCATTGAGCCCGTATTGCACGGCATTGTAGATACGCCCGGAGAAGCTCACGCTTGCACCGTGGGTAAGGTGACCACCGTCGGCGAGGCTCATGCCCAACACAGTATCGCCCGGCTGCATCAGCGCCATGTAAACAGCTGCGTTTGCCTGCGAACCGGAGTGAGGCTGCACGTTTGCATAGTCGGCGTTGTAGAGTTGTTTAGCGCGATCGATCGCGAGCTGCTCAATCACGTCAACGTGTTCGCAGCCACCGTAGTAACGCTTACCGGGGTAGCCTTCGGCGTATTTATTCGTCAAGACAGAGCCCTGAGCTTCCATGATAAAGGGGCTCGCATGATTCTCTGAAGCGATCAGTTCAATGTGCTCTTCTTGCCGAACACGCTCGGCCTCCATGGCTACAGCTATTTCAGGATCGAACTCGGCGAGGCTGACATCGGTCTTAAACATCTTCTACTCCGGACAAAGGCGTCAAATGGGCTTGATTTAGCGCAGGTATTCTACATGATAGGTCGCCGCTCGGCATCTTTAAGTGGCTCTATACGTGCCGGAAAATTCTCTTTTTACGCCATCAGGACAACACGCTGTCATGATGGCCCGGCCAAGTGTTATTGTTGGTGCTCGCTGCCGGTGATGCACGGACTGATCAAGTAAAATAACCGGCCGCTATCGACATAACCTAAACACGAAAAGAAAAGGTTTCTGCTGCATACACGCCTCGCGTTTTCTGCGCATTGCCGCCTGCAACTTACCAACCACGAGAAGCGCAGCTGCCGCATCAGGGTGCTCTAATGCGACCACTCTAATGTTCTCGCGCAGATCATCGAATTTATCACGGTTGTTGAGCTGCAATTGATCAACCGGAACAAGCATACCGATATCGAAGCGCCAGTCCTGTGCGTTCTGTGCGCTCAGCTCGGTCATGAATTGAGGCCAACACATTTGCTGCTGGATATGCGTCCCTGCCCAATCCGACTTCTTGCAGCTCACATCAAACTCGTCGAGGTCATTGAGGTCATTGTACGCGGCATAAAGCGCCACCTCGGCGAGGTCTAACTGCGTCCTGAGACGTTGAAAAGTCTGTTGTGATACCACCACTATTTCTTCGATAGACACAGACGGTGGTTGAAAACTGGCTTCAGTCTGCGCTGGAGAATCGGAATGAGAATAGGCTGAGCGGGTAAGGAAAAGCACGAGCGAAAAACACAGAAGCTGTGCGCGTTAGAAAAACTTGATCGATCGGAAATTGGCCATGGCTACTCTCTCCTCACTGATAGTCTTTGTCAGACTATAGCAGCTATTGAAGAGAGGATTGAACCCCTACTAAATGATTGGTTTACTTGTCCGCAGCGGGTCATTTGGCCACTAAAAATATTTCCGACTGCTTTACAATTTCTATGTTGTACAATTGCAACTCAGATTAGCTGACCTCAATCAAACTCAATATTTCCGACTATCACGAGAGCGTTATGGCATCACAATTCGTCTACTCAATGAGCCGCGTGGGCAAGGTTGTTCCTCCCAAACGCGAAATCCTCAAAGATATATCACTTTCATTCTTTCCCGGCGCGAAGATCGGCGTACTCGGACTCAACGGCTCGGGAAAGTCGACGTTGCTGCGCATCATGGCTGGCGTCGACAAAGAATTTAATGGCGAGGCTCGCCCACAGGCAGACATCAATATCGGTTACCTGCCGCAAGAACCACAGTTAGACGAAGACGCCGATGTGCGTGGCAATGTTGAGCAAGGACTAGGCGAAATCATGGCGCTGCTCGAAGAATTTAATGCGATAAGCGACAAATTCGCCGAGCCAATGAGCGACGATGAAATGAACACCCTGCTCGAAAGGCAGGGCGATCTGCAAACCAAGATCGATGCTGTCGATGGTTGGGAAGTCGATAGGATACTAGAGCGCGCCGCCGACGCGTTGAGGCTGCCGCCGTGGGATGCCAAGGTTGCGCATTTATCTGGCGGCGAGAAACGGCGTGTTGCTCTTTGCCGGCTTCTTCTGTCTAAGCCCGATATGCTCCTGCTCGATGAGCCAACAAACCATTTAGATGCTGAGAGCGTGGCTTGGATGGAGCGCTTTCTCCAAGACTATCCGGGTACTGTTGTCGCGATTACTCACGATCGCTATTTTCTTGATAATGCAGCCGGCTGGATTCTCGAGCTCGACCGCGGTCATGGCATTCCGTACGAAGGCAATTACACGAATTGGCTCGAAGCCAAAGAGGCGCGACTGCAGACCGAAGCAAAGCAGCAAGCGGCTCATGAGAAAACCATTAAGGCCGAGCTCGAATGGGTGCGCGCGAATCCTAAAGGCCGCCAGAGCAAGAGTAAAGCGCGTATCGCTCGCTTCGAAGAGCTTAATTCGCAAGAGTTCCAAACCCGAAACGAAACGCAAGAACTGTACATTCCACCGGGCGCCCGTCTTGGTGACAAGGTTCTCGAGGTAAACAACCTTTGCAAAGGTTTCGACGAGAAAACGCTGATAGATGATCTTAGCTTCAGTGTTCCAAAAGGCAGCATCGTTGGCATAATCGGTGGCAACGGAGCGGGCAAGACTACCTTTTTGCGCATGCTCGTGGGCGACGAAAAGCCGGACAGCGGCAGCATTGAGCTAGGCGATACGGTTCAGCTCTCGTATGTCGATCAGAGCCGCGATGCGCTTAACGGCGACAACACAGTGTGGCAGGAAATCTCCGACGGCAACGAGCAACTCGTCATCGGCCGCTACGAAGTGTCGTCGCGCTCGTATGCGAGCCGCTTTAATTTCCGCGGCGGCGATCAGCAAAAATTTGTGAAAGACCTCTCGGGCGGCGAGCGCAACCGTTTGCACATGGCAAAACTTCTCAAGCGCGGTGGTAACGTGTTGCTGCTCGACGAACCGACCAACGACCTAGACGTTGAGACCCTACGCGCACTTGAAGAAGGGCTGCTGACCTTCCCTGGTTGCGCCATTGTGGTCTCGCACGACCGCTGGTTCCTCGACCGCATCTGCACTCACATCCTCGCCTTCGAAGGCGACAGTCAGGTGGTGTGGCACGAAGGTAATTACAGCGACTACGAGGTCGATCGCAGGAAACGCCTTGGTGATGGCGCGGAGCCTACTCGAATGAAATATAAGAAGCTGGGCGGCTAAAATCTGCGACAGCGGCTTGAAAAAGCTCGGTGCAATGCGCTTCTAAGCAAGCCGAGCCGACTACTAAAGTTCTAGCTCGGCTCGAAGCTTTGCGAATCGCGCTTTCGCCTCGGCAGGATCGAGTCGTTTATTCACGCGGCTAGGCAAGGGTGTCGGCGAAAGCCCTTCGAGGTTTTCACCGCGCATCACGCGTCGGCAAAATACTTGGTAATGATGCTCAAAAATCGGCTGCCCTCGGCGTTGCCCCTCGTTTGCGAGCGTATACCACCCTGCCGCGCGGCCCGCGTAATAGACCGCGGGATGACTCCACGCAAAGTCTTTCTTCGGTGAGGATGCAGAGCACGCTTCAAAATAAGCGTCGCGTGCGCTCGGCAAGCCGAACAGGTCTCCCCCGCGTTCACAGGCCTTTATCAGCTCGGCCAGGCTAGGTAAAAAGGTCTGACTACGGACAATCGTTTTCACCGCCGCGACAATCTGCTGCGGCGCATAGTCTTCGAGGCAGCTAAGCCAATATTTTTTCGCGATCGTCTCGCTGTCGACATCGGGAAACGCGCGATAATACTGATTGTGGTAGGCAAACTGTAGCTGCGAGAACACCCTATTTATCGCTGCGATATGATCGAGATCATCCGACGGCGAGGACGAGGCACTGCTTCTTTCTGGCTGCGCCAAATCAGCTTGCCCAACTGCGGTCGTCGAGTTGTCGGAGTCGTTCTGCAACGCTGCTCGTGCCTGCGCTATCATCGCGTCGATCTTCTGCATTCTGTCCTCCTCTCGTGCTCATGCCGCGGCTTGGTTGCTGTGCATCGCGCTGAAGTTTACGCGCCCACTCGGCCTTAACAAACTGAAGAAATGTCGTATTCCAAGACGCCTTGGCTTGCTGACTGTCGCGCCAGTATAGAACAAACTCGGCGACACGAGCATTGGCAAATTCGGCATCGATCTCGGCAAGCTGAAGGGTCTCGTAAAAGTCGGCGCTGGGCGTCCAGTTAGCAGCGATTGGCCTTGGGGTATCGTCGAAACCCTGCATCGCGCTGCAGCGTGCCCATTGCCTGCGAACATGCTCGATAAATCGTGTATTCCAAGGGCCCGAACTCGCGCCGCGCTCCTCCCAATAGAGCACGAATTCGGGAATCGCGTCTTCGATAAAGTGCGGATTCACGTCTGCGTTATGAAGTATCGACAGCGCCTGTGAACTCGGTCGCCATGCGGCAGACATCTCGCTAACTTGCTCGAACGCGCCGCGGCGGGTTTGCTCTTCGCGCCACAGCTTTAACACGTGCTTGTAAAAAGCGTTGCCCCAAGAGAAGCGCGCCTGACCGCGGTCACGCCAATACTGCACGAACTCTGGGAGCGCATCCCGAAGAAAGTTTTCGGGAATATTGTGCTGCTGACATTGTTTTATCCAAGTGGCTTCTGGCTGCCAGTTAGCTGGAATTAGTGTCGCCGCACCATTCGTTTGCCTCTGCTGCGCACTTGCCGCATGCGTGTTCGCAGAGGATCCATAAACAGGGAGGCCCTGCCGGGGCGCTGCCATTTCGGTACTTGCGGCGTCATTGTCGCCAACAAAAGCCTGCGCAGCCACTGGAACGGCTGCCGGCTGTTGCCTTGGGTTCTGCGTCGCCATTACGCCGTCGTCTATCTCGAACCGCTGCGCAAGATGGGATGCGCCCTCCGAGACTTTGAGCAAACCGAGCTCTCGAAGGTTAGATTGAATTCGGCGAATATCGATTGGCGCCCAGAAAGGCAACACGCTCTGCAGCTGGCCGGCATCAAGCTCTACCCATTTTTCGTGCTCCGCACCCCGCGCTGCGAGCACATGACGCATTGCAATAAGCTCGCCAAGCACGTGCAGCATCACAGTCTCCTCTAGCCCGATGGTGGCTGCGAGAGTGGGTGAGATAAGGAGCGGTCTTTCAGGTATTAGTGTCGAATTCATATTGCTGCTTTTTCAATGCTCAATGCGGTAATCTTTCTTAAGGATACGCCGTGAAGCCAAGCACGTAAAAGACTTATCGTGCTGAGCAGAGACAAAGGTTGATTTACACAATGCATACACACGTTATCCAGCGTTTTGTTGAGTCCCATGCTCTGCCTTCGAGCTATGCAGACGACGCCGAGCGCTGGTTTGTCCCTCTCGTCGATGAATTAGTGGCTGCGTTCGCGCGCAGCGAATCAACTGGCGCATCGCCCTTTGTTGTGGGCATTAACGGATGCCAAGGCAGCGGCAAGTCAACCGCGAGCGAACTCCTTGAGTCGCTGCTGTCAGCTCGAGGCCTAGTCGTCGCAAGGCTATCAATCGACGACTTTTATCTCAGTAGACAACAGAGATTAACGCTTGCATCAACAGTGCATCCACTGCTGGCCACGCGAGGTGTGCCCGGCACGCATGACATACCGCTTGCTCTCGCCACCCTTGCGGCGCTAACTGGTACCAAGCACTCTGATGGTATTCCCCTGCCCCGCTTCGACAAAGCAACCGACAATCCACTGCCGCGTGCGGAATGGCCTGTGCTTGTCTCGCGACAAGATCGCCCCGCCGCCGACATCGTGCTTTTCGAAGGCTGGTGTGTGGGGGTCACGCCGCAATCGGCGAGCGAGCTCACTAGTACCTGTAACAGCTTAGAGCGTGAATATGACTCGGATGGGCGCTGGCGAGGCTTTGTGAACGAGCAGCTCGCAAGCGACTATCAGACTCTTTTTAGCCAACTCGACAATCTGCTCTTCCTTGAGGCTCCCACCTTTGACTGTGTGTCGAACTGGCGTAACAAGCAAGAGAGACGCCTGCGCGAAAGCTACAAAACGCCTAAAGATAAAGCGCGGCAGGATGGTGACGACGCGAAAGCAACGCAAAGTTTACATTCGGTTAAACAAGCAAACGCGTTAATGAGCGAGGCACAGATAGCGCGTTTTGTTCAGCATTTCGAGAGGCTTACACGGCACTGCCTCTTACTACTGCCTTCAATCGCCGATACCGTTTTCGAGTTGGATACGAACCAGAGGATTGTTGGCAGGCGTTAAAGTCACGCCTGTCCATTACCCTAAACTCAAGCGGCCCCTCTTAGGCGGATTCTTGAGAGTAACCGAGCCTTACTATGCTGCGGCGCCTAAGGATGGCGTACTCGGCCAAAACTTGTTTAGCAGACTACTAACCCACACGCGCGCGACAAGCAGCGACAGCGCGACCGCCGCGAACTGCCGCCAGAGCGCGGTCTCTTCACCATGGCTCATTGCCGCTAATTGAAGCTCCCAACCGAATATCGCATAGAGCTGATTGAGTATGAGACCCGCCGCGATCGCAGTGACGATAACACCAAGCAGGTAAGCGACCAGCGAACGACTGCCCAGCTGCTCTTTAATAACACCCATTGTTGCGATATTGGTCGCAGGTCCGGTAAGCATAAATACCAGCGCAGCACCGGGTGAAATACCGGCAAAAAGCAGACTCGCCGCAACTGGAGTCGATGCTGTCGCGCAGATATACATGGGCAGACCGATAATCACCATGACAAGCATTGCGACGACCCCGTCACCCCATTGCAAGAAAAACGACTGCGGGACATACGCTGTCACCAATGTCGCCGCTACGAGGCCGATGCATAACCACTTGGCTGTGTCGGAAATCATTCTGCCGTAACCATACTGAAATGCTTGCACGAAACGCTCGCCGAGGCTCGGCTGTGCGGCAACCACCGCAGACTCTTTATTCATACTGCAGCAGCTCTTGGGCGCTGGCGCGGTATCCACAGCCTCTTCCTCCGAGTCTAGAGTGTTGACTAACACGCCTGCCACAACCGCGCTCACCAACGCTCCGATTGGACGCGCGATCGCGAAAACTGGCCCGAGCATCGCATAGGAAAAAGCGATCGAGTCGACGCCCGTCTCAGGCGTCGCAACGAGAAATGAAGCCGTCGCGCCCTTCGACGCTCCGGACTTGCGCACGGCAAGCGCGGTGGGTATGACCCCACAAGAACACAGCGGCAATGGCGCGCCTATTAGTGCGCCCTTGGTAATAGACAGCAGCCCGGGCTTGGCGAGTTGCTTCTGCACCCACTCGCTCGGAATAACCTGTTTGATAACCCCTGCAATGAAATAACCCAAAAGTAGCCAAGGCGCGCTCTCAATGACGAGATTCCAGAATATGCTCAATAAGTTACTCATGCATTTGCCTCCTCAATGGGTACTTTGCCGGCATCAAGTGCTTCGATAATCGAACAATGCACGGCGCTGTCCATGCCTCCATCACAGCTTTTGAGCAGCAGTTGCAGACTCTGCCGGATCTCCTCCAACTGCGCTATTTTTTCGTTGATCGACTCTAATTTGTGACGAGTGATCGAGGTGACCTCCTCGCAGGTGTGATGATCACGGTCCAAGCGAATAGACAGCAGCTGCGCGATCTCATCTAAAGAAAAACCCGCATCTCGCGCTGTCTTTACAAACTCAACACGGCGAATGTCTGCGTCACTGTAACGTCGATACCCCGAGGCGCTACGCTCGCTCGATTCGATGAGCCCGTTTTTCTCATAAAAACGCAGCGTATGCGCCGACAGCCCGCAGTGTGCTGATAACTGGCTGATTTTCATGATTTATCTAAGCCTCCCACGTTTAGACGCAGACACTGCGTCGTTTGATAGGACAAGTATAACCCTTAGAGCTTACTCTAAGGTCAAGGCTTAATAGAAGATTCTTACGCAAGCACTTTTGATAACCACACGCCTATGTCCGCAATCTCTTGCGGGCAAACCGCATGCTCCATCGGATAGGTTCTATACTCGGGCGTAAAGCCCAGTGCCTCGAGGCGCGCTTTACCCTCGAGACCCATACCTTCGACAACAACCGGATCATGGCTGCCGTGGCAAATGAGTGCAGGCAAGCCTGCCTGCACTGCATCCATCTTCACCGTCTGTGCGGTGGGAAAATACGTCGACAGCAACATCATGCCTGCAAGCCGCTTGGGATAGCTCAGCGCTGCCTCGTAGGTGATCGCACCGCCCTGCGAGAAACCGGCGATGACGATGCGATCCGGCGCTACGCCACGTTCGATTTCACGTTCGATGAGATCGTGCACCCACCCTGCCGATTGCTCGATCTGCTCGGTATCTACATGACGACCGCCATCCATCGATTTAATGTCATACCAGGCTGGCATGACATACCCGTTGTTGATCGTGACGGGAATAGAAGGCGCATGGGGGAAAATGAAGCGCACACCGACACCTGCAGGCAAATTAAGTTGGGGGACGATTGGTGCAAAGTCGTTACCGTCGGCACCGAGACCGTGCAACCAGATTACAGAGGCGGTGACGGTCAGGCCCTTGGGCCACTCAAGTTCGACGGCGGGGAGGTATGGCATGGTAGGTTCTCACTCAAATAAAATTCTAGTCCTTCATAAATGGCTCGCATCCATGAACCTTGAGGACTTGTTGATGAAAAAGAATACATCAAAAGGACGGGAGAAGCATAAGGTGACGAATGGCTGGAAAGAGAGCGGAGATTTTAAAAGTAGCTGACGTACCCTTGAGTTCAACCTTCTCCCGAAGATTTAAGAAGCTGAACAATAATATCGAAATTTTCATCTAACGAAGACAGCTCAGCAATCTTCGCGACGCTTGCCGCTTTCAGTCCCATATCATTCTTAGCGTCAACATCGGCTCCAGCATTAAGCAAGGCTTTGATAATTTCAAGGCTACCCTGGCTTGCCGCACGATGAAGCGGTGTATCACCATCGGCATCGATGAGGCTAAAATCAGGTTTTGATGACCTAGTTTGGCCTACGTCCAATCCTGAAGAAAGATAATTTTCCAGAGCTTCGAAATCATCAGAATAGACCATACTGTAGGCAGGATTTTTCTTCATGTCTTCCAGCGCGGAATATAATTCCGGGCTGAAGTCCCTCTCGCGAGCCACTTGACCTTGTGCATTCTTCAATTGATCTATATCGCCTAAACTAATATGCGACTCCAAACTTGCATATAAACTTGGCAGTGCAGCTAATTCGATCTCATATTCTCGCCTACTAATTTCAAAATTAGCGAGCATAGTGTTCAATTCGGCACGGAGTGTAATATCGTTATAAATTAATTGACCTACAGATGCTTTCTCGAAATCAGTAAGAGACAGAGACTCTAATGGTTCACGCCAGAGCATTTCGAATTCACCACCTACAATTAGAGAAATTTTATCTTGATCTGAGTGGGTTGGTACTTTCAAAGAGTCTCCGGCCAATTCTCTATATTCTTCAAATTCTTTTGAGTTAAAAATTGACTCGGCTATGTCATAAAAATAGCCTGATTCGAATAGACTAAGTGCGCTCATGAAAGCACCTAATTCTTCTTTCTCTTCGTTATCAACTTGCATTAATTTTAGTTTGCTTCTTTGATCTTTTGCCGTTTCATTTTCTTTCTTATCAATAGAAGCGGTTACTTCAGTTAGTTTCACTTGCATTTCGACTGCACTATTATTTTCGATTCGATTGTTATTTTCTTCATCCGAATGACCAAAATACCCAAGAAAAACGACAGAGAAACTAATGAAAGAAAAAAAATAAACCACGCTGATACTTACTTTCCATAAGTTGACTTTAAAATTCCAATTTTTCACGTGTTGATCTCCTTGGGTAATTTCTCGGAAAAATACTATCGTATAAGGGTTGCAGAGGTTACCGGCGTCTTTCCATTCGGCATATCAACCAAGCCACCTAGTAGGGCACCTGATGTGTAGTTGAATTGAATATTCGTCTCGGCCTGGTCAAGGACGTTTAACTCTGTCACGAGAATTGCGTGATCTTCAACACACTTAACATGATCCGCAGCCATTTGATTTGACGATCTAGCCTCCGCCTCAGCTAGTTGCGTGCTTACTTGAGATTGCATCCAACTGTACTCAATGCCGCCGATAACCAAAACTATCGGCACCAAAGGTGTCAGCGCAAGTCCACCTACTGCCACAGCAGCTATACTAAATCCAACAGACGTTCCAATAGTTACATTTTGGAGACCGTCGGCTCGCTCCCTACTACTCAGCATTCTGTCATTATGGGCAGTTGTGGCCGCCTCTTTGCACAATTGAATTATCATTGCATCATCAGCGTAAGTTTTTGGAACAAAATTAATCTCTTTTAACCCGGCACTGTATTTACCCATTGAGTTGAAACTATTCATCAGGAGCATCGACGATGCCGCTAGTGCAACTAAAAATCCTCTGTTGCTGAATTTGAAATTGGAGTTTTCTAATCTTTCAGTTTTCATACTCAATATCCTTGTGAGAACTTTATTGATCGCAGGCTCTTCCTACAGACATTTATATAGTTCATAAAAGTGACACTTGATAATTGTGGCGGCATTTATTAGCTCGGATTAAATTTCCTACCAAGTTTCCGGTTAATATGATTTCTCTCTGCTGATCAGCTGGATTGCTTGCTTTACTAAAGCCCCAATTAAGCTATATTTTGCTCAGTTTCTCGGCCTAACTAACCGAACAACACACTGCGGAAAAGGAATACCTATCCCAGCTTTCTCTAGCGCCCCGCTGATTGCGTAGTTTGCCTCGAACCTAGCCTCATGAAATTTACGGGTCTGCACCCAGACGCGTGCCTCAATCTCAATCGCGCTGTCGCCGAATTTAGCGATGCCTATTTGCGAGACTCTGTCTGTGCTTAGCCCTTCGATTCGTGACAGGGCGGTGCGCACCGTGGAAATCGCGACATCGACATCACTGTCATAGGCGACGCCAACAGTAAGCTCGAGTACGGTATCCGCCTGAGAGTTGTGGATGATTTCACCAACAATGTGCTTGTTTGGGATGGTGATGACCTCGCCATCTTCATTGGTGAGGACGGTATGTGAGAGGTGAACCTCTTCGACAATACCCCACACACCTCTCACTCTTATCGTGTCTCCGACGACAAACGGGCGCGTGAAGATGATACTCAGACCCGCGCTGTAGTTTGAAAGAAGCCCCTGCACCGCAAGACCAGCGCCAAGACCTACTGCGCCGATCGCCGCGATAAAGGGCGTTATCTGAATGCCTATTTTAGGCAGTACGATGATCAGAGTGGCAACAACGACGGTTAGGCGCGCGCTGCTCGAGAAGAATCTGCTTAGGGTAATGTCGAGGTTCTTACGTTTACAGAGAGCGAGTATGAACGCACCGACTCTTCTGCTGATGAATAGCCCGATGAGAAAAACGATTACTGCGCCGACGATCTGGAAACTGTATTCCACGAGGTAAGCGACTATTTGGATGTATATAGCAGTGAACTGGGCGAGTTCTTGTTTCATGACAACAATCCTTTTAAGACAAAATCTACTAACCTAGTAGCAGACCGGATAAATCGTAGAGTTTGTCCAACTCACTCACGCTTTGTCGTATCATGGCTGCCCTGCCCTTGATGAAAAACTGATGATGACCGACATAACCGATCTCAAAAATCGCCTAGAAAAAAACCTCCGCGTCCTTGGTAAATGGGCACAGCGGCAGGGAATCGAATGTTATCGGCTCTATGATGCCGACCTTCCCGAGTTTGCGTTCGCGGTTGATCTGTATGGCGAGCGCGTACATATAGCCGAGTATCAAGCACCTGCTAAGATCGACCCGGCTAAGGTTGAAGCGCGCCGCGAAGGGATGCTTCTCGCGTTGCAAGAGGTGCTTAACGTTCCGGCTCGCGTGCTTACTATTAAGTCGCGTGAGCGCCAACGCGGCACCAAGCAGTATGAGGTCGAGGATAATCAGGGTAAGTTTTTTAGCGTTCGCGAGGGTCGAGCCAAGCTCTATGTAAACCTCACAGACTATCTAGATACCGGGCTATTCTTGGATCATCGAGCGATACGCCGCTTCATTTTTGAGAGAGCGCGCGGGAAGCGTTTTCTCAATCTGTTCTGCTACACCGGCACGGCTAGCGTGCACGCAGCATTGGGTGGCGCAACATCGAGTCTGAGCATCGATATGTCGAACACCTATCTCGAGTGGGCTAGGCGTAACTACCAAGAGAACAAAGTTGGCGGTAAGCGGCATAGGCTCAAGCGCGCCGACTGCGTCGCGTTCCTCGAAACCTTGGTGGATAGACGCCCGCCGAGCCTCGATGCGAGCGACGAAGACGGCGAAAAAGGGTTATTTGATCTCATTTTTCTCGACCCGCCCACATTTTCTAACTCGAAGAAGACCGACAATGTGCTCGATATTCAGCGAGATCATGCCAAACTGATCACCGGCTGCATCGCGCGGTTAGCGTCGGGGGGCTTGCTCATCTTCTCAAACAACTGCCGCGGGTTTAAGCTCGATGCCGAGATCGCATTGCGCTACCGCGTCAAAGACTTCAGCCGCCAGAGCCTGGACCGCGATTTCCATCGTAATCCCAAAATACATCAAACCTGGTTGATCGAGCCCTAGTGCTTAATTCGTTAGAGGCGGTAGCGCCAGATGATGGCTCAACATAAAAGTAGAAAGATCAAATACTCTGCACACGGAGCGACAGGAAAATGACTATCGCACGCTCGTCTAGCAAAGCAGCGATGGCATTGATTAGCGCTGGCTTCCTGCTCGCGGCATTCGCCGTAACTAACGCATTTGGCACTACGCTGCTGAGTCTTTCGGTTAATAGCCTGAGCGAGCAAGCGGAGTTTGTGTTCGAAGGCGAAGTGATCGCGGTAGAAGCGCAGCGATCTGGAAGCCGCGGCATGGTGAGCACCTTTGTCACTTTTCGCGTTATCGATACGCTTAAGGGCGACGCCGGTGCCATCGATATAGAACTTAAGTTTCTTGGTGGCACATTGAATGGCGAGGTGCTCGAGGTAAACGGCTTGCGTCTTCCAAAACTGGGCGAGCGCGGCGTTTATTTTGTCGAGTCGTTGAGCCGAGACTTAATTAATCCCCTGCTCGGCTGGTCGCAGGGGCATTATCTTATAACCACTAACGGCGGCGTCGATAGCATGACAACTGTCGACGCTAAACCGATTATCGCCGTCTCCCCAATCGAGATGACTACTCCCTCAGGGGCTTCGGGTGCATCAGGATCATTAGGCGCTTCGACGACGCAATTGCCAGCGCAAACGCGCGCGCGATCACCGCTGCGTATTGCTGCAGATCCCAGTGCCGCCGAGGGCATTATCGCTATCGAGCGCGACTCGGTAACAGGCATCAGTCCCGCCGACTTTAAACGGGAAATCCGAGCGCTAATACCCTAGTCCTGTTTTACAGCGCTAAGTTATAAAAAACCCCCGACGTTTCCGACGAGGGTTTTTAAATGGATCACACCTTCTAGGCGCGAGGCGCAGCGCTTACTTTGGCATGCGTGCTGCGCGAATTTCGATCTCGATCAACCAACCTTCGACAACCAAACCTGCGATCTGAACGAAAGAGCGCACAGGCTTCATAGGGTTTTCATCGGTGCCAAAGAACTGCTGGTAGCCGCTGTTAAAACCGGCGAAATCGAGTTCGCCATAGGGGCCCGCAACGGCGAACGCGCGCACCTGAACGATGTCTTCCATCGACCATCCCTGTGATTCCAGCGTCTCTTTGAATTTACTAAATGTGTTGACCGTCTGCTGCTCCATGTCGCCCCAGCTGCCGTCTTCCATGGGGCTGGCGCCCGAACCGCTTAAGTAGAGCGTCTCTGCGCCCGCGGGGATAGAGATGTTGTTATAGAAATTGCGGCCTTCGCCTGTACGAACGATCTCGTCGGCGGTTGCCACCGAAGCGAAGCCAAATGTTGCGAGCACAGTGAGTGCGAGTAGTGATTTAACGCGATTGAGCATGGGCAAATTTCCTTTTATGTACAGTGGTCTGAGTTGTCTGAGCAGCCAGCGTGGCTTCGGCGTCACTTTTTATCTTGGTCAACAAGTCTACCGCGGCATAAGCCGCGAATGAAACCTTAGACGTCGGATTCGGCTAACACGCCATCGGCGTCTTTCGAACCGAGGAATTTGGACGTGATGATGCCTGCAGTAATAGAGCCGTTAACGTTAAGCGCTGTGCGCGCCATATCGATAAGCGGCTCGATCGAGATTAGTAGTGCGGCGATAGTAACGGGGAAACCCAGTGCGGGCAGCACCACGAGCGCTGCGTTCGTCGCGCCGCCACCAACGCCGGCGATGCCAAACGACCCAATAGCCACGATTAACACCAGAGAAATCACAAATTCGAATGAGATCTCGGTGCCGCCAGAGGCCGCTACCATGACCGCGAGCATTGCAGGATAGAGGCCTGCACAGCCATTTTGCCCAATCGTCGCACCAAATGACGCGGCAATATTAGCGATAGGCGCGGGCACATTAAGCTCTTCGATCTGCGCGCGGATCGTGAGCGGAATAGTCGCCGCCGAGCTGCGAGTAACGAAGGCGAAGGTCAGCACCGGCCAAACCTTTTGGAAATAACTGCGAATGTTGCCGCCGAACAGGCCAATAAGCACCGTATGCACGACAAACATGATAGCAATGGCTATATAGGATGCGACGACGAAACTAATGAGGTTGAGAATTGCTCTGCCGTCGGTTGTCACGATGACGCGGGTCATTAGCGCAAGCACGCCGTAGGGGGTGAGTGAGATAACGATTTTAACGAGCCGCATAACAACCGCTTGGGTTGTGTCGATGAAGCTGCGGATTTGCTCGCCTCGCTCTGGATTCTCTTCGCCTACTAAGGCAGCCGCTATACCGAACAAGAGGCCGAACACCACGACGCCGATAATCGACAGCGGACGCGATCCCGCTAGGTCGGCAAAAATGTTGTTAGGCACGAGATTAGTTAGCGTACCGATGACACTGTAATCCGCGCCAGCGGCACGACGCGGTTCTAGCACCTCAGCGCACCCGCCTTTGCCTTCGTCATAGTTTGGACATACTGTAAGAGCCCAGCTGAACCGTCGCGCTCGCTCGGCATTGCGTGCAAAGTGCTTAGTTAGCCTTTGATAGTAATCTGCGCCATTTTTTTCAATTACTCTTGCGCGCACTGCTGGCGAAAAAACATTCCAACCCAGCTCACGCCAAATCGCGGCATCAAACTGATCAATATCTAAGCGCTCACCAGAAGTGTCATAAAGCCAATCTACAATGCGATGAGGAAATAACTGGTAAGTACTGGGCATGGTGGCCACAACTTCCTCAGGAATTCTCCTTAAGCCAACTATCTGACCACGGATAAATCCTTCAATAGCGGACACGGAACCCAAATTAGGCGCGCCTAACAAAATCATTTTGTTAATGGCATCTGCGCCAGCCCACGTGACTTTCAAGTCATTACCTTGCAACACATCTTTATCGCCAAAGCGCAAATAATATCGGGCCATCAAACCGCCCATGCTGTGCGCAATTACATCTACTTTAAGTTTCGGGTTGGCATAGTCTGTACGAACTGTCTCTTATACACATCTCCGAGCCCACGAGACCTCTCTACATC
>OJHK01000701.1_pt1 | contig 19021 bp, 18 predicted proteins | sample 1595161 | NCBI WGS metagenome assembly OJHK01 (sample SAMN05416842, study PRJEB24817) | seawater metagenome | isolation source: Sea water | place: Canada:Atlantic | collected 2013-07 | reverse complement strand
ATGTAGAGAGGTCTCGTGGGCTCGGAGATGTGTATAAGAGACAGATGTTATTATTGCCAGTCCGGGTATTGATTTGGTCGGTGAAGGTATAACTGCCCTCATTGCAAAAAATTGCCGAATCATAGGTGACGTGGAATTATTTTGCCTAGTCAATAATAGTCGTATCAATCCGATGAAAATGTTGGCAGTTACAGGCTCAAATGGTAAGTCTACCGTAGTATCATTGTTAGCATATCTTGCCAAAGCAGTTGGCGTTAACGCAGCATTGGCGGGAAATATCGGTGAGCCGATACTTGATCTGCTGCAAGATGGAGATCTAAATGATATCCAGCATTCTAATCAGCCAAAAACTATCATTGTTGAGCTTTCTAGTTTTCAATTAGAGACATTATCTAGTATGCAGGCTATCGCCGCTAGTATGCTTAATTTAAGTGATGATCATCTCGATAGGCATAAGACCCTCGCTAATTATCAAGCAATTAAACAAAGTATTTATCCACAAGCAAAACTTGCTGTGGTAAGTCGAGAAGATCAAGCGTCAAATACTTTAGTTGCAGCTCAAGAGACTATTTCCTTTGGTTTAGACAAACCAGAGCAAGGCCACTTTGGTTTGAAAGTTATTGAGAATAAGCAAGTCTTGATGTTTGGTGAGTTAGCATTAATTTCACTCGATGAATTACCACTTGCCGGTATGCATAATGCCCTCAACTACATGGCGGCTTTAGCGCTTGGTTATAGCGCTGGTTGGTCATTATCGGCTATGACAAAGAACCTTGCTGGATTTACCGGTTTAGCACATCGTTGCCAACGAGTGATTAGTGAAGATAACATTCAATGGATAAATGATTCTAAGGCGACAAATGTTGGAGCAACACTTGCCGCTATTACAGGCTTAGCGCCGACGCTTTTAGCTAAAAATAAGTTAATTCTTATTGCGGGTGGGGATGGCAAAGGAGCAGATTTCACTGCGCTAACAACAATATTGAATTGTGATGTAGACCAGTTAATTACTTTAGGTAAAGATGGCGCTGAAATTGCGGAACTAGTATGTGATGCGATTCAAGTTAATAGCTTAAGTGAAGCGGTAGATCAAGCTAAGATAATTGCTGAGCCTGGTGATATGGTTTTACTCTCACCAGCATGCGCTAGTATTGATATGTTCAAAAATTATCAAGTAAGAGGCGAGCAATTTATCACTGCAGTGCAAGCTAAGGAGGCCTCATGTCGTTAGAAAAAACCATGACCTTAGCCAGAACAGTATCTTTGGAAACAACTCAAGCAATATCAAAAACCTTGTCACAGGTGCCGGTACCGCCGTTACCTGAGTGGATTAACCGCTTTATGGCGGGGTCAAATCAATATGGCGCAAATGCCTTTGATCGCAGTTTTATTGTGTTAGGCTTGACCATGTATATGGTTGGATTGGTCATGGTTGCATCTTCTTCAATACCAGTCGCTGAGCGTATTTTTAATAACCCTTTTCATTTTGTTATTCGCCACGGTATTTATATTGGTTTGAGCCTTGCTGTTGCTGGTGTTGCTTTACAAATCCCGATGTCTTGGTGGCATAAAAATAGTAGTTATTTATTGGGTTTTGCCATTGTTTTATTAGTTACCGTATTGCTAATAGGCCGTTCAGTAAATGGTTCAACACGTTGGATTGTGCTTGGCCCCATCACAGTGCAAGCAGCCGAGCCGGCAAAATTATTTTTCTTTTGTTATTTATCTGCCTATTTAGTACGTCGACGTGAACAAGTAATGGAAAACCTAAAAGGTTTTATTAAACCGCTAATTGTCTTTGGTGTTATGGCGGCGTTGTTATTATTACAGCCTGATTTAGGCACAGTTATTGTGATGTTTGTTACCACATTCGGTTTGTTATTTTTAGCAGGTGCAAAGCTATGGCAATTTATCGCCATGGCCCTAGTAGGTGCAACATCATTAGGAATGTTGGCATATTTTGAACCTTATCGCTGGCGACGAGTGACTAGCTTTTTAGACCCCTGGCAAGATCCGTTTGGCAGTGGCTACCAACTAACTCAGTCATTAATGGCTTATGGTCGTGGCGAAGTATTAGGACAAGGCTTAGGGAATAGCATACAAAAATTAGAGTACCTACCCGAAGCGCATACTGATTTTGTTATGGCTGTTTTGGCTGAAGAGTTCGGTTTTATCGGTATCAGTGTCGTATTACTACTGAGCATGACGCTAGTCTACAAAGCACTTATTTTAGGTCGTTATGCACTGGCAAAAGAAAAATATTTTGAAGGGTTTTTAGCGTATTCCATTGGTATTTGGATGTGTTTTCAAGCCGCGGTAAATATTGGTGCAAGTGCGGGTATTGTACCGACGAAAGGTTTAACTATGCCACTGATTAGTTATGGTGGCAGCTCAATGATAGTGATGACTTTAGCCTTGGTTATTTTAATACGTATTGACCATGAAATACGTTTACAGAGCATTCAAGCGACTAGCTCGAAAAGACCAAGTAAGAAAGAAACCAAGAGCAAAGTTAAGCAAAGTGGTGATAAATAATGAACGCTAATCATAGTCATAATAATGAAGATGTAATAAAAACTTTGTTAGTCATGGCTGGCGGCACAGGTGGACATATATTTCCAGGTATTGCCGTTGCTGATGAGCTTAGAGCACAAGGATGGAAAATCCATTGGTTAGGAACTGCTGATCGAATGGAAGCTAACATTGTGCCTAAGCATGGTTATGATATTTCCTTTATTAATATAAGTGGTCTACGTGGTAAGAATTTATTAACAACACTGGTTATGCCTTTCAAATTATTACAATCCTTGATTCAAGCAAGGCGTGTTATTAAAGCCGTGAAACCCGATGTTGTATTAGGCATGGGCGGCTACGCTAGCGCGCCGGGTGGTTTGGCTGCATGGCTAAGTAAAATTCCACTTATCGTTCATGAGCAAAATGCTGCTGCGGGATTAAGTAATCGATTATTAGCACGTATTGCCAATAAAGTTTGTTGCGCTTTTCCTAATGCATTTAACAGCGACATTGATGCTGAAGTGGTCGGTAATCCCCTACGTGCTTCAATTGGTCAAAAGGTAACTGTGTCAGATAACCTAGAGAAAAGTAAACAAAGCTATAAGAATATACTTGTGGTTGGCGGTAGTTTAGGTGCCCAAGTTTTAAATAATGTGATGCCAGATAGCTTTAAACTTTTATCAGGTAGTGACGAGAATTATTGTATATGGCACCAAACAGGCAAAAATAATAAAGCCAAAGTCGTTAAATCTTATGAACAAGAAGATATTGACTCTGGCAAAGTAAAAATTACCGAATTTATTACTGATATAGCGACAGCATATCAGTGGGCAGATGTTGTTATTTGCCGTGCGGGAGCCTTAACCGTATCAGAGTTAGCAATGGCGGGTACACCTGCTATTTTTGTTCCATTACCGCATGCGGTAGATGATCACCAAACAAAAAATGCACTTTACCTCGTTGATAGTGACGCGGCAAAATTATTGCCACAGAAAAAATTGACGAATGAGAGTGTTACTAAATTAATTACTGAGCTATTTGAGCGGCCTGAAACTTTAGCTGATATGGCTAAAGCTTCTTTGAATGCAGCAAACAGCGATGCAAGTCAAAAAGTAGCAAAATTGTGCCAACAGCTTTCGCAATCCAGTGGCGCAGAACTTAGAAATAATGAAGAGAAAATATGATTAAGCAAGTTAACTCAACAAATAGTACCCATTCAACTGCAATGCAGGTACCTGAAATGCGCCGGGTAAAACGTATCCATTTTGTTGGCATCGGCGGTGCTGGTATGGGTGGTATTGCTGAGGTATTGCTTAATGAAGGTTACCAAATTTCAGGTTCAGATATTGGTGAAAACCAAGTGGTTAAACGTTTAAGAGCGTTAGGTGCCAGTATTATCATTGGTCACCAAGCAGAGAATATAGAACAAGCTAGCGTAATAGTGGTCTCTACCGCAATTAACAGCGATAACCCTGAACTTGTTGCGGCAAAAAAATTACGTATTCCTGTCGTTAGACGAGCCGAAATGTTAGCTGAGTTAATGCGTTTTCGCCATGGTATTGCTATTGCTGGTACGCACGGAAAAACAACTACAACAAGCTTGATTGCTAGTATTTTTGCACAAGGCCAGTTAGATCCAACATTTGTTATTGGTGGTTTACTCAATAGTGCAGGCACTAATGCAAGATTAGGCAGCAGTCGGTATTTAGTTGCAGAGGCCGATGAAAGTGATGCATCCTTTTTACATTTACAGCCTATGGTTGCGGTTATTACCAATATTGATGCGGACCATATGGAAACGTATCAAGGTGACTTTGAAAAACTTAAAGATACTTACATAGAGTTTTTACATAATTTACCCTTTTATGGTTTAGCGGTTGTTTGTATTGATAACCCTGTAGTGCGTGAATTATTACCACGCATTAGTCGACAGGTGATCACTTATGGTTTCTCTGAAGATGCCGATGTGAGAGCGGTTAACTATCAACAGCGTGGTGCAGTTAGTCATTTCACCGTGGAAGTCGCAGGACAACAACCGCTAGCAATGAGCGTAAATTTACCAGGACAGCACAATGTGTTAAATGCTTTAGCCGGTGTTGCTGTTGCTAAAGATGAAGGGGTTGATGATGCAGCAATTTGTCAGGCGTTAATCGAATTTGAGGGCATAGGTAGACGCTTTGAGCAACTAACTGATTTTACTACCGACGCGGGTAATATGGTTTTGGTAGATGATTATGGTCATCATCCCAGTGAAGTGAAAGCAACTATTTTAGCAATGCGTCAAGGTTGGCCTGATAAGCGTTTGGTCATGGTTTTTCAACCACATCGCTATTCTCGAACACGTGATTTATATGAAGACTTTGTTGAAGTACTCTCTGAAGTTGACTGTCTATTCTTATTAGATGTTTACGCTGCGGGAGAAACACCAATCTCATCGGCAGATAGTAAAAGTTTAGCGCGCTCAATTCGTCAGCGCGGTCAAATAGAGCCTATTTATGTCAGCGATGTCGATAAATTACCTCAATTATTAGCGGCTCAATTGCAAGATAACGATATGGTTATCACACAAGGCGCTGGGAGTATCGGCGCAGTAGCGCGTAACTTAGCTGGACATGGCCTGCTACATGTTACATCTACAGAGCAATCTGTAAATAAAGGTGACAAGTAATGGCTAAGACACTGGATGACTCACTAGCATTGCTCAAGCAAGAGAAAGTTGCTGTTCTTTATGGCGGTAATTCAGCAGAACGTGACGTTTCACTTAAATCAGGACAAGCTATCGCGAAAGGTTTGGAAGAGGCAGGTTTTACTGTTGTTTTAATCGATACTAAAACAGTGCCGTTAACCGATTTACTGGCTAAAAAGATAGATCGAGTGTTCATTGCTCTTCATGGTAGAGGTGGTGAAGATGGTTGTTTGCAAGGTGCTCTTGAGTATTTAGGCATTTCCTATACAGGCTCGAATGTTTTAGGTTCTTCACTCTCGATGGATAAAGTGCGAAGTAAACAAATTTTTAAAGCATGTGACATACCAACAGCACCCTTTATTGTCGTGAATAAAGCTGACTTCGCAACATTATCTTTAGAAAGTATTCTTGCCGATTTAGGCGGCAGAGTGATGGTGAAACCAGCCAATGAAGGTTCAAGTATTGGTATGGCACAGGCAAAAACCATTGAGCAACTTCGTAATGCGTTAATTGAAGCTTTTGGTTTTGATACCCAAGTATTACTTGAAGCTTGGATTGATGGACCAGAATATACTGTCACCATTTTAGGTGATAAGGCTTTACCAGCTATTCACATGGAAACACCACGCGAATTTTATGATTATGAAGCAAAATACCAATCTACGAGTACGCAGTACCACTGCCCATGTGGATTAAGTGAACGTGATGAAAATGAAATAAAAGCCTTGTCTATCAATGCATTTAATGCAACAGGTGCTCAGGGGTGGGGTCGTGTTGATATTATGCGAAATCAACGTGGTGAGTGGCAAGTCTTAGAAGTGAATACTGTACCTGGTATGACTGAAACGTCTTTGGTACCGAAAGCTGCAAAGGTATTTGGACTGAATTTTAGTGAGTTAGTGACTCAAATTTTACAACTCAGTGTGAAAGAGTAATAAATAGCTATGACAAAAAAACAGCAATCTATCAATAAAACAGCAGCACAGCTAGACCAAGACAGCGCTTTGTCTTTTGGCTTGGGTCTGGTGTTTTTTATTGTTGTGCTGTTTAGTTTAATTACTATCAGTTTTTGGCTTACTCAACACTTTATTGGTCAAGAAAGTGCACCCGTAACGTCAATCGACATTTCAGGTGAAATGCCTTATAGCCAGCGTAGCGATATTATCAATGCTATTGATCAGGTTGATATGGGCAATTTTTTTCAAGTCGATGTCAATGAAGTGCAAAGTTATGTTCTTAATTTACCTTGGGTTTACTCGGTAGCCGTAAGAAAGCAGTGGCCTAATAAGTTGAAAATCTATGTCGTTGATCAAAATCCAATCGCACTATGGAATGGCGATTTTTTGATCAATCAAACAGGTCAAGTTTTCCAAGCTGATATTGAGCGGATTAATCATTACCTTCCGAACTTTTTTGGCCCGGAAGGAAGTGAGTTGTTGGCGTTAGAAAATTACAAGGATCTCAATGCATTACTTGATTTTAAAGCACTAAAAATAGATGAATTAGTGTTGAGTGAACGATTCTCTTGGCAGCTAACTTTGGATGATGGTGTGACCTTAAATCTAGGTCGTGAAGAGCGAGTTGAGCGTATTCAGCGTTTTATGGATGTTTACCCAATAATCAAAGCTCAGCTAAAGGCAAAAAAAATTACAGAAAAACAGCAAAATCAGGCGGTTGATTACATCGATTTGCGGTATGATACGGGATTGGCTGTTGGTTGGAAAACAGTGGACAGCATTACCCAAAATAAAACACGGGTTAAATTGCAAAAAAATAACAAGAATAATCACCTTAAATCAGCACAATTAGTTAAGAGTTTAAGTTAAATGTCTAAAGCAGCAGAAAGAAAATTAGTGGTTGGTCTTGATATCGGCACCTCCAAAATATCTGTCGCGGTAGGAGAGATTACGCCAGACAACCAGTTAAGTATTATTGGTGTCGGTAATCAACCTGCTCGCGGTATGGATAAAGGCGGGGTTAATGACTTGAATTTAGTTATTCAAGCAATCCAACGCGCCATTAATGAAGCTGAATTGATGGCTGACTGTCAAATAAGCTCCATTTATTTGGGTATTTCAGGCAAGCATATTAGTTGTCAAAATGAAAATGGCATGGTGCCAGTTAATGACAAAGAAGTTATTCAAGAAGATGTTGATAATGTCATTCATACCGCTCGTTCAGTGCCTATTTCAGCTGAACGCCGTATGTTGCATGTACTTCCACAAGAATACAGTATTGATTGTCAAGACGGTATTAAAAGTCCTATCGGCATGTCTGGTGTACGTATGGAAGCTAAGGTTCATATCGTTACTTGTGCGAATGATATGGCTAAGAACTTAGTTAAGTGTGTAGAGCGCTGTGACTTAACCGCGGATCAATTAATATTTTCAGCACTAGCTTCAAGCTATGCCGTGTTAACTGACGATGAAAAAGAATTAGGTGTATGCGTTGTTGATATGGGCGCAGGCACAATGGATATCTCAGTCTTTACTGGTGGCACTTTACGTCATACAGCGGTTATACCTGTTGCAGGTAATCAAGTGACTAGCGATATTTCTAAAATTTTTAGAACGCCACTAAGCCATGCCGAAGACATTAAAGTGCAATATGCTTGTGCTTTAAAACAATTGGTTAGCATGGAAGAAAGTATTGATGTGCCTAGTGTGGGTGGTCGACCTGCGCGTTCAATGTCACGTCATACTTTATCTGAAGTGGTTGAACCTAGGTATCAAGAATTATTCGAGCTAATTCAAGACGAAATTAGAGAATCTGGATTAGAAGATCAGATAGCTGCTGGTTATGTACTAACAGGCGGCACGGCGAAAATGGAGGGCGTACTTGAGTTTGCAGAAGAAATCTTCCAAATGCCTGTACGCATTGCTAATCCATTATCAGTACAAGGGTTGAAAGAATATGTAAATGATCCTAGTTACTCCACAGTTGTTGGCCTTCTACATTATGGTATGCAGGCAACGAGTGAAGTGAATAGTACATCGAAGAAGCGAGAAAGTGTTGGCGACTTTTGGTCAAGAATACATGCTTGGTTTAAAGGCGAGTTCTAAATAATTGTGTTGTGAGCTGTTACAAGGAAATAACAGTTATCTCGAGTTGTTGTTAAGTAACGTAACAAATAACAACAGTTTATTAAAAATTTTAAGTTATTGTAAGTAAAACGGAGAGAGAAAATGTTTGAATTAATGGAAGACCATAGCGAAGAAGCGATAATTAAAGTTATCGGCGTTGGTGGCGGTGGTGGTAATGCCGTTGAACACATGGTTTCACAGACGATTGAAGGGGTTGAGTTTGTTACCGCAAACACTGACTCTCAAGCGTTACGTAATTCTTCTGCAGATGTCACCTTACAACTCGGTGCTGATGTAACTAAAGGCTTGGGTGCTGGCGCAAACCCTGAAATTGGCCGTTGTGCAGCGGAAGAAGATAGAGAAACTATTAAACAAGCCTTGCAAGGTGCAGATATGATCTTTATCGCAGCTGGTATGGGTGGTGGTACAGGTACTGGTGCAGCGCCTGTCGTTGCAGAAATTGCCAAGGAAATGGGGATTTTAACGGTTGCTGTCGTGACTAAACCGTTCCCATTTGAAGGTAAAAAGCGAATGAACTATGCCGATCAAGGCATTGAGTTTTTATCTAAAAGCGTTGATTCACTTATTACCATTCCTAACGAAAAATTATTGAAAGTACTTGGTCCTGGAACAAGTTTATTGGATGCCTTTAAAGCTGCCAATAACGTGCTACTTGGCGCAGTGCAAGGTATTGCAGAGCTCATCACACGTCCAGGTTTAATCAACGTGGATTTTGCCGATGTACGTACTGTAATGTCAGAAATGGGTACTGCCATGATGGGTTCTGGTACTGCTTCTGGTGATGATAGAGCGCAAGAAGCTGCTGATGCTGCTATTTCTAGCCCACTGCTAGAAGATGTCGATTTAGCGGGTGCACGCGGTATCTTAGTTAATATTACCGCCGGTATGGATATTAGTATCGATGAGTTTGAAACAGTAGGTAATGCAGTAAAAGCTTTTGCCTCTGAAAATGCTACGGTTGTTGTTGGTGCGGTTATTGATATGGACATGACCGATGAGCTTCGTGTCACGGTTGTTGCTACGGGTATCGGTGCTGAAAGCAAACCAGATATTACCTTAGTAAACCCTATGCCAATAGCTGAATCAAAAGTTGTTGGTGCAGATTATACACCAGCAGCACCGCAAGCAAATACAGCGCCTGAAGCGGTAGCAATGACTGATAGCAATGCACAGAAAGCGGCGGCAACAGACTTAGATACCTATTTAGATATCCCTGCTTTTTTACGTAAGCAAGCGGATTAATTATTTAGCAATTGAATCCGAACTAGGTTCAGTTGTTATTGGTTTTTTTGATTTTAACGCTTTTTTTTGGTATATTATGCGCCCTGAAAAGAGCTTAGCTAGTTTTATTCCCATTTTTTACAGGGAAATAAGTAGGTAGTTCATTTTTAATTATGGGATAAATGATTGCTTATAAAGAATTTTATCTACTTTAAAACCAGATAAAGTATTTCTACAAGTAATTGCATTTATTAACCAGTGAGAAGCAAAGTAAGCGAGGCTGATATGATTAAGCAACGTACATTAAAAACAAGTGTTTCAACAGTGGGTGTTGGTTTACATAAAGGTGAAAAAGTGCAGGTTACTCTCCGTCCTGCGCCAGCAAACACCGGCATTGTATTCCGTCGTGTTGATCTTGACCCTGTGGTTGATATCAAAGCGTCACCAGAAGCTGTGGGTGAAACAACGTTATGTACCTGTTTAGTCAATGAACAGCAAGTTAAGGTATCAACAGTTGAGCATTTACTCTCAGCCGTAGCAGGCTTAGGCATCGATAATTTAATTATTGATGTTGATGCAGCTGAAATTCCTATTATGGATGGAAGTGCTTTACCCTTCGTTTACTTAATTCAATCGGTTGGCATTGAGACGTTGAATGCGCCAAAACGTTTTCTACGCATTAAGAAAGCAATCCGCGTTGAAGAAGGTGATAAATGGGCAGAGTTACTGCCTTATGAAGGTTTTAGAGTTAACTTCTCTATTGAATTCGAACACCCTGTTATCGAAAAGACCTGTCAAACTATGAGTATGGATTTCTCAAGTTGTTCTTTTATTAAAGAGATTAGTCGCGCTAGAACGTTTGGTTTCATGAAAGATATTGAGTTCTTACGTTCACATAATTTGGCATTAGGTGGAAGTTTAGAAAATGCCATCGTACTTGATAATTATAGAATGCTTAACAAAAATGAATTACGTTACGATGATGAATTTGTGAAGCATAAAATACTTGACGCCATTGGTGATCTTTATATGGGTAGCGCGAGTATTTTAGGTGAGTTAAATGCCTTTAAATCAGGACATGGTTTAAATAACCTACTACTTAGAGAAGTTTTTAAGCAAACTGATTCGTGGGAATGGGTAACATATGAAGGTGATAAAGCTTCACCCATAGAATATCAAGAAGTAAACGCTACGGCATTTTAGCTTACTGCAAAATGTTTTGACATGCGAACAACAGCTAAGATGCTATGTTCGCATCGTTAATTTTATCTACCTATCTTTTCCCCGCGACTCTTGCTAACTTTTCTAGTTTTTCTTTCAAGCCTTTTGGGGCATTTTTAGCAATATCTAAGAACTGTTTAGCCGTTTTCTCATTAACAACAGCATTATCTTGTTGAGGTCTTACTTCAGTTGATTTTATCAGTTCGGCGCGCGTTTTTTCTGTGAGATCATGCCGTTGCTGACGAAAACCTTGCGGGTTAACTTTAATTTCTATTCGCTGAAAATTACCATCGGTACTACTCATTAATGCGTTACAAATAGTGTTACGTTCAAACTGCAATCGTTGTCCCCAAACAGGAGACTTTACTTCAATGATCAGGGTATCTTCCCGACAATTTGCAATATGCCAAGCATCTTCTGGTAAATCAGGGCAAATTTGCCGTACAATGTCTGCCAAAATGGTCAAAGAGTTGGTTTTTGTTTGAATATGTGCCAAAGTGCCAGTCTTTGTTTGTAATAGCGACGACATATTAATAGGGACTTTTGATTTTCTAGCCATTGTTGTCACCAAAAATTAGCAAAATCCAGCATTAACACCTGCTGGATATATTAACCGAAATAGATACCTATGAGTCTAACACTACTATACCGAGGAAAGAACGTCAGATTTTCAATGCGACTTACTAAATTGCATTGGTTATCGGCTGTGTGCGCTTTTGCACTAACTTCTGGCTTAGTTGTTCATTTGATTGTCAGCAATAAATTAAAGCCTGATGGTGACAAATACCAGGTGCACCCCCAAGTTAATACAGCTCCTTTACAGCTTAAAAACCAACAGATTACTGCACTAACAGTCAAGCTAGCTGAATTACAAAGCCAAGTCTTACGTTTAAATGCGTTGGGTAATAGGTTGGCTAGTGATGCTAGCATTCCGGAAAAAGAATTTAACTTTAATCAGCTTCCAGCAAGTGGTGGACCGGCATCAAGCACTTCTTTGGTGAATGAAAAAACACTAGGGCAACTCTTTATTGAGATAGAACGCTTTGAAAGTGAGATAAATTACGAAGAAAAACAGCTACAAATGCTTGAATCTTTAACGTTTGGTCACCATATACAAAATAATGGTTACTTATCAGGTCGACCGATAACCAAAGGTTGGTTATCGTCATATTATGGTGTTCGTAAAGACCCATTCAATGGTAAACCGACAATGCATAAGGGCGTTGATTTTGCTGGTAAAGAAAATACTGCCATCATTGCTACTGCGTCAGGCGTGGTCACATGGGCAAGTAAACGCTATGGCTATGGACAACTCATTGAAATAAATCATGGCAATGGCTTAACTACTCGTTATGGCCATAATAAAGATTTATTAGTAAATGTGGGTGATGTCGTCAACAAAGGGCAACATATTGCTCTTATGGGCAGTACAGGTCGATCAACAGGGCCACATGTTCACTATGAAATATTACGAAATAATAAACAAATTAACCCTATTAAATTTGTTTATCGCAAAGGGAAATAACCAAGAAAGCATTAAACGGTTATCATAATACATTCACAAAAGGTGGCCACTATAGCCACCGATAATTCTCACTAAATGGTTTAAATAAGATGTTTGGAAATTTGTTAACAAAAATGTTTGGTAGTCGAAATGATAGATTACTAAAACAAATGAGAAAAGAAGTAACTAAAATAAATGCACTTGAACCGGTATTAGAAGCGTTAAGTGATGAAGAGTTAAAAACCAAAACCGTTGAGTTTAAAGAACGATTTTCTAATGGCGAAACGGTAGAGCAATTATTAGCTGAAGCCTTCGCTGTAGTAAGAGAAGCCAGTAAACGTGTGTTTGGTATGCGTCATTTCGACGTGCAAATGATTGGTGGTATGGTACTTAATGAAGGCAAGATTGCCGAAATGCGTACTGGTGAAGGTAAAACGTTAACGGCAACTTTGCCGTCATATCTTAATGCATTAACTGATAAAGGTGTCCATGTTATTACTGTGAATGATTACCTAGCTACACGTGATGCAGATTGGAGTCGTCCTTTATTTGAATTTCTTGGTTTAACTGTCGGCTGTAATGTCGCGGGAATGACAACTCAAGATAAACAAGCTGCGTATCAATCAGATATTACCTACGGTACTAACAACGAATTCGGCTTTGACTACCTGCGTGACAATATGGTGTTCTCACCGCAAGAACGTTCTCAAAAACCACTACACTTTGCCATCATTGATGAAGTCGATTCAATCCTGATTGATGAAGCAAGAACGCCGCTTATCATTTCGGGTCAAGCTGAAGATAGCTCTGCACTTTATAAGATCATTAATACCTTAGTACCAACACTTGAACAGCAAGATGAAGAAGATAAAGAAGGTGAAGAAAGTACGGGTGATTTCACTATTGATGAAAAAGCCAAACAGGTCTACTTAACTGAACGTGGTCAAATTCACATTGAAGAGATCATGGTTGAGAAAGAGTTACTTACTACAGGTGATACCTTATTCTCTGCCGCTAACATAACCTTATTACACCATGTTATGGCAGCACTACGTGCCCATAAGCTATTTCAAAAAGATGTTGATTATATTGTAAAAGATGACGAGATAGTTATTGTTGATGAACACACTGGCCGAACGATGGAAGGTCGTCGTTGGTCTGAAGGTCTTCATCAGGCTGTTGAGGCTAAAGAAGGTGTTAATATTCAAAATGAAAATCAGACACTAGCCTCTATTACCTTTCAAAACTATTTTAGAATTTATGAAAAATTGGCAGGTATGACGGGGACGGCAGATACTGAAGCTTTCGAATTTAATCATATCTATGGTCTAGAGACAGTTATTATTCCTACAAACCAGCCAATGGTTCGTAAGGATCTGTCTGATTTAATTTACTTAACAACCGAAGAGAAATTTGAAGCTATTTTAGCGGATATTCAAGATTGTGTGAAACGAGGACAGCCTGTTCTTGTCGGTACTATTGCGATTGAAACCTCAGAATTTTTATCTGATTTCTTAAAGAAAGCAAAAATTAAACACAAAGTACTTAACGCTAAATTTCACCAACAAGAAGCTGAAATTGTAGCTGACGCAGGTAAAGAAAGCGCAGTCACAATAGCAACTAATATGGCTGGTCGTGGTACTGATATCGTTCTAGGCGGAAACTTAGATGCCACAATCGCCAAGTTAACTAATCCAAGTGAAGATGATATTGCTAAAGCTAAAGCACAATGGAAAGTTGACCATGAACGTGTACTTGAGCTTGGTGGTTTACATATAGTCGCAACAGAACGTCATGAGTCTAGACGAATAGATAATCAGCTTCGTGGACGTTCAGGTCGACAAGGTGATGAAGGTTCAACGCGCTTTTACTTATCAATGGAAGATTCATTGATGCGTATCTTTGCCTCAGAACGTATTTCAAATATGATGCGTAAGTTAGGTATGGAAAAGGGTGAGGCTATTGAGCATCCTTGGGTTACTCGTAGTATTGAAAATGCTCAACGTAAAGTTGAAGGTCGTAACTTTGATATGCGTAAGCAATTGTTAGAGTACGATGATGTTGCTAATGACCAACGTGGTGTTATCTATGAGCAACGCAATGAATTACTTGATAATGAAGAGATTGGTTCAGTTGTAGATGCAATTAGAAGTGATGTTATTAATGGCGTTATTGATCAGCATATCCCACGTCAATCTTTAGACGAAATGTGGGATATACAAGGCCTTGAAGAGCAATTGAAAGGTGAGTACTCAACAGAATTAACGATCGCAAAGTGGCTTGAAGAGGACAGTAAGCTTCATGAAGAAAGCTTACGTGAAAAAATTGTTGCTGAGTTTGAACAGGCTTATAAAGACAAAGAAGAAGCGGTTGGCGCTGATGTTTTACGACAATTTGAAAAAGCAGTCATGTTACAAAGCTTAGATTCACATTGGAAAGAACATTTATCAGCCATGGATCACCTTCGCCAAGGTATCGGGTTACGTGCTCATGCACAAAAGAACCCGAAACAAGAATTCAAACGTGAATCTTTTGAGTTATTTACTGAGATGTTAGATAACTTAAAATATGACGTGGTTGGTATTTTATCTAAGGTACAAATTCGTGCTGAATCTGATGTTGAAGCGGTAGAAGAGCAACATAGGAAGTCAGAAGAAGTACCTATGGATTTCCAACACCAATCGTCATCAACTCCTGAAGAACAAGCTCAAACCCCTCGTGTTGGTCGTAATGAGCCTTGTCCGTGTGGCTCAGGTAAAAAGTATAAACAATGTCACGGTAAACTAGCCTAATAGCTCTGATTGTTACCAATAAATGCCAGTCTATTGACTGGCATTTTTATTTTGTACCGCAGCTATTGTAAAGATCCGAGGCTCAAGACGTTTAAGATTATAAAGAGAAGATAAAAGATGAATAAAATTGTGCACGTTGCAGTAGGAGTTATAAAAAGGTTCAGTGATGATGGATATTCAAAATACTTCTTAACTAAACGGCTTGAAGAGGCACATCAAGGCGGAAAGTGGGAGTTTCCAGGTGGCAAGGTGGAAGAGGATGAAACTGTTGCTCAAGCACTTGCTAGAGAGCTTAAAGAGGAGGTGGCAATTGAAGTATTATCTTGCCAGCCGCTAATGAAGGTTGAACATACTTACCCAGGTAAAGAAGAAGGTGATGGCAAAGCAAAAACTGTTTTTCTAGACGTTTTTATCGTCGATAATTTTATTGGAGAACCAAGCGCACAAGAAGGTCAGGGGCAAGGCTGGTATGCTTTGAGTGAGTTTGAGCAGCTAGATTTTCCTGAAGCAAATAAAGTCATTATTGATAAGCTACTCGAAAACTCTCTTTAGTGAAGGAGTGAGTTACTCTGGTTCAACAAAGAACTTATTACTAAGTAAAAACTCATCTTCCATTGCATCTAACATTTCTTCTGATAAAACAGTGTCAGCTTGAATGTTTTGGCTAATCTTATGATTTTCTTCTGCCCACTCACCAAGATCAATTAGTTGACAGCGTTTGCTACAAAAAGGTCTAAATTCGCTAGTTGCTTGCCATATAACAGTGGTTTTGCATTGTGGACAGGGGACTTTTAAGGTCATGCTATTACATTATTTGAATTTGAAAGTAATGCTAATTATACACTAAAGCTAATGGCATGGAATCATTTGTACTCAGTCAAGCTTGCATGGGGCACATAAAATAAAACCTATTAGCAACGGGCTAATTGAAATACTGTTGCTTGGTTTGCGTACCTACGACCCGTATGTTGGCAAGGCAACATAAAGCGGATTGAATAGCGGAATTTGTTGCCACTGACGGTAGGATAATATCCAGCATCTTTAGCTAACTTTATTCTCAATAATATGAGGCCTTCACCATTATCTTGGTAAAAACCACTATCCACTTCTATAGACTCAAATTCAGCGCGTAAACGGATAAATTTAAGAACTATGGCAAGAGCGGATGATATATCGCTTAATAAGTTGAGCCATTGTCGAACTTCTTGCTTAATTTGTGTCTCATCTTGATGGAGCCAGAAGTGTAATTGTGGCAAATCAAAACTAGAGCTGCCGCCTTGAATGGCAAAGCGTTGTTTTAAACAAGAAAGTAACTTGTCGTCTTTTAATAACCACCAAGTTGGCCTTGGAATTCTCAAGTGGCTGACTAGTTTAACTGTTTCAGATAAATTCTTTTGGAGTGCACTAGTGTCCACATCAGGAATCTTTGACCAGACAACAAGGTTTTGTTCTAATTTTTCTAAGTCTTTAATTAAATCACCACGGATATCGTTACGCTCTAAGGTATCCAATATGGAAAATAGTGCATTAAAAAACACTTGGTGACTAGTGAGTATACTGATCTCGCCGCTAAGGCACGAGTAAGCCTGAGCAAAAAGTTGCTCAAGTTTTAGATAGTTTCTTATTCGCTCATTGAGCGGATGTTCATATAAGACCGTAGACATACAGAGGTTTGTAACCAGTTAAGCAAAAATGTAAATAAAGAACTATTTTATTGTTGATTTTTAAACCATTTTTGTCAAGGCTAAATACTTTTTATCAAGTGATAGCACTGCTGCTTTGATTTCTGATAAAGATGAGTCATTATTGTTAATAATATCATCGGCAATGTTAACCCTCGCTTCTCGACTTGTTTGACTAGCCATTATCGCTTTGACTTCTTGTTCTGAGCTGCAATCTCTCAGTAAGGTTCGTGATATTTGAGTTGTTTCACTGACATCAACGATTAATAGGCGATCAATTAATTCAAGAAGGTTATTTTCAATGAGTAAAGGAGCAACCAAGATGCAATATGCGCTTTTAGCTTCTTTAGTTTGCTTAACTATATTAGAACGTATTAAGGGGTGTAAAAGATTGTTTAGCCATATCTTGTCGGCTTCATTACTAAAGATTCGACTGCGTAATAACGTTCTGTTGAGTTGACCATCAGCCAATAAATAATCGTTACCAAAGTGATGGGCAATTGCTTTTAATGCAGGGCTGTCAACCGCAACGACTTCCCTAGCGATAATATCAGCATCAATGATCTCAACACCTAATTCTACAAAATAATTGGTTATTGTTGTTTTTCCACTACCAATTCCGCCAGTAAGGCCAATAATTAGTTTAGACATGATGAAAATACCCCTGACATATTGAGAGTAACTTATAGATTAGCTGTTAAATTAAAGAAGTTTTTGTAAGTACCATGACCATATACCATCACCCCATAATAAGGTAATCCAGCCAGCTATCGCTAAATAGGGGCCAAAGGGAATACCTTGTTCTCTTTGATGATTTTTAAACAACATTAAAGAGATACCAATAATCGCGCCAACGACTGATGCCATTAAGATAAGCAGCGGTAATAATTGCCAACCGATCCAAGCACCAAAAACAGCGAACAATTTAAAGTCGCCAAAACCCATACCTTCTTTGCCTGTTATCGCTTTGAATAGCCAAAAGATAGAATACAGACTCATGTAGCCGGCTGCCGCACCAATAACAGCATCACTTAACGGAACAAAAGTACCATTGATGTTTACCAGTAAACCTAACCATAGAAGTGGCAGAGTAATTTGATCCGGTAATAACATATGATCAAAATCTATCATGGTAAGTGATATCAAACTCCAAGTGAGTATTAATACCCAAAGAGTCGTTATTGTTGCACCAAAATGATAAGCAGCAAGAAGGCTTAGTAGCATGGTAGAAATTTCAATTAAGGGATAACGAGCAGATATTTTATTTGAACATTGGCTACATCTACCTTTTAAAAATAACCAACTAAAGACAGGGATATTTTCATAAAAACGAATCTTATGATCACATTTAGGGCAAGTAGAGTCAGGCTTAGACAGAGTAACTTGAGGAATTTTTTTGGGTATAATATTGGCGACTTCATCAGCTAGGAATTCTCGGCAATCATGATACCAAGTATATTCCATCATTTTTGGAGTGCGATAAATAACAACATTTAAGAAGCTACCTATGATAAGAGAAATCAAACCTACGGTGAAATAAAAAAGTACTGATGATTGTTGAAATAGCCCAGTAATGTGGTTAAAAAGAGAAAGAAAGTTGTCTAACAATTGAGTTGCCTGTTTTGAATTTATTTTAGGGAATTAAGTCTAATGGAGCTATAAATCTATACAACTCCATTATTGTCATTTTGGCTTATACAACTTTACCAATTTCAAATATAGGTAAATACATGGCGATAATTAAACCACCGATCACTACGCCTAATACTGCCATAATCATTGGCTCTAAAAGGGCGGTTAAACCATCAACGGCATCATCCACTTGTTGTTCGTATATATTTGCTACTTTTGATAACATATCATCAACAGCACCTGATTCTTCACCAATAGCCACCATTTGAATAACCATGTCAGGGAATATTTTACAGTTACGCATAGCTAAGTTCATTTGCATACCTGAAGATACCTCAGCACGTACTTCTAATATTGCATCCCTAAATACAGCATTACCTGATGCGCCAGCTGCAGACTCTAACGCATCAACTAAAGGAACACCAGCAGCAAAAGTTGTTGATAAAGTACGAGCATACCGAGCAACGGCTGCTTTTTCTAATAAATCACCAATAACAGGTAACTTTAATATGTTTTTATCTACATTATCACGTAATTTTTGGCTATTTCTGTGAGACTTTCTAAACAAATGAAAGGCCAAAAACATGGCTGCTAGGCCAAAATACCAATATGCCTGCATAAAGTCAGAGATAGCAATGACCTGTCTCTTATACACATCTCCGAGC
>OJHK01000691.1_pt1 | contig 19212 bp, 15 predicted proteins | sample 1595161 | NCBI WGS metagenome assembly OJHK01 (sample SAMN05416842, study PRJEB24817) | seawater metagenome | isolation source: Sea water | place: Canada:Atlantic | collected 2013-07 | reverse complement strand
TTTAAGCCTTTTAATTCTCGCTGAGTGGGAAATAACTTAATGGACTTGGTATTACCTGTTTACAGGCAAGCTAATGGTGAAAATAGCGCCACCGTCGGGGTGGTTATTTACCTTAAGTTGCCCTTGCATCGATTCAATAATCCGGTGCGAAATAGATAAACCTAAACCTAAACCAAAGTTCTCTTTCGTGGTGAAAAAGGCTTCAAAAACTCTGTCGATATTATCAACTAAAATACCAGGCCCGTTGTCTCGTATTTCAATGATAACGTGTTCTTTAACATCAGACACTGAAATCGTTATTTGTTTGTGCTCTTGTTCACTAAGCGCTTGTATCGCATTACTCAATAAATTAACCAACACTTGTTCAAACCGGATAGCATCTCCATAAACGTGTAAAGGCACTATGCAAGGTCTACTGGTAAACTCTACCCTAGCTGCTTTAGCTTGATGTTTCACAATACTCATCGCTGCCATCAGACTCATTTGAACATCAACGTCAGTTGCGATACCGGTACTTTTTTTAGAGAAACTATTAAATTGACTGACAATATCACTGAGCCGATCCACTAAACCAATAATGAGTGACAAGTTATTTTTTACTTTGTCAGCCATACTGCGTTCTTGATACGCTAGCGCATTTTCTGAGTAACTTCGTAAGGCTGTTAACGGTTGATTGATTTCATGGTTAATACTTGCTGACATACTGCCTATCAGAGCAAGTTTTTCTGATTGAATCAATTCATCCCGCATTTTATTCATTTGAGTTTGTGCTTGTTGACGTTGCGCTATTTCCTCATGTAATTTGACATTACTTGCGCTTAAATCAGCGGTACGTTCTTTAACCTTTTTTTCTAATAATTGTTGTGATTGCTTAAGTCTTCGCGCATTTTTAAGTCGTTCATTTGCAAATAACAGTAAAAACACCATCAATAAATAACCACTAGCACTGAGAATAATCAATAAATTTTGCTGCTTTTTCATCGGAGCAATAGAACTCCATAAATGAACTTGCCAGTTAGCCGTTTTCATTAATTTATTCAGTGCAAAAACCTCTTCAGAACTTTTGTTTGAGGTAACTTCCAATAACTCACTACTCAAATTTTTTGGTAGGTAATGATTTGAAATATTTTCCACATTAAGTGAAGATATTTCCTTATCGGTATAACGTTTTTCTGCAATTAAATTAAGCTGTTTAGCCTTAGATAAAGTACCAATGGTTTTTAATCGCCATTCGGGTCTGTCTGAAATAAAGACTACATCGTCGGGCGCGACAATTAAGAAATTAAAACTATCATTTAATACCGTTTTTTTATACTGCTCTTCAATATCTGCAATACTTATTTTTAATGCAATAACGCCAGTAACTTCACCATCGATAATCACAGGGAAAGCATAATAAAACCCCCGCTTACCGCTACTTAACCCGACAGCATAGTAATGAGAAAGTTTACCTTTTAGCGCATCTTGAAAATAAGGTCTAAAGGTGAAATTCATACCAACAAATGAATTAGGTAATTGCCAATTGCTCGCCCCAATAGTGATACCCTTTTTATCAATAAGGTAAATATCAGAGGCCTGAGTCATGGTTCTTATATCTGCTAACAACTGATTAAGTTTGGTTATTTTTGATTGTTCGTTTGGGGAGATTAAAGCTTGTGCCAGTAAGGGGTGTTTCGATAATACTTTAGGAATTCTGTCAAAGCGACCAAGAATATTGTCTATGTATCCCACTAAGTTAGATAACTGCTGACTCGATTGTTGATGCATTTGTTGATAGGCATTACTCATACCTATCATCTGGGTAAGCTCTATAGTCAGTATTAGGCCAATCACTGCAACAGTAGCAACAATATAGTTTTTACGTTCTGATTTTCCTTGATTGACCAAAATTTTACCTTATGAATAAACTAATAACAGTTTCAATAATTTTATCAGGTATTATACCAATCAGATTAACTAAGTGATCCTTTTAAATGGTCTAAATATCCAATAACATCGTTGCTTTCAATCCCAATACTCCCTATTGCTCAATCGAGTGCCTTGTTTTTAAAAAGTTATTCTCATTAAAATTTGAACCACTAATTAATCTGATTGGTAATAGCTATCAATGAACACCTTGTTTACTGTTATGCAATCGCTATTTGATATGAAACAAACACTTGGTTCCATATCAAATATTGCATTTGGTCAGAGCAAATTAGTTTATATTGGAATAATTAAAAATCAAACCTAACACCTACTTGTGCTTCCGACATGTCTTCTCCCGTTGAAGGTAAACGAGTCGTATCATTATCTAACTGCTCGAATGATGCCCACATGCGAAACTTTTTAGAGAAATAACGAATATATTCAACTTTAATAGAGCTAACATCGCCTTTTATGTCACAAGAGTTTACCGCATATCTAGCATGTATTTGATTGTTATCTTGACGCCACTTGCCATATAAACCAACGGTTGAACGATCTTCATCAACACATGCAGTTACGCCGCCGACTTTACCTGACTCTTCTGCTGAGACTAGCCTAACATTACCAGAAGAGTTACCTTTATAAAGATCAAAGTCTTCTTCAGCTAAATGATAAAAGGCAGATACGGTAAACGCTTTTGAAATATCATACCAAGCTCGAAAACCGTACAGGTTGCCGTTATTTTCACCTTGCTGATCTGCTGCCAATGCTGCTTGAAGTTTTAAATTTTGGTTTTTATATTGCGCCGCTAATTGGTATTGATCAATCGAATCGCCATCTTGTTTCTCTGTTTGAATGGCTGCACCAAACTTCCAATTATTATATGTTTTTTGCCATTGCAGCATATCATCATCACGAATAGCACCTTGACGTAATGAATCTAAGCCATCAGAAAAGTAAGCACTGCGCACGTACTGATGCCATATAATGGTTTGAGAACCATAAGTCACGGTACCAAACTTGCCTTTAAGACCAACATAGATCTGACGCATTCCTGCTTTTTGGTTTTGATTGAAATTAACGCCGTCATCCCCGCGTAAACCATACTCAACTTTACCTACACCGGTTAAACCATCAGCCAATTGAACTTCAGCCTTAACACCAACTCGACTTAAATAATCTCTACCATTTGCTGCATCATCAGCAGTACCACTATCAACATAATCAGCACCCAAACGAAGCGAGCCATAGAATGAGCTATCGACATCACTTGCATTAGCACTTGCACAGCTTAATAACAGTACGTTTAAAAAAAATAGTTTGCTTGTTTTATTCACTTGAACACGTTTCATGTATTTCCCCTTTATTTTAAGAAGTTATTATCTTTATAAATCGTCAACGATGATTACGTTAAGCCGACAGTTTGTTATCGCAATGTTCACGCCAATTTATGAGTGAAGCTGAAGATAAAAATAAACAAGGCAATAACAATTACTTACATTAAAAATTGAAAGTTTTCAGGGACATTGAGTGGGTGGGATATCACCCCCAAGGCTGACAGGTGTATGTAGAAATCCCCCCATAAGAATAAATAAGGTATATAAAACCAAGGAATAAGGACGAGCGATTAGCCACTATTACCCGTAATTAAAAGGCTCGTTAGCATTAAGCCCATTAAATTATTTTCGGTAATCCTAATAGGCGGCTTTCCACACATAACCATTTTTTTATGGGTGGAAATCAATACGTAATATAGGCTAAGATAATGTATTAAAAACATAATTACCTTTATTAACAATGAGATGAAAACATGGCAGTGTCTTTGCAAAACACAAATTAGAACTATTATAAAAAACAACACTGTGAGGAAATTTATGACAGATATTCAAGACAAAGCAACGCCATTGCGTATGCTCGTATTAGGGCCAGCACTAATGCTGTTCACTTTATTAGTACCTTCACCCTTTGAAGGTATGTCTGCAGATGCGTGGCACACCTTAGGCTTAGCATTGTGGATGGCTACTTGGTGGATATCTGAAGCAACCCCTGTTTCAGTTACCGCCTTTCTACCTTTAATAGTTGCACCAATTGTTGGTATAGCACCGATTAAGGTAACTACCTCGTCTTACGCACATCCTTTAATATTCCTATTCCTTGGTGGATTTTTTATCTCCATAGCGATGGAACGATGGAACTTACATAAACGAATTGCCTTAAAAGCGATGTCATTATGTAGCACTAAACCCAGCCACCAAATTGGTGGCTTAATGCTGGTTACCGCGTTCTTATCAATGTGGATGTCTAATACAGCAACTGCAGTCATGATGTTACCTATCGCCTTATCCATCATCGAAATGGTTAAGCAAAAACAAAATGGCAGTACCCCTGAAAACTTTTCAAAACCTATGTTATTAGCCATTGCTTTTTCCGCTAGTATTGGTGGCTTAGCGACATTAATTGGTACACCACCTAATGCACTGATGGCAGCTTATTTAGCCGACAGCTACAATATTGAAATTGGCTTTGCTCAATGGATGATTATCGGTGTTCCGTTAAGTGCAGTATTGTTGGTGCTTTGTTGGTTTATTCTGACTAAGATTTGCTACCAAGTTAATGAAGGAGAACGCGTTGATACCAACAGCATGTTTAAAGAGAAACTTCAGGAGCTAGGCCAAATGAACAAAGGTGAAAAACTTGTGCTGTTTTTCTTTGCCTTTGCTGCCATCAGTTGGATATTTAGACCGTTAATAGCCAAAATAACTGGCTTAGCTATATCAGACACCGGTATCGCAATGTTTGTTGCATTGTTATTATTTGTTGTACCTGTTGATCGTAAGAAAGATATTCGTATTTTAGCGTGGGAAGATACTAAGAAATTACCTTGGGGTGTATTGCTACTTTTCGGTGGTGGTTTAGCGTTAGCTAGTTTGATTAAAAAATCGGGACTTGCGGGTTACATAGCAACTCAGCTTGAAGCAACGTCGAACATTCCTGTTATTGCCGCCGTTTTAGTGGTTACTATTACCATTTTATTCTTAACTGAAGTGACCAGTAATACCGCAACAGCAGCGAGCTTTTTACCCTTATTAGGGCCAATAGCAGTAACCTTAACTGATGGGCCTTTAATGCTAGTAATCCCAGCCGCATTAGCGGCGAGTTGTGCCTTCATGATGCCAGTGGCAACACCGCCAAATGCTATTGTATTTAGCTCCGGAGAGTTACGCATTGCTGATATGGCTAGAGCGGGTTTCTGGCTTAATATCGCCGCTATATTTATGATAGTTTTATTGATGTTAACTACAGTACCTATGGTATTTAACTTGTAAATCAAGTCATTTGTCTCGATGTAATCACCAGATTAATAGTCTGGTGATTACATCATAAGCTAAATTTTATAAGCCTTTCATCGTGAATATTGAAAATAGACAAGTTACTCTAGCTGTCACCTTTGCATTTATTAAAAAAAATGCTCAAAACGCCTCTCGCCATGCGTAACTTAATGTTCTCCTTACCCTATTCCCTATTCTAAAAGGAGATTATTAGCTAAAGCGAACTGATCCTTCATGAAATTAGTACTTATGCCTATTTAATTAAGTTTGTGATCTTGTTGTGCTTAGAAAAAATAAATTATGGTCAGGCGCTCGATTGAGCAATAGCTGGTTATCAGGGTTAAGAGCAATGCAGTCGTGCTGTATTTGACCAGTACAAGCGGGCAATAATTTAATGGAATGGGTATTACGCAAGTAGTCTGATGAGTTCTATAGGAATTGGCGAGAGTATTGTCAGAATAAACATAAAAAAGGAGTAAAGGCACTTTGAGTTTGATTGGATTTTGACTAAGTCCGCAAAACTTAATTATAAAATAAATAAAACCATACTTAGAATCTAGTCCATTGAATTAATATAAGTTAAAAACAATAAAAGCTGGTTCATAGCTAATAAGCCAGCTTAAACTTTAAAACAGATTCTTTTAATGATTGCGTTGCGCTACCATCTCTTTGGCATCATCAATATCAGCCTGAATTTGACTAGGAGTACGACATACTTTTCGGCTGATATTTGACCCTGTTTTCTTTTCTTTAGTACAAATTCTTTTTTCTTTATTTGTACTGGCTATTTCTTTGCCCTCTTCTGAAGACGTTGAAGTACAAGCTGACAATAGAGTGAAACAGCTAGATACTATTAAAATTGATATTAACTTCATAAATGTCCTTTTTAAATTTTTATACGAGATAGAGTCATAATATATGGCTAACTCGCAGAATGTAACATAATTTTAACAAAATGCAACAACCTCAAACGATAATCATTTACCTGAACCTAAAAAAACTAATTCAGCTTATTTCTTCTTAAAACGAGAAATAAGACTTGAGGTATCCCATCGGTTGCCACCATTCTCTTGTATCTCTTGGTAATAACCATCAAGTTGCTTAGTTACCGTTAAATCGGCACCTAACTTTTCAGCTTCTGCAAATGCGATAGCTAAGTCCTTTCTCACCCAGTCAACAGCAAAACCAAAGTCGAATTCTCGCGCGCACATCGTTTTACCTCGATTATCCATTTGCCATGAGCCTGCAGCGCCTTTACCAATAGTATCAAGTAATTTATCCGTATCTAATCCTGCTTTTTGGGCGAAGTTCAAGCCTTCAGCTAAGCCTTGCACTGTATTGACAAAACAAATCTGATTAACCATTTTAGCTAATTGCCCTGAGCCAACGGGACCCATGATTTGACTAAAACGGGCAAATGCAGCCATCACAGGCTCAGCTTTAGCAAAAATACTCTCATCACCACCGACCATAACTGTCAGCACGCCATTTTCAGCGCCCGCTTGGCCACCCGATACAGGTGCATCTAAAAAGTATTGGCCATTTTTATCCGCAATAGCAGCAAGCTCAACAGCAAGCTCTGCAGATGCAGTGGTATGGTCGACAAAAATACTTCCTTTAGCAAGACCTGCGAAAATCCCTTCATCACCTAATGAGACTTGTCTAACGTCATCATCATTTCCTACACAAGCAAATACAATGTCACAACCTTCTGCGGCTAGCGCAGGTGTTGCTGCAACTTCACCATCAAATTCTTTTTGCCAAGCTAAGGCTTTATCACTGTTTCGGTTATAAACACACACCTGATGACCTGCTTTAGCCAAATGTCCTGCCATTGGGTAACCCATAATGCCAAGACCAATAAATGCTACTTTCATATTCCAACCTGTTAAGTCATTAAGTTATCGTTAAATTAATGCGTTCAGTCTACTTCAGTTTTTTATTTTGCTCTAGCACCTTTTCAACAGATCTATTTTACATTACAATCACCAAACTAGGTTGCGTGCAATACAATTGTACACAAAAACACTAATCACTACGTAACCAACTAAGATCGTATTACATTTACTTTAGAGGATAATTAAAATGAGTAATATTTATCAATTTACAGCTAAGAATAATAAAGAAGAAACGATCGAATTAAATCAATTTTCCGACAAAGTATTACTGATTGTTAATACAGCGAGTAACTGTGGTTTCACTCCACAATATCAAGGTTTACAATCACTACATGATTCGTTTCAAGCTAAAGGTTTTGACGTATTAGCCTTTCCATGTAATCAATTTAAGCAACAAGAGAGTGGTAATAACGAAGAAATACAGCAGTTTTGCGATTTACACTTCAATATAAAATTCCCTTTATTTGATAAAATTGACGTTAACGGCAGTAATGCGCACCCTCTTTTTAATTTTTTAAAACAACAAGCCCCTGGTATTTTGGGCTCTAAATCAATTAAATGGAATTTCACAAAGTTCTTAGTAAATCGTCAAGGCGAAGTCGTTAAACGTTATGCACCGACGACAAAACCAGAAGCAATTACCGCTGATATTGAAAAGTTATTGGAATAACTGATGAGTGATAATTTACTGCTCGAAAAACAGCTCTGTTTCCGACTCTATAGTTTAAATAAATTAATGTGTCGACTTTACGCGCCCGTTTTAAAAGAGCTGGCATTAACCTATCCTCAATACTTGGCCATGCTTGTTTTATGGCAAAACCCTGAAGGTATTTCGGTTAAAAACTTAGGTAATCAACTTGATTTAGACTCAGGTACACTCTCTCCCTTACTTAAAAGAATGGAAGCACAAGGGTTATTGACTCGAGTGCGACAGACATCAGATGAGCGGGTAGTTATCATCAAGTTAACTAAAGAAGGGATGGCATTACAACAAAGTGCAGAGCATATTCCTGGAAAAATGTTTGCTGTAACGGGGTTGACACCTGATAAGTTACTTAGCTTAAATCAAGAACTTGATCAGCTTATTGCTAATATCAGCGACTGAGTGCTACATACCTTATGGAAAAGAAAGAATGAGCTGTTTACCATTCTTTCTTTAGTTAGTTAACAAATACTTTCTAGCTGACATTAACAGTGCATGACCGTCAGCTAAAACGTCTCGAGCAACAGATCCCGAGTAATATGCTTAAGCGAATAAGGTATTATGTAATTTCTCAACGACAAAGTTTGCCTCGTCTTCATTCACTAAAAAGCAAAGGTTGTTGGCACTTGCGCCATGACAAATTAAACGAATATTCACATCATTAATTGTTTCAAAAATGCTTTGCCCAATACCTTTAGCAGATGTTAAACCATTTCCGATAACGGCAACAAGCGATAAACCATGCTCAACGCTAACTTCACATAGCTGCTCTAACTCTGCCACTACGGTATTAGTAATTAATGATTGCGTTGAACCGCTTGGGTTATCAAAAGTTAAAGCGACACTAATTTCACTGGTAGTGATCAAATCAATACTCAGCTCATGTTTTGCTAAGATGCCAAACACTTTAGCTAAGAAACCGCTAGCATGTAACATAGCAGGGCTTTTTACCGTCACTAACGTTTGCTCACGCCTCAAAGCAATTGAGCGATAGGTAGGATTCGAATCAACTTTTTGCTTAATTTGTGTGCCGCCTTTTTCAGGCTCTTTACTTGAGCCGACAAAAACTGGAATGTTTTGGCGCATTGCAGGAATAAGCGTTGCCGGGTGTAATATTTTAGCACCAAACGTAGCCATTTCAGCCGCTTCGCCAAAGCTGATTTCTTTAATCGCACGTGCTTGGTCAGTAATTCGCGGGTCGGTCGTAAAGATACCGACAACATCAGTCCAAATAGATAAGTTACTGCCATTTAATGCTTCAGCCAGTAATGCTGCAGAATAATCAGATCCACCTCGCCCTAGCGTAGTTGTGTGACCTTGACTATCTTGACCAATAAATCCCTGGGTAACAATAACTTGATTAATCAGTTTTGGCGCGAGCAGTTGTCTGCATTGCTCACTCAATAGATTAAGGTCTACGACCGCTTTACCATATAAACTATTGGTTTTCATCACTTGCTGCACATTGAAATACTCACCTGGAATATCAACAGACTGCAAGACTTGAGCAAAAATACGTGAACTAAATTGTTCACCAAAGGCAAGAATAGCATCACCTGTTCGAGTCGAGTATTGCAATAATTGTGTTAATGCGTGTTGAGTAAGTTCATCGAGTAAGCTATCAATTTCTTGATTTAGCTTTGCTTCGACATCACTTGATAAGTGCTGAGTAATATTGACTTGAATAGCACGGATATTTTCAACAATATCTTTTTGTTCAATGACAGAAACATTTTTCTGGCTTAAGCGAACTAGCAGGTTTGTTACACCTGAACTCGCTGAAACAACCACTAAACGATTGCTGTCATCATTTTTAATAATATTGGCGCAACGAAGCATGGCTTGGTAATCGGCAACACTAGTACCACCGAACTTGGCTACAGTTAACGATGATGTAGATTGAACTGAATTCACAAATTTCTCCCATAAAAATACTAGCTACTTACTGAGCTCTTTGCTGAGTAAATTAACTATTGGAAGAGCATGACTGAGTAGGAAGCGAATGGTGTATTTTGCGTGTTTAGAGGGTAAATAGTAAACAGCAAAAAAAACGAAACTTTTTCAGCCAGAAGCTCTCCACCTATTATTTGATGTTTAATGATACCTAATTAGTTAGGCATTATTAAACAAATACGTCAGGTGACAGCCATAAGGATTCAACCTTAGTGACCGAGTATTTAAATCCACTATTAAATACTCTCGGCGATAACTTCCCTCAAAAACGGTCTTTGGAATGTGGTTCCTCTCGTTTTCTACCTCAGTTTCGCACCTCTTCTGGTACATTATATTTTAGAGCATTCACCCTAAACCACAATGCGAAATCATTAAACCCGATTTGGCCTGATATTGCAACAGGCTAATAGTCACTTTTTATAAGTTTTTTGCCATTATTATTCACTTTGATCCGCTCTCTTCAAATAATTCATTACATATTAATTATCGACTCAGCAAAAGGATACCTAGCAAATTGATTCTCTATCAGAGCAAAATCTAGAGCTAAGGCTATACTTTACTCACTTAGGTCTTTGGTTTATTTAATGATTAAACTCTGCAAAGGGGGAAATTATTCAATAAACACTGTACTGTAACAAGGTGTATACAAAGCCCGTTTTATTCAAACTACTTACAGGAAGCAATAATGAGCGAAAACACAGAAGATACAAATAAAGATGAAGAGCTTATTGTTGGAGAGTCAGTTTACCAATCTGACCATGTAGTTGGTGAGAATAACGTAGAAATAATGGGCATGGATTTACATAATCCTGTTTTCTTTTTTTCATCGACATTAATTGTTGTATTTGTTCTATTAACCCTACTATTCCCTGAATTAGCCAAACAATCATTCGATGCATCAAAAAGCTGGTCTATCGATCATTTTGACTGGCTATTCATTGTCAGCGGTAACCTTTTTGTCCTTTTTTGTTTAGCGCTGGTTGTTTCACCTTTTGGGAAAATCCGACTCGGTGGTACTGAAGCAAAACCAGACTTTAGCAAATTGTCTTGGTTTTCTATGCTATTTTCTGCTGGAATGGGCATAGGTTTAATGTTTTGGAGTGTGGCTGAGCCTGTTGGTTACTTCACTAATTGGTATGGTACGCCCCTAAATACCGTTGCCGGTACTCCTGAGGCAGCTAAAATGGCGATGGCGGCAACAATGTATCACTGGGGATTACACCCGTGGGCCATCTATGCCGTTGTAGGTTTGTCTTTAGCTTTCTTCTATTTTAATTGCAACATGCCGTTAACCATCCGCTCTTCTTTTTATCCATTATTAGGCGAGCGAGTTTGGGGCTGGCCGGGCAATATCATTGATATTACCGCGGTATTAGCTACTATTTTTGGACTCGCTACTTCTTTAGGTTTTGGGGCACAACAAGCGGCTGGAGGTTTAAGCTTCCTATTCGATATACCAAATACCATAAACACTCAGATTGCCATTATATTTGGCGTTACCATGGTCGCCATATTCTCAGTGACTCGAGGGTTAGATGGAGGGGTTAAACTATTAAGTAATATCAATATGTCACTTGCGGTTGTCTTAATGTTATTTGTTATTATTACGGGCTCTACTGTAGTGATTATCAATGGTGTTGGCACAACATTACTTGCCTATGCCGAAAATATTATTCCATTAAGTAACTGGATTGGTCGTGAAGACGAGACGTTCTACCATGGATGGACTGTATTTTATTGGGCTTGGTGGGTTTCTTGGTCACCGTTTGTAGGTATGTTCATCGCAAGAATTTCTCGTGGTAGATCAGTACGAGAGTTCATCTTAGCAGTATTATTTGTTCCTACTTTACTTACATCAGTATGGATGGCGACCTTTGGCGGCATGGGTCTTGAGCAAGTACAAAATGGTGTAGGTCAATTAGCTCAAGGCATTGGTGATAGCTCGTTAGCACTATTTCAAATGTTAGAGAATTTGCCTTTAAGCAATGTTACTTCTTTCTTGGCGATTGTCTTGGTATTGATTTTCTTTGTCACCTCATCAGATTCAGGATCTTTAGTCATAGATAGTATTACCGCTGGTGGTAAAGTAGATGTGCCGGTACCACAAAGAATATTCTGGGCAGCTATCGAAGGTGTTATCGCTGCTGCATTATTATTTGGTGGTGGCAAAGATGCACTAGGTGCTTTGCAAGCTGCAGCCATAACAGTAGGGCTACCTTTTACCATACTATTAATTGTTATGTGTTTTGGTTTATTCTTGGGATTAAAAAGAGAATATAAAAAGCTAGGTTAGGACAACTTAGCTTTCTCCCAACAAAGTCAAATTTAGCTAAGCAGCCTAGAGCAATACTTGGTATAGTAAATAAATATCAACGCTCTAGGTAACTTAGCTGAATCATATGGATTTATTTCTTCTTAAAAAGATCATCACAGTACTGATCATGCCCATCAATATCGTGCTGTTATTACTTATTTTTTCCCTCGTTTTTCATCGTAAAAACCCTAAACAAAGTATTAAGAGCTTATCGGCCGCGGTAGTCATTTTACTCATCAGCGCTTTCGCACCTTTTTCAGATACGGTAATGACTGCGCTTGAAAATGATTACCCGCCTTATGTTAAAAAAAATGTACCAGTTGACTATATCGTAGTACTTGGATGTGGCCATAATACTAATGCAGAGTTACCTGTTACCAGCCAACTTGCTAATTGCTCATTACAACGCATGGTTGAAGCCGTACGTATTTATCAACTTCATCCTGAAGCTAGAATTATTACTTCAGGTTACGGCGGACATAATCCTATATCTAATGCGGAAACGGTAAAACAATCATTAGTACTTTTGGGCGTTCCCGCACAAAAAGTTATAACTGAGAGCTTTCCCAAGGATACCGAAGAAGAAGCACAACTTATTGCACCACGGGTACAAGGTAGCCGAGTAATACTTGTGACAAATGCAGACCATATGCCTCGCGCTATTAATTACTTTCAAGCAGAAGGAATATACCCAATTGCCGCACCAACCGGTTATTGGGTAAAAAATCCAGATAGTGAAAAGAACTGGGCTAATTATATGCCTAGTAGTAAGAAACTAGAGCAAAGCACTATTGCCTGGTACGAGAGTTTAGGGCTGATAGTGCAATGGTTTAAATCAATATTTAGTTAACTTTTTTTAGTTTAACTGAGTTGATTCGTTCGAGTGGATTCGACTATCGAATCTAGATAACATGCCAAAAACAATGGTTAAACCGGATTATCAATATCAATAAAGATCACTTCTAATCCGTGCTTTTTAGCCAAGTGTTCTCCTAAGGCTTTTACGCCATAACGCTCAGTAGCATGATGGCCAGCAGCAAAGAAATGTATATCCATTTCATGGGCTATGTGCGTTGTTTGCTCCGATACTTCACCTGTTAAAAAAGCATCTATGCCCTGCTCTGCGGCAAGTTCAATATAACCTTGTCCGCCGCCAGAGCACCATGCAATAGTTTTTATTAGCTTATTACTTGGTGCTGGAATGTGCAAACAATCTCGCTCAAGTGTGCTGTTAATTAACTGGGTAAATTCTTCACCACTACACGATTGTTCAAAACGCCCCTGCATGGCAACACTCAATGCATTACCAACTTCTAGTGGCTCTACTTCTTCAATGCCAAATAACTTCGCTAACTGTGCATTATTACCCAGCGTTGGATGTATATCTAAGGGTAAATGATAAGCAAATAGATTAATGTCATTAACCAAGAGAGCTTTGATACGGTCATGTTTCATGCCACGAATAACATAAGATTCATTTTTCCAAAAATAACCGTGATGTACTAGTATGGCGTCCGCTTGCTCTGCAACGGCTCTATCAATGAGCGCTTTAGAAGCAGTAACGCCTGTAATCACTTTGTTAATACTTTTACTGCCCTGAATTTGTAGACCGTTAGGCGTGAAGTCTTTGATTTGTTGTGGTTTTAATAAGTCAATTAAATAACGTTCTAATTCATTAGTTTGCATAGTTGGATTACTTTTCAAAAAGGATAAGATAAAGGTTACGTATTCGGGCGACAGAAGCTATTGTCCTTGAGGAGAATTATTTCTTCTGATGTTGCTTTTATTATCAGCTAACTCTCTAGGAGTACTCAAGCTGGGGACTTTTACAGGCCGGAATCCAGATCGAATCTGCCATTTAGGTTTTATTGGTGTTAAAGGTAAAACTCTCTTTTTTGCGACGATGACATAAATTGAGCCTAAAGCTGGTAAGTAGTTTTTCGCTAACTTGTGCCATCTTTGTTCTAAACTATTAGTGCTAAGTTTTCCCGTTAAACTACTATGTAAACATCGTTGATCTGCTAAAATTTCAAACCCCATTAGATGTAACCAATCTTTTATCCGCATTGGCGAGAAGAAGTGTTCATTCCACGGTGTTTTACTTCGTCTGTAGGGTAATAAACGATTTAAACCCGCAAAACTTAGCGGATTAAAGCCGGTCAACACTAAGTAACCATTGGGGATCAAGACTCTATTCGCTTCACGGACTACATGGTGCGGGTCAAGAGAAAATTCCAATGCATGGCTTAATAAACAAACATCAACACTGTGCTCTTGCAAAGGCAAGTCATCAATATCTCCAACGACATTAGCCACGTCATTTTTACTGCTAATACTCACTTGATGATTGATGGTGCAGTCAGGTATTTCAATTTCGCTACTTAATGCGCCAAGCTTAATTAAATGATAACCAAAAAACTTTTGCCACCAAGGTGCAAGCTCTTGCTCTATTGCCTTTTTAATTACCTCTCCGTTAGGCAGTGCCTGCCACGAGCTAGGGTAATGTGGTTGTCGAAAAGCTAACGCAGGTTTCATAGAGTCTTCTTTTAAGCGTATAATGATGTTAAGTATATTCTTACTCAAGTATATACCCGTCACCATTCAAAGTGCATTATTTCAGTGGGAATTAAAATCACTTTAGGCAAGGAAGATAATTTAAGCATAGTCATTCTATGGTTTGATTATTTAACGCCGTATAAAGTGATTTTAAACCCATCGAAGAAGCGCTTGAGCAACATCACTTCATCGTTGCTGTGACTTATAATGGAGTAACCATTATAAGTCACAGCGCCTTGAATTGAAATCGCTCAAGCACTCTGAAACATGCATCTTGATTGGTAACGGGTATATAACGAACTACAGGTAAAATCTCATATGACTAACTCACACCAAACTGTTACTGCAATTAAAGCGTTTAATGATAATTACATTTGGGCTATATCTAGCGAAAACAATGATAAAATTGCACTAGTTGATCCTGGTGATGCCTTAGTATGCATGGAATACTTGCAAACAAATAATTTGATGTTGACTGCTATTTTGATCACCCATCATCACAGTGATCACGTCGGCGGTATTGCAAAACTCCTTGAATATTCCAAAGACAATGCTTGGCCAGTAACGGTTTATGGTCCAGCAACTGAAAATATAGCTCAGCTCGATATTACTCTTAAAGAAGATGACACAGTGAGTTTACCTGAGCTTAATTGTCAATTTACTGTGCTCGACTTACCAGGTCATACTAAGGGACATATTGCTTACTATGATGAGAAAAAGGTCTTTTGTGGGGATACGTTATTCTCTGGTGGTTGTGGCCGTTTGTTTGAAGGGACCCCTCAGCAAATGCATCACTCGCTGGCTAAACTCGCAAATTTAGCAGCTAATACGTTAATTTATTGTGCTCATGAATACACCCAAGCAAACTTAGCTTTTGCTTTAGCAGTAGAGCCTGATAATAATGACCTGCATAACTATGCAGAACAAGTTAAGGTAAAACGTCAACAGAGCCATGCAACTATTCCAAGTAATATCGCACTTGAGCTACAAATAAACCCCTTTCTTCGCTGCCATGAACACTCTATTAAACTTGCAGCACAAGTCTATAGTAACCAAGACCAACCTAATGATAGTGACGTTTTTGCCGCGATTAGAGCTTGGAAAGATAATTTTTAAATCATATTAATAACAGGCATGAATGGCTGTTATTTATTTTAGTTAGCGCCAGTCAACGGCTCTAGCTTATTATAAAGACAGTCAATTTTTTGTTGAGCATACTCCCTAGGTCACTATTCTCTTGTATTAGAATCTTATTTTTTAACCGGTGTATTAGAGCTAAGTCGCCAATTAATTAGTCCCATTGCTATTAAACATGCTAATCTTCCCAATTATTTTTAATTCCTGCTGATTTTAACTGGTTATTCATGAAGTATTTATTATTACCCGTTGTAGTTCTTTTAGCTGGCTGTCAAAGCCTGTCCCAAAGTGATGGTAATACCGTTACTAACAATTCAGAGTCGCACGTTGACACTGCACATCCCGTTGAAATTAATCAAGCGCTCTTAGCTGATGAAAGCATCGATGTTATCCATCCGGTTGCCGATGTTGACTTTTCTTTAAATAACACGCTAAAAGATCAGAAAGCCATCGATGAAAATAATATTTGGCCACGAATTCGTAATCAATTAACCTTTGATATCCCGAATCAAAAGCGCCTTATTTCACAAAGAAATTGGTATCTAAAACATCCAAGTTACCTTAACCGTGTTGCCAAGCGTGCTGAGCCTTTTCTTTACTACATAGTTCAAGAGTTAGAAAAGAACAACATGCCAATCGAGCTGGCCTTCTTACCTATTGTAGAGAGTGCTTTTGACCCCTTTGCTTATTCTCATGGTCGAGCCTCAGGCATGTGGCAATTTGTACCGGGCACTGGTGAGCGCTTTGGTATGAAACAAAATTGGTGGTATGACGGTAGACGTGATGTCGTTGCTTCAACGGAAGGTGCCATCAAATACCTAAAATATCTTCATAAGTTTTTCGATGGTGATTGGATGCTTGCCTTAGCAGCATATAATTCCGGCGAAGGTCGCGTTAGAAATGCCGTTAGAAAGAACAAACGTCTGGGCAAACCCACCGATTTTTGGTCGCTTGATTTACCAAAAGAAACACGCGCTTATGTCCCTAAACTATTGGCATTAGCTGATATTGTAAAGCGTCCAAAAGATTTTAATTTATCACTTTATTCCATCGATAATAAAAGTGTTTTGAGCCAGGTAGATATTAAATCACAACTCGATTTGGCTAAAGCAGCGACACTAGCAGGTTTGTCCTTAGCCGAGTTACAACGTTTAAATCCAGGTTTTAATCGATGGGCTACGGATCCTGATGGACCACATCGTTTATTATTACCTTCTCACACTGTAGAAAAATTTGAACTGGGTCTGAATAAGCTAAGTAAGAAAGATCGACTCGCTTGGCAACGCTATAAAATTAAAAGCGGTGATAACTTAGGCGTAATTGCCAAAAAATTTAATACCCGTGTTGATTTGATACAACAAGTAAATAACATTAAAGGTAACCAGATTAGAGCTGGAAAGCATTTACTTATTCCTGTGGCTGCTAAATCGTTAGACAGCTATGTTTTTTCACAAGAACAACGTATTGCTAAAAAACAAAGCCGCCCTCAAAAAGGGCGTAAGCTCGTTCACACCGTAAAATCTGGTGATAATTTATGGGATATTGGTCGTAAATATAAGGTGAATAGCAAGAGTATTGCTAAATGGAATGGATTTGCGCCAAGAGACACCTTAAAACTTGGCCAAAAGTTAGTGATTTGGCAAAAAAGCAATTCAACAACAAACAAATCGAACTATGCCAACAACAAAACAGGTAATAGTGTTGAAAACGCTATCATGCGCAATATTACTTATAAAGTACGCCGTGGCGACTCTTTTGCGCGCATAGCCGATAAGTTTAATGTGCGTATTAGCGATATTGAACGTTGGAACAATCTTGATAGAAAGAAATACTTACAGCCAGGTCAGCGTTTAAAACTTTCTGTCGATGTTACTAATAATATTTAACGGCAACGACTTATTTCTATTTAGCTAAATTGAGAAATGTAAACAAAGCGAGCGTCGATGCTCGCTTTTTATTGTCATTTTACCTACAAAATAAAATGAACCTTATAAGCGCTGACTGGTAAAGTCGACAAAAAATGTTTTGCTTTTGCTTGCCAATTCTACTGTTATCCACAATCGCCAGACCATTTGCTCTTCACTGCAGTTAGCCAATAAGCTTTCTGCTACATAAATATTTTTTTTGCCCATAGTTTCAAAAAAAACGGGTACCTTACCCATAAACATGTCCCTCCCCTCAAGGTAAGCAGTCGCTTTAGTAATACTCTTCATGGGCTCTTGCTGAGGTAGTTGTGCTAATTCAATGAAGAAGGGTAACTCGGTCTTAACTTTGTCGGCTAACTGGTGTTGAGAAAATTTAATACTAAAAGTCCCAAGTTCTGTAGTTATTTCACATTGACTCTGACTGGCTATGCATTGCGTAACTAAGTCACTAGCAATGCTTGTAGAGCTCTTTTCACTTACTGGCTCACAGGCACTAATCAATAAGACACAACCAACAAGGGAAAGCGACATTAACACGTTATTAAACCAATTATTACACACTGAAAAACCTACCTTTTGCTGCAAAGTTGTTATTATCTACTAACGCCAGTAAACTAGCTACCCTAAGTCTTAGTTAACTAATATCATTAAAACGAACTAAATGAGCTTTATAGATAGTTTAAATATCTAATAACATTGTTGCTATCAATAGCCTGCTATTACTCAATTAAGCACCTTGTTCTTGAAAATTTACTCACCTAAAGTTTGAACCATCAGTTGATTTAATTGATATAATATACTCGTTGTAAGTAATGACCCTATCTAGTAAAACGACAAAGAAAAATGCTTCACAGCATAAGCATCCACGATACGTTGACTGTGATAATTGCGCGATGCAAGCTATCTGTCAGCCAATTGGCTCTGACAATCAACCGATTGATTTAACCAACAACTACCTTACTAGGCGCATGGAAGTCAGCACTGACCAAAGCTCATCCCTACCTACAAATCCATCAATTAGCGCTACATTGTTTGAACAAGCTAGTCCGCTAACCGCTATATTCGCAGTTTGCTCAGGCACCTTTAAATTATGTCAGAAAAATGATGCTGGCATTGAAAAAATTGTTGGTTTTAGATTTCCAGGGGAATTGATGGGAGAAGATGCGTTATTTTTAGAAGCGTATAACTACAGCGCAGTCGCATTAGGTGATAACTCAGTGTGTGAAGTTTTTGTAGAACCACTGTCCGCCTGTTCACAATTAGCACCTGAATTGCAGCAAAACCTAATTCAATTACTCACAAAACAAAGCTACGAGCAGCAACGCAATACTCATGCAATTACCGGTAAAAAGTCGGCTGATTGTTTACTCGCTGCTTTTTTACTCAATATTTGCCAACGCAATGCTAAACATTCAGGCAATGAATCAGTATTTGAGTTAACAATTAGTCGTCAGGATATCGCTTGCTTTTTGGGAATACGTCGCGAAAC
>OJHK01000689.1_pt1 | contig 19230 bp, 18 predicted proteins | sample 1595161 | NCBI WGS metagenome assembly OJHK01 (sample SAMN05416842, study PRJEB24817) | seawater metagenome | isolation source: Sea water | place: Canada:Atlantic | collected 2013-07 | reverse complement strand
ATCTACACCTCTCTATTCGTCGGCAGCGTCAGATGTGTATAAGAGACAGATTTACGACTGAGCTTCGCGAGTTTCTTTTCACTCATTTGGTGATAGCCATTATCACCTTGATAGTTACCACCATTATGACCTGCAAAGCTGGCAGGAGCTAAAACCAATGCTGAACAAAGTGATGTCACTACTGCAATATTTTTGAATGTGATTTTCATTAGATAGTTCCTTTTGGGTACATTATTTACAAGATGATTAAGTTCAGCTTTAGTATATCTAGCATTTTTGCAAAGCAGTGCAAGACTATGTAAAGCTATGTAAAGTTATATTCTGCTTAACTAAAATCACGTAAACTAGTTGGTAGTTACTACTAAGCAATTGCAAACTTAGTCTCTTATTTCTAAAAAGCAGCCACTCATATGACACAATCCACAGTGCAAACTAAACACATTTTATTAATTGATGATGATGCTGAACTTGCCGAGTTATTAACCGAGTACCTTGAGACCGAAAATTTTAAGGTAACTTCATGCTTAGATGGTGCCAGTGGTTTAGCAAAAGCGTTTGACGACAGTTTTGATTTAATTTTACTCGATGTCATGATGCCAATATTAAATGGTTTTGAAGTATTAAAAGCCCTAGGCGGTAATCACAAAACACCTATTTTGATGTTAACGGCTAAAGGGGATGATAATGACCGTATTTTGGGGCTTGAATTAGGCGCTGATGACTACTTGGCAAAACCTTTCAAACATCGTGAATTATTAGCGCGTATTAAAGCGATATTAAGACGTATCTCCATTGTTAAAAGTCAAAATGCAGCAGAAGTGAATACGCCAACCAAACAACTGACGATTAATCAGGTCAAGGTTAACCAAGCAACCCGTGAAATAACTTGTCGAGATCATTTACTTGAATTAACAGGTACCGAATATTTAGTGCTGGTTTATATGATTGAAAATCACAGCAAAATCATCAGTAAAGCTGAAATATCTGAACAAGTACTGCAACGTAAACTTAGTCCTTATGATAGAACGGTTGATGTGCATGTAGGCAATGTTCGTAGAAAGCTGCTCGTTATTGATCCCGTAGATAAGATGAAAACGGTGCGTGGTGCAGGTTATGTTTTTTTACTAGGGGATAAATAGTTATGATCAAGTTTCCCTTTAGAGGTAGTAAAAGGTTTTCCTTAGGCATTAGCTTAAAACTTTTCCTGGCTTTCTGGTTAGTCATATTGACCTCTGTGTTAATAAGTTACCTTGTGACCATGCAATTTAGACATAGTCCTAATCAAGAACAAGCCAACCCAGAACAATTAAAGTTATTAACTAAATACACCCAGAGGTTGGCAGATAAAAACCAGGTAAAACTCAAATCGATTCAGGAGAAGTTTCACCGTAAACACCTCCAGCACTTAATCATAAAAAATATAACCAGTAACCACGTTTATGCGCCAAGAAAGCGCGGGTGGTTCGAAGTAAAAAACTATCTAGCAAAGCATCCACTGAAGAACCCAGTGACTGTTGATTTTGCTTTTACCAAGGTCACTTCTTCCGAGCCTATCATTATTAATGGTGAGCAATTTCAATTGTTCATTGCCAGTGATTTACACCGCAAACGTATTATTAGTTGGGTCAATCAACTGCCCCTTGCTATACGTTTATTGATGCTATTAACAATCAGTTTTCTGTCATGTTGGTTATTAGCAAAAACCTTTACCAAACCTTTAATCGCTATACAAAAAGCGAGTGAAAACATAGGCGAAGGTAAATTAGCGACTCGTATAACAAAGTTTGACCAACGCTCCGATGAGTTTGGCACTCTTGCACGCAGCTTTAATCAAATGGCAGAACAACTCGAAAACAATATCACAGCACATCAACGTTTATTAGGTGATGTATCCCATGAACTGAGATCGCCATTAACACGTTTACAGTTAGCTGTTGCCTTAGCTGAAAAAAACATTGGCAATGACATTGAACAACAAAAGCATTTAAACCGCTGTGAAACTGAAGTTGAGCGATTAGATGAGATGATAGCTGATGTACTTACGCTTTCAAGGTTAGAACACAACCAAACTGTTTTTGCTACTGATGAAATTGATCTCAGTGCTTTGATTACGCAGGTGGTTAATGATTGCCAGTATTTTGCAACCAGTAGAGGGGTCACTATAGTGTTAACAGCACATACAAACTGTATGCTTTTAGCTGACAGCAAACTGCTGAGTAGTGCTATCAGTAATGTAGTGAATAACGCGGTAAAATATTCTCCAAATGATGAAATCGTAACGGTTGAGTTAAGCCAAATAAACGAACAAATAGTATTAAGTGTTTCGGATCAAGGCACAGGTGTACCGAATGAAATGATAGCGAAGCTTTTTACGCCTTTCTTTCGTGTCGCCGATGCTAGAGATAGGAGCAGTGGAGGCACTGGCTTAGGCCTAGCAATAGCTCAACAAGCGATACTATTTCACCAAGGTGAAATCATTGCACAAAATCAAGAGTTAAGCGGTCTTAGGGTTATCATTACCCTACCGACGTTATCAAAGCAGAACAAAAGTAATAGTTAGGTCAACAATGACTAAACTGGCAATGTAGCGCATTAAGTAGGCAACTGGTCGTATTATGCTGTCATTACCGAAATATTAAGGATAGCTTTAGGGTCTTATAGCAAACGGATTAATACTAATAACTACAATAGGAATTGTCATGTTACGTTTAATAACTACTTTATCGTTCGCAAGCCTGCTTTTTACCGCAAATAGCTTTGCTGCAGAAATTACGTTAACCACCCCAGATAACTTCGCGCTAAAAGCTGATTATTACCCCAGTAAAAATAATACGCAATCCGCTGATAACCGTGCAGTATTGATGCTACATCAATGTAATTACAATCGCACTATGTATGACAATATTGGTGAACAATTAGCACAACAATCTATCCATGCGTTAAGTCTAGATTTTAGAGGTTTTGGTCAGAGTATCAATAGCGAATTTAATGTCGCAGAGGTTCGAAAATTACCACAAGCAGAGCGAAGAGAAGCTTGGTCAAATATGTCCTCACATTGGCCTAAAGACGTACAATTAGCTTTTGATTATTTAAAAGGTAAAGTTGGCGACAACGGAAAAATAGGCATCATAGGTGCTAGTTGCGGAGGTAGCCAAGCCATCACATTAGCAGAAAAAGAAAACATCAGTGCTATCAGCTTCTTCTCTTCATCTCAAGGAGACGATAACATTGCTCGCTACGGCAAAACACTTGTTGATACGCCAACATTAATTATCGCCTCAGAGGATGATGGAAGAACTTATACCAGTGCCCAACAGCTATTTTCGACAGCAAATCACCCCGATAGTAAAATGATTTCTTATAAAGGCAACATGCATGGCTACCCATTACTCGATAGTGATAATGCATTAGAGAATATCATAGTCACTTGGTTCGCCAGTGAATTGAAAAAATAAGGTAAAAAGCTCAATAGCATAGGTGAAAATAAGTTAACACAGGTAGTCATACTTATGTTTACCTGTGTTATTGATATGGAGCGGTTACCTGAATGTCGCTAGAAGTTTTGAAGTTTTCTCTATTCACTTGATAACACGTAAATATCTTACCGCACTGATTTTTACTCGCTTCCATGTCAATAATGTCGTCAGAAGCCACTTTCTTTGTACCAAATAAGTCATATTTAAAAACGTCATCAAGAGATTTAGTTTGCATGGTATTGGTTGTCTTACGTGGCATATTTAACCATTGTATTTCAGCCATTGGGCTAACAAGCTTTTCTGAAATTCCTTCGTTATAAGTCGCTTGATTTGTCAATTCGCTGATGACCTCATTGACTTTTATATAATTTTCTTTATTAACCTGACCCGATTTATATAAATAACCGGCATATTTTTGTGCAACCACGTGCTGATCTTCAAGGGCTTTTACCAGCCACTTATCAGATTCACCAACATCTTTAATGCCTAACTCACCTGTCCCCAAAATAATTCCTAGCAAAAATGCTGATTCAGCATTACCATTTTTGGCGGATTTTCTTAAATATTTAATGCCTTTGTCCGTATCAATAAAGTCCTCTTCCATTAAATAAAAGACTCCTGCTCGATATTGGGCATAAGATGATTGGTATATTGATGCTTTACGAAAGTATTGGATTGATTTGATAAGGTCTTTTTTTGTACCATGGCCTTGATAGTAAAGCTCAGCTAATACTGTTATTGCATCAGCACACTGCCCTTTAGCTTTAACTTGCCATTTATTGAAGTATTCAACACATTGTTCTTCCATGCACTCTTCAACAGTGATCGCCAAACTCGGTCTAGGTGCAAGGGAGAGTATAAACGTGATGACTAATAAATTTAGCTTTAAGTAGGTAATTGTTATTATTCCATTAATACAATAAGTGACTGAATTTTATACTATATAAAAAGCAATAGCACTACAATAGTATTTCATCAAGAATAATGTTCAAACCGCTAATGATTGTTAACAAATGTGGACATCAGGCGTTAATAATTGATTATCACTGACCTTTGATGTTATTTACCATCTGGTATAAAGGCTGTCCTTCCCCTTTCAATAACTGGGTTAGCTATCCCTAACTGCATATATAATCTAAATAATTAGTAGAGTTTTCAAACCTTAGCTACAATTTTTCTTTGAATTGCTATATTCTAAATTTAGGTACTATTTCGCTAAAGTGGCTACTCATATACTAAATCAAGGACATTATCAGGCTGACATTATGACAATACTCACTCAACCAGAACATTTTAAAAAGCTATCCTTGGTATTTTTTACCCTCGTTATTCTTTTATTAACGCTAGATGTACCCAATGTTTTAGCCGCTAATAATGACAAAGAATATAAAGCGGTTACCACTAGCGATACAAACATTGATCTTGGCGAACTAGAGTTTGCCCTTACCCCGTTAACTAAAGATGAATTAACTGTCGAAGTTGATGCTTGGCTAGACATTTTAAAAGCAAGAGCCACCATTGTCAGTGAAGCGGAAATTCTGGTCAGTCAAAAACAAAAAAAGATATTAGCTGCCCAAGAAATCTCTGATATCAGTGCTGAAAGTGCCATTCTGCTTGATAAGAGTAAAAATGATAAAGCAGCAGCAAAAGAGTTGAAAGAAGACTTAGATGAAATTAAATCACTTGCCCAAGACATAAAACACAAAAAGGCAGATAAAGCGGTAGATGAATTGTCAAAGACACCCGAATCTCTGAATGCGCTAGCTAAAAAGGCAGATCAGTACAGTGATAAAATGCAAAAAAGACGGGCGTTATTGATTAAAAACCTGACACAGTTACGAGAACAAAAAAATGATGCGTTAGAGCGATTTTTGTTAGTGCTCACCAGCTGGGAGAGTAAAGGTGGTGATGGTGCTGAGTTGCATCTTTATGCTAATGCTTTATCCGGCACTAATGTTGATTTAACCGATAGCGACGCTGCATGGCTGACGATGAAAGGCTGGTTATTATCACAAGATGGTGGCTTACGTTGGTTAGCAAATATCATCAAGTTCATTTTAGCCTTAACCCTTGTGTACATACTTTCTAGAACAGCTGGAAAAATTACCGATGCAGCACTTAATCGTAATAGTAATTTATCAACCTTACTAAAATTATTTATCAAGGTATCAGTCCGTCGAGTTATTTTGATTATTGGTTTTATTGTTTCACTTACTTTAATTGAAATAAATGTAGCTCCAGTATTAGCCTTAATTGGTGCAGCTGGTTTAGTGGTTGGCTTAGCGCTGCAAGGGACTTTAAGTAATTTTGCCAGTGGTATGCTTATTCTTATTTATCGCCCTTTTGATGTTGGCGATATTATTGAAATTGATGGTGTGACTGGTACCGTTCACTCTATGACCTTGTTATCAACGTCTATCAAAACATTTGATAACCAACATTTGGTTGTACCTAATAATAATATTTGGGGCACAACTATCGTCAATGTAACTGGCAGTAGAACACGCCGCGTTGATCTTGTCTTTGGCATAGGTTATGGCGATGACATGGTTAAAGCTGAAAAAGCAATGCTTGATGTTGTGAATAGGCACGAGCTAGTACTAGACAACCCTGCCCCTGTTGTTAAAGTGAATGAATTAGCTGATTCGTCAGTTAACTTTGTTTGTCGACCTTGGGTAAAAACAGAAAACTACCTTGATGTTTATTGGGATATTACTCGCCAAGTTAAAGAGGAATTTGATAAACAAGGGGTTTCAATACCTTTCCCACAACGAGATATTCATGTTCATCAGGTTGCTGAAGTCAACGAGAAATAAGTTCTCAGCTGTGTCATTAGTTTACATCTAGCGTGTCAGTAATATGCTAGATGTAAACTATTAAGCTGAATTTTCCTGATCTATGTATTTAGCATCCTCAATTCGAATATGATTAACTAAGCAATCATTTAAAAAATAAAGTAGATCCAATGAAATAGTCCCTATTCGTAACGATTGTTGCTTTATTTTGTCTAACTCATCAATAAAAACTGATGCTCATTTTTATGTTGCTCAATATAACTCTTCGAGAGTGTGGTAAAAATTGCTCTTCTTCATCGAAGTGGTATTTTGTGTAATATTGAAGTTGGTCAAATAAAGGCAAAATCATGCCTAAATCACTATCAACTTCAGATGCCAAGTAAATCTGATTCATTAAGTCAAAAAGTTGTTTATGTTGAGTGCCTATCGTATCAATACCGATAGAATAACTACCTTGCCAAAGTCCTTATGTCATGGTGCCGCCAATAATATCTTTGAGCATGTTATAAACATTAACATAGACTCGTGAAGCAAAACTTCAGTAATTTTTTATCTAAAGCAATGTTTTATTAAGACTTTTAAAGGCACTACATAAAACAGCGATAATTTTACGTTCTCCTACACGACAAAATATTTAATTAATGGTTACTATATTGAAAGTCAGTTAAATACTGAGGAAGTAACTCAGGTGCTAAAGGTTTTGAGAAGTAATAACCTTGAATATAATCACAACCCAATGAGACTAGAATATCAACTTCTTGCTTCAATTCTACTCCCTCAGCAACAACAGAGATACCCAATGCTTTAGCCATTGAAATAATTGCTGATACAAGCACTTTATCCCCTTCTACTTTTGTCATTTCGGAAATAAAACCTCGATCTATTTTTAGTGTATCAATTGGGAATCTGCGTAAATAATTTAATGATGAATAACCAGTACCAAAGTCATCCAATGCGATGGTACAACCTGCTTTTTGTAGTTTATTCAGTAAAGTGATACACCTATCATTTTCAGGCGCAAGAACACTTTCTGTTAATTCAAAACATATACTTTCAGGGTTAAGGTCATATTTTTTTATCGTATCAAGCCATGATGTATCATTAACACCTGAGCAGAACTCGTAAATAGAGCGATTCACATTGAAAACAATATTCGTGAATCCCATCTTGTTTAGGTTACATAATTCTATACAGGCTAGGTTTAGCACTAAGTCACCTATTTTCGATATCAAACCAAACTTTTCAGCTGTCGGAATAAAGTCAACAGGAGAAACCCATGAACCATTGTTATTCCAGCGAATGAGTACTTCGAATTTAGTAACCGTTTTCTCATTTAAAGACACTATAGGTTGATAAACAACGCAGAAATCATTTTGTTCAATAGCTGACTCTAATGATAATTTTAATTTTTCTTCTTCATTTGCTTTATCTGATAACAATTGGCTGTAAAACTCATAAGAGTTTCGACCATTATCTTTAGCGGCAAACATAGCTTGCTCTGCTTTTTCAAATAATCTATGTACATCCTCTGTATCTTGCTTAAAGCAAGCAACACCAATACTGAGTGTTATTTTTATATTAATACCTTGAATGACAAAAGGTTGCAAAAATGCACTCGTCACTTTGTCGATAAAATAAACTATTGAGTCTTGATTCGCTATATGGTTAATAAAGAGCGCAAAATTATCACCACTGGTGCGGGCGACTATATCGCTTGATCTGATCAGAGATTGTAGTCTACTAGATACTTGCATAAGTACTTCATCACCAAAAGCATGGCTATAAAGACTATTAAATTTATTAAAAAAATCAATATCTATAACGAGTAAGGCAGCGGGAGTAGTACATTCAAGCTGATTTGAGTATTGTATGATTGACCGTTCTATAAAGGTGAATAACGTCTTTTTATTGGCTGTTTTGGTCAAATCATCATATGAATCTTGAAATTTTAATTTTTCTTTCGCTATATATTGCTCTGTAATATCAGAAAAGAAAGCAGTGTAATGGGTTAACTCATTAGACTCGTCGACAATAGCGGTAATGGAAAGCCATTCTAAATAGTCACTACCATCTTTACGTTTATTCCAAATTTCACCTTGCCAATGACCCTTAGTATTTATATCTGACCACATACTCTGATAAAAAGCCTGACTTTGCTTGCCTGAACTTAAAATATTGGGTGTTTTGCCTTGTAAATCTGCTTGTGTGTACCCTGTCATACGTGTAAATGAAGGGTTAATATAAGTAATAAATTTGTCTTTATCACACACCATAATAGCTTCGTGAGTATTGCCAATAATATTATTAGAAAATTCTATTTTTTTTAAATAACTAGTTTTATGTAATTCTTTCTCGATCAGACCAGAAAAAAGCATAAAGAGCGTTTCAACCTCCAGAACATTACTAATCTTCTCTTCAAACAAAGCGACCAAAATAGCACTAACTTGCCCATGACTTGTTTTTAAAGGAATGCCTACATAACCATCGATCTTCATATCCACAAGCAATTGGTCGTCCGGATACAAATGTTGAATATTACAGCGATGGGTACAAATAGAGTCATTAGAGACTGACGCGCAAGGAGAGGACTTTAGTGAGTAAGTAAAATTATCTACTTTTTGTCCTCTATTAGCCACAGCAATAGAGGTCGCATTTACTTTCGCCTCATCAATATTAGCTATAAAAACTAAATCTGCATCAATAGCACGGCTAAGTGACAGACAAATCTCATCAAAAAAGTTACCACTGTTAATGTCTGATATGCTTTTTACAATACTGGTAATTCGATGAACATTCATAAATACTTTTCACTCAGACAAACTTCCACAAGAAAGTTATATTAAGAATACTTAATCTAGAAAGCCCTTTCTATTCTATGGCTCGCTCCAAAGTTATATAATATACCAAGTTAATAACCTTAATAATATGATGGGTATCAACAAACAATCGTTTACTGCACCGCTTATTGATACGGATATTAATCGGTTAACAAATCATTAGATTTTTCAAAATTTTACTTAGTGAAATTAAGAAATCAATTTGTCTTTACTTACAATTTACGATTGAAACTTGTGTAGAATACGGAGTAAATTTTAATCTTTAGATTTTCCTCGAATCCCCCCTAAATGGCACTTTTATCAGTGGATTCGTCTTATAATATTTAAATATTAGAGCAGTTCGAGAAACAATAAATCAGTTTGCGTTAAATAATCGAAGGCAAAAACAATGTCACCCCTTACAAATCAATTACCTTTTCATTTCATCGAAAAACTCAATCAACACTTAACAGATGATACATGGAACAAGATTAAAAAAGTCACTTTCAAAAAAGGTGAAGTGGTTATTCAAAAAGGTCAAAACATTGAAGGTGTTTATGTCGTCAAGCATGGAGCATTAAGGATCTATACTTTAGACTCAAATGGCAACGAGAAACCAATAGATAACTTAAACGCAGGAGAGATATGTGTTTTTTCTATCAGCAGTATAATGAACAAAATAATTTTTCCTGCTTGGGTGACAATAGATTCAGAGAGTGCTGATGTTTTTTTCATTCCTGCCCAAACTTTTAAACATCTATATGAAAGTGATCCCTTTGTACGTAAATTTGTCTTAGAAGCAATGTCATCACGAATTTACAATATGATGGGATTAGTTGAAGAGTCAGCAACATACGATATAGGAACGCGAATTAATAACTTCCTGCTACGCTCCTGCTCAGAAAATCAAACTATAAAGATTAGCCACCAAGAAATTGCGACAAGACTAGGAACAGCACGAGAGGTTGTTTCACGACATCTAAAACATTTGGAAAATACAGGGTTTATTACATTATCAAGAATGAAAATTTATATCATATCACCGCAACATTTAGCTAAAATCCTTCCCAAATAACAGTGTGATTCAAGTCACTTATCTACGTAATCATAGGTGCTACTATTCTTTATTAATCCATTATTAAAGAGAAAAGGTATGAAAAAATTCACCAAATCAGTATTGAGCTTAATCTGTGTCAGTACATTATCACTAGGTTTGACAGTGCACGCTGGCGAAACAGTAGTCGTCGCAACAGCAATGAAATCACCTCAGAACGATGGTCTTCCAATCCCAGGATTCAATATTACAAAAGGCAATACCGCTTTAGTCATTACTGATCCCCAAAATGACTTTCTATCACCTAAAGGTGTAACATGGGGAGTTGTGGGGAAAAGCGTTACTGAAAATGGCACTGTCGCCAATTTAGAGTCTCTTTTTAAAGTGGCCGATGAAGTTGACCTTCCCGTTTTTGTTTCTCCACACTGGTATTATCCTCACGACAATAAATGGGAGTTTGAAGGTGCTTTAGAAGTACTTATGCACAAGATTAGTATGTTTGAACGTAAAGGTCAGCTCAATACCGATGAATTTGAAAATTCAGGAGCAGATTGGCTCGAAAGATATAAGCCTTATATTAATAACGGGAAGACCGTAGTAACTAGCCCACATAAACTTTATGGTCCAGAGTCAAATGATCTCGTATTACAACTTCGTAAAAGAGGCGTTGATAAAATAATTCTAGCTGGTATGTCTTCAAACTTGTGCACTGAATCGCACATGCGAGAGCTGGTAGAACAGGGATTCGAAGTTATGGTTGTTACTGATGCAACTGCAGGTGCAATTACTGAGCACTATAACGGCTATGAAGCATCCTTGACTAACTTCCGCTTTATCGCAAGCAAAATTGATAACACTGCGAACACCATTAGTTCTATCAAGTCTTCTTTCAAAAAGTAAAACTGCTAAGAAATTTTGCTATATAAATCTAATCGTCTATTTCAGTTGATCACATATGGTGGTCGCTGATTTAGCAATTACTAAGGGTTATATGCGTCAAATATACCCGTCAATATAAAAATTAAACATCACCTCCATGTACAAGAGGTCACTTCATTTTTCTCAACTTTTAAATTTTTCATAATGTCCTTTAAATATAGGTAAATAAGCAACTACATATACTGGGCATCAGATGAAAAAGGCGTACTAAGGAAGGTGGTAAAGATAGGTAGGCAATGACTTCACGATTCGGCAATCTTGTGACAAAGTCATATGACAGAAGTTATACTACACTTTTAAAAGAAAAAAGCCCCTGATAAATCAGAGGCTTAAGAATATGGCGGTGAGCGAGAGATTCGAACTCTCGAAAGGGATAAACCTTTACACGCTTTCCAGGCGTGCGCCTTCAGCCACTCGGCCAGCTCACCAAATTTGTGATGATATTTTTTGATGTTATCTTCATCGTGGCGTCTGATTTAGTATTAAGCACGTTACACATGTGAAACTACTTCATAAGCTTTTGGTAGCACTATATCGTCAACAGGCGCTATGGTAGGAAAAAAGCCTTGCGGGTGCAAGGCTATTTTACTTTAATCGTTGATAAATGGTTTAAATGCTGTTTATTTATCCATAAATATCAAAAATGAATGAACTATGCATTACCTTTTACTTTTAATTTATTTTCCGCAGCAAAGTTGAGCATTCTATTTAAAGGGATTAATGCTTTTTCAGCTAAACTCTCATCAACATGGATTTCCTTGCCAACAGGACTCACCAGTGCGTCATAAATCGATTTAAGACCATTCATTGCCATCCAAGGACAACTAGCACAACTTCTACATGTTGCACCATTCCCACCTGTAGGAGCGGCTACGAATGTCTTCTCAGGATTAGCTTGTTCCATTTTATAAAAGATACCTTTATCAGTAGCGACGATAAAGTGTGTATTAGGCATTTCTTGGCTTGCTTTAATTAACTGGCTCGTTGAGCCTACAGCATCGGCCATTTCAACAACATTGGCAGGTGATTCTGGATGAACCAATACTGCAGCATCAGGGTATTGTAATTTTAAGTCTCGAAGTGCATTAGCTTTGAATTCATCATGAACAATACAAGCGCCCTGCCACATCAGCATAGTCGCGCCTGTTTCTTTTTCTATATATGAACCCAAATGACGATCAGGCCCCCATAAAATAGGCTTACCTTCACTTTCAAGCATATCAACTATTTCTAGCGCTATGCTTGAGGTAACTACCCAATCAGCTCTGGCTTTTACTGCTGCCGAAGTATTTGCGTAAACAACAACCGTATGGTCAGGATGCTCATCACAAAAAGCAGAGAATTCATCAATAGGACAGCCTAGATCTAAAGAACAGGTCGCTTCAAGCTCAGGCATTAACACATTTTTTTCTGGTGTTAAAATTTTAGCGGTTTCGCCCATAAACTTAACACCAGCAACAATTAAAGTCTCTGCGGGGTGTTGATTACCAAAACGAGCCATTTCTAAAGAGTCGGCAACACAACCACCCGTTTCCTCAGCAAGTGCCTGAATCTCAGGGTCAGTATAATAATGCGCAACCAATACCGCATTTTTTTCAATCAAGAGTTGTTTAATTTTCTCTATGTATTGTGCCTTTTCGTCAATAGCTAAAGGCTTTGGCTTGGCTGGAAATTGAAAATCAAAATCTACCGCAGTATTACTTATACTCATGGATTCTCTCTAATTCAGGACACGTAAAAACGCGGCAATTATAAGGGAAATTGGTTCTAATGTGTAGTAGAGAATGGCTTGTGTAAACGGTTAAAAGCTTGGGCATAGAATCTCATAAGCTTTACTACGGCTAAAAAATGATGGTTTTCGGTATTAAGAATAGTTGAACAAGGAGGATTTTAACCTTCGTATGAATTTAGCTTAAACAGTTAAAAGCCATGGCTTGAATTCTCAGACGCTTTATTACAGGGGAGATATGCGTTGGCTTTCGGTATTGACAATATTAAGAGTGGTCGGCCGTGAGAATTAGAACCTTAGTATAAATTTAGCTTAAATGGTTAAAAGCCTTGGCTTTGATTCTTATAAATTTTACAGCAGGAAAAATAAATAATGGTTTTCGGTATTCACAATATTAGGAGTGGTCGGCCGTGAAGGATTTAAAGCTTCGTATTCATTTAGCTTAACGGGTAAAAGCCTTGGCTTTGATTCTTGGAATTTTTATTACGGGACAATAAACGATGGTTTTCTGTATTCACAATATTAGAAGTGGTCGGCCGTGAAGGATTTGAACCTTCGACAAATTGGTTAAAAGCCAACTGCTCTACCAGCTGAGCTAACGGCCGACACGCATTGAGTCACTGCCTCAATGCGGGGCATATAATACTCATAATTTTTTTAAGTGCAACAATAAACTTCGTTTTTTTAAATATAATTTACTGTTCGAGCAAATTCTCAGCAATGAGCTAGTTTTATCATCAGAAAAAAACAAATTACTGGTATTAATCTATAAATATTTTACTTAGTTAAACTTGCTAAGCGTGGCTTGCCAAGTTTTGCCGCAGTTGAATCTGGGTACTCTTTTAGTAATTGCTGATAAGTCGCAATTGCTTTTTTAGCATCATTTTGCTTTTGAGCAACCATGGCAAGCTTTAATAATGCATCAGGACGCTTGGTAGAGTCTTTATGTTTATTTACAACAATGAGAAACTCTTGATTAGCTTCTGCCAGTTCTCCTTGATTAAAGAGTAACTGACCTAACCAGTAATGCGCGTTAGGTGCATAACTCGAATTAGGAAAACTTTTATTAAATACTCTAAATTCAACGATAGCTTGCTTGTAACGCTTATCTTTTAAAACGAGATTAAGTGCGCGGTCATAACTTTCATTTTCAGTTAAATTATTACTATAACTCGTGGCATTTACTGCGGTGCTAGCTGCTGAAGCTTGACTCGTAGAACCTGAGGCTCTTGTACTTGTTGATTCAAGTACTTCACTCACTCGTCTATCAATCTCTTTATAAAGCTCTCGTTGACGCTCCAAGACTTGACTTAACTTGTGGGTATGTAACTCAGTTACACCCCGAAGTTCATTTACTTCAGTTTGTAATTGGTATAATTGACGTTGAATATTAACTTGAGCCTTATTACGAGAGTCTAACTTACGTGACAAGGTAGTTAATTGCTCTGTTAACGCGGATGAATCGATAGAATTGGCGTTAACATCAATGACTGGCGCTTTAGCTACAGCTAACGCACTAACGGCGCTAGCTGTAAACATCATGCCAAATAAAACTTTATTTAGTTTCATTCAGTTACCTGCTTATGTGAGGCTTATCAAGTCTTAGTAAACTAAAACAGCACGACGGTTTTTAGCAAAAGCACTTTCGCTACGATCTTTAACCATTGGCTTTTCTTCGCCGTAGCTAACTACAGTCAATTGACCAGCAGCAACACCCATGTTTTCTAAGTAAGTAACGACTGACTTAGCACGACGTTCGCTTAATGCAATATTATATTCTGGTGTACCACGTTCGTCAGCATGACCTTCAATTAATACTTTTACATCAGAGTTAGCGTTTAAGAATTTAGCATGCGCATCTAAAATAGCAGAGTACTGTTCGTTTACATTTGAAACATCAAAATCAAAATAAACGATATGTTCTGAGCGTAATTGTGCTAATTCTTGACGTTTTTGTTCTTCAATTTCTGCAGCACGTTTAGCCGCTGTAACTTGTACGGCTTCTTGTGCTTTTCTAGCATCTTCAGCATTTTGAGTAACTTGGGCATTAGTATCGACTTGGCTTTGCTCATCGGTATCAGAGTTTGAGCTACAAGCAGATAGAATGGTAAGAGGTAAAGCAATTGCTAAGCTTTTTACTATGTTATTAAAGCGCATTTTATTTTCCTTTGTTCTAAAATTATAAGTTAAAATTCAATTAGTTATTTTGTATATCTTATTATTATAAAAATGGTGACCAAGCAGGTGCTTTCACTTGACCATCAAGTGCAGGCAATCTAGCTTTAAAGCGACCATCTACCGACACTAAACCCAATACTTGTCGATTATTATGTAAGGTACTGTATATGATCATACCACCATTAGGTGACACACTTGGCGACTCGTCTAAACGAGTTTCTGTTAACACCTGAAATAAACCAGACGCTACTTCTTGCTTCGCTAAACGATATTTACCGTGTGTTCTGTTGACCATAATCAGTTGTTTACCATCTGGTGTTACTGAACCTCCTAGGTTCATCTCACCATCAAAAGTTAAACGTCTTACTTTCCCCCCGGCTAAATCTACGCGATATAGCTGTGGTTTTCCACCCCGTTCTGAACTAAATATCAATGAATTACCATCAGGTGTCCAACTTGGCTCAGTATCTATAGCCCGATTACGTGTTATACGACGTAATTTCATGGTCGTTAAATCCATAACATATAAATCTGGGTTGCCATCTTTTGACAAGACCATTGCCATGCTCTTTCCATCAGGAGAAAAGCGTGGTGCACTGTTTATACCGTTAAATGAACTAATTGATTTTCTAACTCCGGTATAAATATCAATGCTATGGATTTGTGCTTGACGATTTTCAAATGAAACATACGCTAATTGGTCACCATTTGGATGCCAAGATGGTGACATTAATGGTTCTTTAGAACTTAACAACACATGTTCATTAAAACCATCATAATCAGCGAATGCGAGTTGGTATGGGTACTTTCCTTGATCGCGAACAATAACATAAGCTATTTTGCTTAAAAAAGCGCCTTTGCTTCCTGTAAGCTTTTCATAAATAACATTACTGATACTATGTGCATAACGACGTGCTTGATTCAGTTGAATATTAGCACTACTTTGCGCCAAAATATGATCTTTAGTGTTAACTAATTCACCATTACTGAGCATTGAGGTTTCACCGCCAGTAATTTGTCCGCGGATCACATCCACTAATTGATAGCTAACTTGATAACGCCCTGGTGCAATCTCATTAATTTCGCCTATGACTACAGCTTCTGCGCCTAAAGCAGCCCATGCACTGTAATCAATGCTTTTTGCATCGGAAATTGTTTGCGGGAATTTGTTACTCGCAATAGGACTAAACTTACCACTACGTAATAAATCATCACTAATAACTTTTGATAATGATTCTGGGCGTTCACCCGTGCCAGTCCAATTAAAGGGGATTACAGCTATTGGCCTTGCGCTATCTACTCCACCGGTAATGACAATTTCTAATGCTGCCATGGCCTTAACAGAAGTTAATGCAATCAGGGCACCAAATACAATGTTTGATAATAATTTCATATTCTTAATACTTTTCCTTTAAATAGCTTGATGTTTTGCTATTAAATCAACTGGTTTAATATTTTAATAAAACCATGTCGCAAAACACGGCCCTATAACCTCTATTAAAATATACTGATAAATACTATCAGTTAAAATTTGGGTTCTACTGTAACCGCAATTTCCCGCATTTCTTTAAATACTTCAGGATCTTTAGATACCGGCAAAGTACCTGCCTTACCAATAGCTATGTTTGCAGCATCACATACGACTTTATCGCCTCGCCCTACTTTAACTTCAATAACAAACCCTGAAGGTGCAAGCGTGATAGTTAAACGACATGATTTATCAGCCATAGTACTTCGATCTGTAATCATATACTGATTAATACGCTGTGTAATCAGGGCTGAATAACGCTGAACTTCAGTCATGACTTGTTGGTTTCTTGCTTTATTACGAGTCGCCATCTCATCAGCCATCTGCTCAGCTAACATAGCATCTTGGATAGCTTGCTCTTTTGCTGCTATTTCTTGACGTTTTCGTTCTGCAATTTTTTTAAGACGTAAGTCCTCAGCTTTTTTGGCATCCGCTTCTTCTTTTAAGCGTTTGCTTCTAGCAGCGGCAGCGGCTTTTTCTGCAACTTGTTTCTCTTGCTCTTTTTGCTTACGTACTTCTGTCTCTTATACACATTTAGCCTTCGATGATTTAGCGGCTTTATCCGCTTTAATTTTTTCTTGTTCTTTTTGCTTACGTTGTTTCTCTAACTTTTTAATACGTGCTTGCTCTTGTACACGGCGTTTTTTAGCATCTGACGCTCGTTTTTCAACGGCTTTAAGACGCTTTTTCTCAGCATCACGTTCATTACTTTTCTGCCTCTTGATCTTATTTACTGCTTGCTCAAACTTTGCCTTATCAACAACCACCGCCTTAATAGGCTCAGCTGATTGGCTTGTTGGTGTAGGCAATGGTTTAGGCTCTGAAGAAAAGTCTCCTGATAATAAACCGACAAGTAAGATGACATGCAACGCAAGGCTTAAGCAAACCGCTTTGAAATAAGGTGAGTTCATATTGAAACGAGAAGTTGACTTCTGGACCACGCTATTCCCCCACCGAATCTGTCATTAAGCCAACAGAAGGTACACCTGCAACACTTTGCAACATAACCATAAGTTGTATAACAGCATCATATGATACAGCGCCGTCACCATTTACCACAACAGGAGTTCCTGGTTCAACAGCTAGATGTGCTTTTACCAAAACCGCAACTTCTTCAGCTGACATTGGCTCTTTATCATTAGCACCCACGGTTAAGTAGTAACGCCCTTGAGCATCTACGCTGGCAACCAATGGTGTTTTACTGTCTTCATCAAGAGGTTCAGCGTCAGCTTGTGGTAAGTCAACTTTTACTCCTTGGGTTATTAAAGGCGCAGTAACCATAAAAATAATTAACAATACCAACATCACATCAATATATGGAACCACATTTATTTCAGCCACTTTGCGGCGTCTAACTCTTTGGTACATAGTAATGCCCTATTTAGTAGATTGCTCAGCGGCTGATTGACGTTGTAAAATACTTGAAAATTCATCCATAAAGTTACCGTAGCTGTTTTCAAGCTTCTCAACTTTATGGCTAAAACGGTTAAAAGCAATTACTGCGGGAATAGCAGCAAATAATCCCATTGCTGTGGCAATTAGTGCTTCAGCAATACCTGGCGCAACCATAGCAAGCGTGGCTTGTTTTACCGCACCTAGCGCGATAAATGAATTCATGATGCCCCATACTGTACCGAATAAACCAATATACGGACTAATAGAGCCTACTGTAGCCATGAAAGGTAGATGTGTTTCTAGGCTATCCACTTCACGTGATAAGGCAACACGCATTGCTCTGTGCGTACCATCAACAATACTTTGAGAATTATCAATGTGACTTTTTCTCAGACGGGCAAATTCTTTAAAGCCAGCAATAAATAAACTTTCAATACCTTGTATCTGCGGTTTCGCACAGGTTTCACTGTAAAGCTTACTTAAATCTGCCCCACTCCAAAATTTATCTTCAAACGCTTTCAATTCAGCTGCAGCAGTACGGAGAATTTTTCTACGCTGAAAGATCATAGCCCAACAGACAATAGAAAAAGTAAGCAAGACGAGCATTACAAATTGTACCAATATACTTGCTTCTAAAAACAAGTGGAAAATAGATATTTCAGCTGACACGTTTAAACGCTCCTAGTATTAATTCGGGAATAGCACAGGGTTTACTTTGACTAAAATCAACACAAGCAATGCGTATTTGAGCAGTACACAATACCTGTTTTTCTTGATTGGTTATTTGTTGTTGAAACACTAAACTCGCGCGCTTCAACGTTATTATGGATGAGTTCACTTCAAGTAAATCATCGAGTTTTGCCGAGGCAATATTATCCATTTCAACCTTTCTGACCACAAAACCTAACTTTTGTTTCAAAAAGACTTCTTGGTTTATCCCTATTTCTCTTAACCACTCGGTTCGAGCACGCTCAAAAAATTTTAAATAGTTCGCATAATAAACAATACCGCCGGCATCGGTATCTTCGTAATAGACACGAATAGCGAAATGGTGGACTGACTCATTGTTTGATAGGGGTGCGACTTCAGACATTACTAATAGAATTATTTTATCGTACTTTTGTGGCTATATAGTAATAGATAAAGCAATACGCAAACAAGGCGGCTGAGATAAAAACTTACACTTTTTAGCATATAATACCAATTTAATTAAATTTCTTCCCAACTCAGAGCTACATTGATGGGCTTAGAACAAACAAAATTTGTTAAATATAGTTACTGTCTCTTATACACATCTGACGCTGCCGACGAATAGAGAGG
>OJHK01000680.1_pt1 | contig 19472 bp, 15 predicted proteins | sample 1595161 | NCBI WGS metagenome assembly OJHK01 (sample SAMN05416842, study PRJEB24817) | seawater metagenome | isolation source: Sea water | place: Canada:Atlantic | collected 2013-07 | reverse complement strand
CTATGCTGGCTAATTGGTGTGCGAATGAAATTGTTACCTTGTTAGCATCAAAAGAGGCGTCAAAGGAGTCATCGAAAGAGAAAACAGGTACATCGTCAACAGTAAAACCAAAAGACATCGCTATCTTAGTGAGGGATGGCGCTGAAGCGCGAGACATAAAACATGCGTTGCAACAAGCGGGACTTGATAGCGTTTTTTTATCTGATAGGGCCAATTTGTTTCATTCTCAACAAGCTAAGCAATTATTAGGGTTACTCAAAGGTGTTTTGTTACCTGAAAATGAACGATTATTTGTCGCTGCTTTATCGTGTGGTTTATTAGGTTTTGATGCGAAAAAGTTACACCAATTACAACAAGATGAAATGGCTTATCAAACGTTGAAATTTGCTTTTGTTGATTATCGAACGCAATGGCAACGACAAGGTTTTATCACCATGGCGATAAACTTGATGCACAACTTGCTTGATGTTCCTCAAAATAATAAAGATCGTTGTTTAACCAATGTGCTGCATTTATTTGAGATATTACAAGCGGCGAGTGTTCGATTAAGCCAAGGCCAAGAGCTTTTACATTGGTTTGAACAGCAATGTAATCTTGAAACTAATGATGTAGAAGCCGAGTTACGCTTAGAGAGTGATGGCGATTTGATACGTTTGATCACTCAACATGGCTCTAAAGGTCTTGAATATCCGTATGTTTTTATCCCTTTCGCCTGTCGCCATAAAGATCCACTAAAGTTTGGCAACAAGTCAGTGAGTTATCTTGAGTATCATGATGCAAAAGGTGAGCTGTGTTTAAGCTTAGATGGCTCAAAAGATGCAAAAAAAGCCATGAGTAATGAAGCATATGCCGAAAGTATTCGTTTGCTATATGTTGCGATCACCCGAGCTGAACGACGATGTTACGTGCTATGTTGCGCTTTTGATGCTTATCACCTATCACCTTTAGGTAAAACGCTGCAGTTTCAAGAACAAGAGAGCATCATTAAGCCGTTACAAGCTTTGAGAGCAAGTGCTGAACATGCCATCGGTATTCGTGAGGTATCACTGGATTGTACTCTTGATATTAATATTGCTAAGAATGATGAAGATGCGCTAAATCCACTAGGCCTAAGTCCGTCAGAGAAGAAAGCACAAGGGTTTTCGAATACCGCGGTCAGTAAGTTCACAGGTACAATAGAACGAGATTGGTGGTTAAGTTCATTCACCGCCATCAGTCGTAATATTCGTCATGCTGGCGTATCAAACCCTGACCGAGACACTGACACTGTAGCCAGTAAACTAGCAGCGTTAAATACGGTTGTAGAGCATGATGAGACCGACTATTTTGATGCCGAACAAATTTGCTTTAAATTAGCGAAAGGTGCTCACACAGGTAACTTATTACACGATATTTTAGAACAAACTGATTTTTCTGAGCCTGATTGGCAAGAAAGTTTGGAAAAACCACTCTTAGCTTATGGTGAGTTAAGAGCTAGTAACGCCAGCGATAGCAGTACGGCATTCACGTCGGATGATTTGATTCATTGGTTAGAGCAAGTGCTTAGGGCACCTTTTATTGCGAGTAATCAAAATGAACTTAACGATAGTCTCAATGAAAATAATAACAATAAAGTAGCGCTAGGCTGTCTAGCCGATATAACTATCAATAGAACCTTGCGTGAAAGTGAGTTCTACTTTCCTATGCAAGGCGAGGGCACTAACGCTTTAGCTAATTTGCTAACCGATCACCGAAATAACGCAGAACGACATTCAAATGGTGGTACTAATACTGATATGAACGCTGATGCTAATTCAGGAAAAAGTAGAACAGTAAACAATACCTTAAAATATCCCGTCATGTTACCAAGTTATAAAAGACTCTCAGGTATGATGCATGGTTTTATCGATTTAATTTTTGAGTACCAAGGTAAGTATTATCTGTGTGATTATAAATCTAGTCACTTAGGTGATAGCTTTCACGATTACCAATTTGATGCATTGCTCGATAATGTTGAGAAAAACTATTATGACTTACAATATCTAATTTACTCATTAGCATTACACCGTTATTTGAAACAAACCTTAGTCGATTATGATGTTAATGCGCATTTTGGTGGTGTGTATTATTTATATTTACGTGGTATGACAATTAAGCCTGAACATAAGGGGGCTGGCGTATATTATCGAAAAGTCACTGAGCAAGAAATCACTAATTTAGATACGCTTTTTTCTGCTGAAAAATGTAGTGAGGAAACGTAGCATGGTCGATAATAGTATGAACAAGTCAGTATACAGTCATTTTAACCAGGTAAAAGAGGTTATCCAAGGGATTGAAGCAATTGATTATTTCTTTGCTAAAGAAATGCTCAGTGCGTTAACTCCTTCAATAAAGTGTCAGTCACATATAGAAGAAACAGCAGATTTAGCATCAGACACAACACCTGTTATAAGTCGTCAACGTAACTTATACCATGTGTTTTTAGCCTTAAATGCCAGTTTACGTGCAGGGCACAGTTGTTTGCCTTTGAGTGAGATTGCCGATCAGCATTGGGGTAAGGGCTTCGCCTCTTTGAAGAAAGCAAATAATGTAAACCAAGTAAGCAAAGATACTCACCAAGGTAGTGAGGCACTTACTTCGGAAAAAGCTCAGGACAAAGCTCAAGAACTAACTCAAGAGCTTAGTCACGCTGGTTTTATTTTTGCGCCATTAACACAACTACAAGCGATGCTAAGCGAGCTCAATATCAAGGCTTCGGACCCACAATTATTGGTTCTTCAAAATGATAAATTGTATCTACGTCGTTATTTTAAGTTTGAACAGGATTTGGGCCAGGCTATAAATGAACGCTTACTGCAAAAGTGTCAGTATGATAATGACAGCATTGCTCAGTGTATCGGCAAGTTATTCCCCAATGATCTAGCCCAAGTAGAAACCCAAGAAGCTGAATCGTTGGAAATTGATTGGCAAAAAATTGCGGTGGCCAATGCCATTAATAAAAACTTTAGTGTTATTGCTGGCGGCCCTGGTACAGGTAAAACTTATACGGTTACTAAATTATTAGCCGCGTTACTTATGTTAGAGCAGACGGGGTTAGAGCAAACAGATCTAGAACAATCGGATTTAGTAGAAACAGCTAAGGCTGAAGAAGCACAGCAAAAGCTGCAAGGTACACCAGCGCTTAATATCGCATTAGTTGCGCCCACAGGTAAAGCGGCGCAACGCTTGTCAGAGTCTATTGTTAATGCAGTTTCTGGCTTTCACGGTTTGATTGATGACAAGATACTCGCTGAAATTCCTACACAAGCACAAACACTTCATCGCTTGTTAGGAGTATTACCAAACTCACCTAACTTTAGACATCATGAAGATAATCGCCTGTCATACGATATTGTGCTTATTGATGAAGTGTCTATGGTTGATTTACCTTTAATGACCCGAGTATTTCGTGCGTTAAAAGATACTGCTAAAGTCATTTTATTAGGTGATGCGGATCAACTTCCCTCGGTTGCTGCAGGTAGCGTGTTAGCGGATATAGCGCCACGACCCCATGGCGGTTTTAGCCGTGAGAATGAACAATATTTAACGCAAGTTTGTCAATTGCCGCTAGAGCAATTAAGCACATACTTTTTGCCCAATAGACAAATTAATCATAAAGCGGAACAAAGCAATATAGACAAAAGAGTTCATGTTGATTATCTCACCTTCTTGGTTAAATCGAGACGTTTTGATGGTGAAGGTGGCATTGGTCTCATCGCTAATAGTGTTATCCAAGGCGATGTAAAACGTAGTTGGCAACTGCTTAGTGATTCTTTAACTCAAGTTGTGGGTCAGTTAACCCTTGCCCAAGGTGAGCTGTCTACATGGCTTGCCCCTTTAGTGAAACAATATTATCAACCCATTGAGTCTTGTTCTACTGTGAGTGAGGCTTTTGCCTTGTTATCACAATTTAGAGTGCTATGTGCAACAAGACAGGGTGACTTTGGGGTTGAGCGTCTCAATGAAGTGATTAAAAGCTATTTAGGGAAAAACAACGCGCCTTATCAGCAAAACCAACATGCGCTTTATCATGGTCAGCCAATTATGATTAATGAAAATGACTACCGCTTAGGTTTATATAATGGTGATATTGGTATTATATGGCGAGTTGTCGATCAAGAAGGCAAAGGTCATCTGATGGCGTGTTTCGAAGACGCTGCTAGTCAGAGTAAAGTGCTTGGTGATTCAGAAGCAGGGCAACAAGCTATCAAACAAATATTACCTTCTCGTTTACCAAAATTTGAAAGTGTTTATGCCATGACTATTCATAAAACCCAAGGCAGTGAATTCTCTCATGTTGCTATGGTTATTTCTGCCACAGAAAATGAGCAGCAGAGTTTACAACAAGGGAGTCAGCAACGTGGCAGTAAGCTATTGTCTAGGGAATTACTCTACACAGGTATTACTCGGGCGAAAAAGCAGCTGACTATTGCTGCTAATCAACGAGTATGGCAACAAGGTGTTACAGGACAAGTTAAACGCCATTCGGGTTTAGACTTGCATTCATATGGCACGTCCAAGCGATAAAACTGATAAGATAGTGCTTTAGCACTATCTTAATATTTTTCACCCTCCATTTTAGAATAACCTAGGATTATATTTTTCCATGCAATTGATTGATGTAGATAAAGTACGTTACAGAAAAAATTTGAATATTGTTATTGTCGGTTTTATCAGCTCATTATTGGTGCTGTCTCTGCTATTTGGTACCCTACTTATTAGCCTATTTTCCAGCGTTGGAGACGTTAATGAGTTTGTACAAGTAGCGAATGATGCTGTACAAGCAGAGCCAGACAGTAATTTTAGATTTAACCTATTGGGCGTTGTTCTCGCATTGCTTACCAATGCCGCTATTTTGTATCGTGTTAAACAGAGTGCGTTTTTTACTGAAATTTATTACGTTTGGCAGGTAAAACAGCTGCAAAACTTAGTTTTTCGCAAGCTTAAAAAGATTAAACTTGCCGCTAAAAATGGTGAAGAAACCGCTTTGATCATATTATCTTTTTATTATCAAAGCCAATTACAGGTGTATAAGCTTGATGATAATACGATTACCTTATCGACCATTGAAAATCATCAACATGAACTTAATGATCTTATTGCTGAAAGTGGCTTAAACATTAGTAGCGATCAATTTAAAAAGGAAATGATTGCATCATATTAGCCATTCATTTTTCTGGCGTTTGTAATTCAGGCTGAAACCTGCATCTTTATCTCGGTTGGGCTATAGTAAATGTTCAACAACACACTCAATGGGGAAGAGGCATGATAGGTTATATTACATTAGGCACTAACGATTTTGATAAGGCCGTTAAATTTTATGATGAACTGTTTAGTAGTATTGGCGCTGGTCGTTTCTTAGAGTCAGAACAGTTTGTTGCCTGGTCTACTGGGATGGAAACTGCAGGATTTGCTATCTCTAAACCTTTCGATGGAAAACCAGCAACTGTGGGTAATGGCACTATGATCGCTATTATGGTCGATTCAAATGAGCAAGTGGATGCCTTTTATCAAAAAGCGTTAAGTTTAGGCGCTACCTGCGAAGGTGCTCCTGGACTACGCGGTGAATTAAGTGGCTTTTATGCCGCTTATTTTCGGGATTTAGACGGTAACAAGCTTAATGCTTTTCATATGGACATGCCTGCAAGGTAAGTTACTCACTGAAAAACGACACTATGATTAGTAATGGGTATATGGCAGACAATAAAAAACCAGCACTTTAAAAGAAGTGCTGGTTTTTTTAATTATTTCGGCTTCTACAATTAATTAAAAAAGGAAGTCTAAGTCAGTAACTGGCTTATCTAGCGCGGAAAATAATGCGACCTTTTGATAAGTCGTATGGCGTCAATTCAACAGTTACTTTATCGCCTGTTAAAATACGAATGTAATTTTTACGCATTTTACCAGAAATATGTGCAGTTACGACATGACCATTCTCTAGTTCAACTCGGAACATAGTGTTAGGTAAAGTATCTAAAACTGTACCTTGCATTTCAATATTTTCTTCTTTCGCCATGGGGCGCTAAACCTCTAATGTTGTGCAAATTTGCCACTAAATATCTATATATTAGTGATCTTGCTGGGCAGATAAAAAAGCTGCGCGAATGATGCCTAATTGCTTGGCTAATGTAAAGGCTTGTGACTATTTATTTAGCAATTTTAGCTTTATTAACACTAGCTTTGGTATTTATATGCCATTGACCATCAATAAAGCGCTCAAAGGGATAATATCGATCTTTATAATTCATTTTCTGGCATTCATCAATTTGATAACCGAGATATAAATAAGCTAATGACATTTTTTGGCAAAAGTTAAGCTGAGTGAGAATAGAGAATACCCCTAATCCATTGGATTTATAATCAGGGTGATAAAAAGTATATACGGCAGATAAGCCATTACTCAGAACATCAGTTACGGCCACGCAGACAAGCTTATCTTCTGCAAGACCATTTTCTTCATTTGCTGGCGCCCAAGTCTCAATGAAGAGTTGTTGGGTTAAATTACAACTTAGAAAGCTCTCAAACTGTTGAAAAGAAGCAGGGTACATACTGCCATCTTGATGCAGGGTATTAATATAGATTTCAAATAGTGGATAATAACTGTCTTTTAATTGACTAGATTCTTTAATAATAAAGTGACTATTACGTTTCTTTGATCTTTTTTGGCTTTTAGACGGGATAAAATCATTAGTCAATACGCGGATAGAATGACAAGCATTGCAATTAGGGCAATTTGGTCGGTAACTTTGATCGCCACTGCGACGAAAGCCTTGCGTCATTAGCCAGCCATAGCTTTCACTGTTATGCAATCGCTCATCAACAGCAATGAGCAAACGCTCTTGTTGTTCAGGTAAATAATTACAAGGAAATGTTTTGGTTATACCCAGTTTATAGGAAGCATCACTCATTGATAATTTTCCAATTGCCTATTACGCCTACTGTTAATTATAACTACTATTACTAAATTTGACTTAAATCAGCGTTAATGTTCTTGGTTGCCAAAAATCATGTGGCATTTTCTTAGTTAAGGCATTGCGTTGTTTGTGAATAAAGATGTCACGACTTGTTTCCTTAGCGCCCATATCTTCAAGAAAGGGGTTAAGAAGCTGACAATCTATAAAATCGATACCCGCGGTATCGAGTAATTGTCCCAAAGCGATGAGGGCAAACTTTGAAGCATTGCTTTGTGTATAAAACATTGACTCACCAGAAAAGAAACCATTAATTGCCACACCATACAATCCGCCAACTAATACAGTGTTTTTTTGCTCATCTGTGTGCCATATCTCAATAGAGTGGGCGTAACCTTGTTGATGTAACTCAAAGTAAGCAGACTCCATTTCAGGCAGTATCCAGGTCCCATCACTGCGAAATGGAGCATTGGCACAAAATTGCACAACTTGGCTAAAATCTTGATTTAAGGTGATGTGATAAGGTGATTTGTTGATCGCTTTACGTAACGTACGATTTATACGTAGTTCACCAATGTCTATGATGGCTCTAGGGTTGGGGGACCACCACATTAAGGGATCGTTTTCGCTGTACCATGGAAAAATGCCCTCACTGTACGCCGCTATTAATCGCTCTGGTGATAAATCACCGCCGAGCGCTAATAAACCGTTGGGTTCAGTTAGGGCACATTCTATCAAAGGAAAGGTCAAACTATTATCATCAAGTTGATATAAAATTTGACCCATTTACATTCCTATCGATAGTCTTTTAAGTAAATCTTTTTCTTAGTGCGCAGTTATTATTGCGCGTCTAAGTAACGTTCTGAATCTAGAGCAGCCATACAACCCGCACCTGCAGAGGTAATTGCTTGACGGTAAATATGGTCAGCAACATCACCCGCAGCAAAAATACCTTCAACACTTGTTTGTGTTGCGTTACCTTGCGTGCCACTTTGAATAGTTAAGTAACCGTCTTTCATATCAAGTTGGTCTTTAAAGATATCAGTATTTGGTTTGTGACCAATGGCAATAAATACACCTGATACTTCAAGTTCTTCAGTGGCATCTGAGCCCATTTCTTTTAAACGTAGGCCAGTAACACCCATATTATCGCCTAAAACTTCGTCTAACGTACGGTCAGTATGTAAAACGATATTACCGTTAGCTACTTTTTCATATAAGCGATCAGTTAAAATCTTTTCACTTCTGAAAGTATCGCGACGGTGAATTAAATGAACTTCGCTCGCGATGTTTGATAAATAAAGCGCTTCTTCAACAGCAGTATTACCACCACCAACAACAGCAACTTTTTGGTTTTTGTAAAAGAAACCATCACAGGTAGCACAAGCTGATACACCACGGCCCATAAAAGCTTCTTCAGACGGTAAACCTAGGTACTGTGCAGAAGCACCGGTACAAATGATTAACGCGTCACAGGTGTATTCACTGCTGCCAGTTAATTTATAAGGTTTAGAAGAGAAGTCTACTGATTCGATATGATCGAAAATAATTTCAGTGTCAAATTTTTCAGCGTGTTTCTGCATACGTTCCATTAAAGCTGGACCGGTAAGGTCATCAGCATCGCCTGGCCAGTTTTCTACATCAGTTGTCGTGGTTAATTGACCACCTTGTTGCATACCAGTGATCATTACTGGTTTTAAGTTTGCGCGGGCAGCATAAACTGCAGCAGTATAACCAGCAGGGCCTGAGCCTAAAATTAGTAGGGGACAGTGTCTTACGTCGCTCATGGGTTCTCCAAGAAAAAGTGATTACGTTGAAATAGTTAACGTTAACTATTTATTATTCATTAATTGGGATGATAAGGAAATAAAGCAAGGGGGTAAATAATTACTTCGTTATAAGATACATAAAAAAAAACGCACTTTTGCTAAAGTGTAAGCAAAAGTGCGCTATTTGAACCCGTAACCATTCTGAAAATACTCTGGAACCTGCTTCTTGATTGGTTATGGGCATACTATAAAATTTTACTTTTACAGCACTATTTGTTTGTTAAAGCCTTACGCGTTTAACGCAACACTTGGCTCAACATAGTCGTAACCTAGTACGTCAGCAACTGGCTTGTAAGTGATTTTTCCACCAGCAACGTTTAAGCCTGCTAATAAATGCTCATCATCTAACAATGCTTGTTTAGCGCCTTTGTTTGCAATCGTAACAGCAAATGGCATTGTTGCATTGGTTAACGCCATTGTTGAAGTACGTGCAACACCACCTGGCATGTTTGCAACACAGTAATGTACAACACCGTCAACTACATATGTTGGTTCTTGATGCGTCGTTGCTTTTGACGTTTCAAAACAACCACCTTGGTCGATAGCAACATCAACAACAACAGCACCTTGCTTCATCATTTTGATGTGAGCTCTTGTTACTAGTTTAGGCGCAGCAGCACCTGGAATTAATACAGCACCGATAACTAAATCAGCTTCAACAATTAACTGGTCCATTGCATCAGCAGTAGAGTAAACAGTTTTTAAACGGCCATCAAATTCAGTATCTAATTGACGTAAACGCGGTAAAGAACGATCTAAAATAGTAACGTCTGCGCCCATACCTACAGCCATACGTGCAGCTTGAGTACCAACAACACCGCCACCAATAACTAATACTTTAGCTGGAGCAACACCAGGTACGCCACCCAATAAAGCACCTAAACCGCCTTGTGCTTTTTCTAGTGCATGGGCACCGGCTTGAATAGACATACGGCCTGCAACTTCAGACATAGGCGCTAATAAAGGTAAACCACCAGAAGCTGCTGTAACTGTTTCATAAGCAATACACGTTGCGCCTGAAGCAACTAGTAATTCAGTTTGCTTTGGATCTGGTGCTAAATGTAAGTAAGTAAATAAAATTTGACCAGGACGAAGCATTTCACATTCAACAGGCTGTGGTTCTTTTACTTTAATAATCATATCTGCAGTGGCGAATATTTCTGCTGCACTATCAATTATTTTTGCACCCGCTGCGATATATTGGTCATTATCAAAACCAATTGATGCACCGCCATTATTTTCAACAATCACTTCGTGACCATTGACAGATAACTCTTTAACACCAGCAGGTGTAAGGCCAATACGGTACTCGTGGTTTTTAATTTCTTTAGGTACACCGATAATCATAATTTTCTCTCTTATATTTACTTATTGTATTTAGTGCAACTTCATATTAAAAATATTTGAAGTGCTTTTGTTTTAGATACGACTAGTATATGAGTAAACTAATAGAATAACCTGTCGTTATTCCGTAGGAAGCGATATATAATGCTAAGAAACATACTTTAGTCAGAGTTATATATATGAGCATTAATAAAACTATTGATCGCATTGATAAAAACATTCTTGTTGAACTACAAAAAAATGGCCGTTTATCTAATGTAGAATTATCCAAAAGGGTAGGTTTAAGTCCAACCCCCTGTTTAGAAAGAGTAAAACGTTTAGAAAAAGAGAAGTATATCAGTGGTTATAAAGCCATTTTGAACCCACATAAGCTTGATGCCGCTTTATTAGTGTTTGTTGAAATCACACTGACCAAGACGAGTCCTGATGTTTTCAATGACTTTGCTGCGGCGGTAGATAATCTTGATGTCATTCAAGAATGCCACTTGGTTTCGGGTGATTTTGACTTCTTGCTAAAAACACGGGTAAAAGACATGCTTGCTTATAGAGAGTTGCTTGGCGACACCTTATTAAGATTGCCAGCAGTAAGTGAGAGTAGAACGTACGTGGTAATGGATGAAATCAAATCAACTAACTTACTAGCGATTAAACGATAAGATAAAAATGTAAACAGCATTAGCCAATAATATTGAGGCAATATAAATATCTAAGAGACTTTGAAAGTATGGTTATTTATTGCTAATACCAATTTGGTATTAGCTCACAAAGTGATTTTGATTATTTTTTCTTGGGAATACAGAGTGTTTTGTTATGCTTATTATTACTATTGTGCTTTTATAAACTGTCTTCTCAGAGCAAATTTACATAGCTGTATAAAAAAACATGCACTTATGGCAATTTATTGCTGCCAACTAAGCGCTAATTTGATACTTTAGCTCTGCTACTACGTAATTTTACGTATTAATTTCCTATGGTAAATATAATTGTCTTCAGATCTTATTAAAAATTCCGATGTTTCACTTGATTCATTGACCAGTAAACAGCTCACCGGTGTGCAACGCATACTTGAAGCTGGGTTATTGTTTTTCACCGTTTTCGCCATGTTTATGATGCTGGCATTATTTAGTTTTGATCCAGCTGATCCAGGTTGGGCACAAACAGGTTATCAAACAGAAGTACGTAACTTAGGTGGTGCGGTTGGCGCCTATCTTTCAGATTTATTGTTAAACCTATTCGGGCTTATTGCCTACAGTTTACCTTTTGTTATAGCTATTGTAGGTTGGTTGTTATTCCAACGCTTTCACGAATTGATGAAACTTGATTATTTGACCTTAGGGCTAAAATTGATTGGTTTTTTCATGTTCTACCTCGGTGTAACCTCGCTAGCCAGCATGAACTTTGATGATATTTTCTACTTCTCTGCGGGTGGTATTTTAGGGGATGTGTTAAGTGGTACTTTATTGCCATACTTTTCTTTTGTCGGCTCTACCTTATTATTTTTACTTTTTACTTGCGCAGGTTTTGTCCTGTTAACGGGTTTTTCATGGCTTAAATTTATAGACAGTGTTGGTCGATACGCTATTGAATGTACGCTTTGGCTAGCTAACTCGCCTGCATTGATTAAAGCCCACTTTGGTACCAGTGAACAAAACAGTGATGATGAAGCGCATGGCACCGATAACGGTTATTTAGATAAAAGCCGTTTGGCTAAAACTAAAACTAAAACGAAAGTAAAGGATGAGACATTAGCTTCGAAACACTCATCTAGCGAAAAATCATCTTCTTCAAAATCATCAGAGCCATTGCCTTCAGACGCTTTACCTGCTGGCATGCATGCGCAAACAGCAATGATTGAGCTACCTAAGTCGTTTAGTGCTCACGATAAACAAGAATCAGCCCACAATACCGTTGCTGATAAGACAGAACCATTTATTGATATTGCTGAGCTAATGACTGAGCTTTCTGCTGGTAATGTTCAAGAACATGTCAGCGAAAAAGAAATTACTGCGGCTTTTGCTGATGTCGAAAAACCTAATGTGGGTGATGATTACCATTTCCCAGCTACTCCTGTTGAGCAAAGTATTACCGTTGAAAATGGTCAAGTTAATTTAGTACCAGTGGAAGAGGGCATTGCTCAAGGCATGCCATCTATTGATTTACTCGATAGACCTGATAAAGCCAAAAACCCGATTAATCAAGATGAGTTAGATCAAGTGAGTCGCTTAGTTGAAGCGAAATTACTTGATTTTGGTGTGCAAGCGCAAGTGGTATCTGTCTACCCAGGGCCGGTTATAACGCGTTTTGAATTAGACCTAGCACCAGGTGTTAAAGTCAATAAAATTACAAGTTTAGCCAAAGATTTAGCGCGTGCTTTATCGGCTATCAGTGTGCGTGTGGTTGAAGTCATTCCAGGGAAATCTGTGATTGGACTAGAACTACCGAATAAGCACCGTGAAATTGTCTACTTAAGTGAAGTGCTTGGCTGTTCTGATTTTGAAGAATCTTCCTCTGCACTTGCCATGGTCTTAGGTAAAGATATTGCCGGAGACCCTGTCGTTGTTGATTTAGGTAAAATGCCACATTTACTGGTTGCAGGTACTACAGGCTCTGGTAAATCTGTTGGTGTTAACACCATGATTATCAGCTTGCTGTATAAATCAACGCCTGAAGATGTGCGTATGATTATGATTGACCCTAAAATGCTTGAGCTCTCTGTTTATGAGGGCATTCCGCATTTATTGGCTGAAGTGGTTACCGATATGAAAGACGCTGCTAACGCACTACGTTGGTGTGTTGGTGAAATGGAACGTCGTTATAAGGTGATGTCGGCAGTAGGTGTACGTAACTTAAAAGGTTACAACAAAAAAGTTCTTGAAGCGATTGCTAAAGGTGAACCAATTATCGACCCGTTATGGCAACCAACGGATAGCTTAGATCAAACACCTCCAACGCTAGAAAAGCTTCCTAGCATTGTCGTTATCGTTGATGAGTTTGCCGACATGATGATGATTGTTGGTAAAAAAGTAGAAGAACTTATTGCCCGTATTGCGCAAAAAGCCCGTGCGGCAGGTATTCACTTAATACTGGCCACACAACGTCCTTCTGTTGATGTTATCACTGGTTTGATTAAAGCGAATATTCCAACACGAATGGCGTTTCAGGTTTCGTCAGGTTTAAACTCTCGTACGATTTTAGATCAACAAGGCGCAGAACAGCTACTTGGTATGGGTGACATGCTTTATTTACCACCAGGAACAGGTGTTCCAACGCGTGTGCACGGTGCCTTTGTTGATGACCATGAAGTTCATGCGGTAGTTAAAGATTGGAAATCTCGTGGCGAGCCTAACTATGTTGATGAAATATTGTCAGGTGAACATGACCAAGATATTTTGTTACCAGGTGAGCAACCAGAGGGGAGCGAGGGTGAAGAAGTTGATGCGCTTTATGATGAAGCGGTCAATTTTGTTACTGAAAAACGTCGAGTATCGATTTCAAGCGTGCAAAGACAATTTAGAATAGGTTATAACCGCTCAGCACGAATAGTTGAACAAATGGAAATGCAAGGTGTCGTATCAACACCGGGCAATAATGGCGCACGTGAAGTATTAGCGCCGCCACCTGTGCGAGACTTTTAAGGTATTAGCCTATCCAAAGCGTTAATTTATCCTTAGGCTTATTTTAAGGTAACCTTATCGCTTATTATTTTTCATTGTGTCAGCCAAATGTTGACACAATTCATCATTTAAAAGTAAATAGTAGAAGTAAAGCTATGCAATTCAATTTTATAAAAAAATCATTTTTTCGACCATTGGTTTTAACCAGTGTATTAGTGCCAGTATTAGCCCTTTCCTGCACTGTGGCCTATGCCGCCCAAACACCTGCAGAACCGATTAAAGCAACAACGGCTTTGGTGTCGCCATCAAGTGAAGCAAAAGAACACTTAATGGCTAAGCTCAGTAAGTTAGCTTTTTTTAGTGCAGAATTTAGTCAAAACATTCTTGATGCTCAAGGTGAAATATTACAACAAGGCTCAGGCACCATTGCGATTAGCAAACCTAATTTAGTGAATTGGAAAACCATTACACCTGATGAAACCTTGATTGTCAGCGATGGCAATACCTTGTGGTTTTATGACCCTTTTATTGAACAAGCCAGCGCTTATAGCTTAGCTAAGTCGATACACAATACCCCTATTTTATTGCTCACCAGCGATGAACCTCAACTTTGGCAGCAATACACTGTTATAGAGCAGCAAGGTGTAGTTGAAAAGGGTTTACGTTTTGTCGTGATGCCTAAAGATGCAAATAGCCAAATTAAAAAGCTGACATTAACGTTTACTGACACTGAAAATAATGATGTGCAGTTAAGTGAATTTTCTTTTCAAGATGCCACAGGCCAAATCAGTCAAATCAGCTTAAGTAAATTTAACAGTAAAACTAAACCTGCCGAGACATTATTTAACTTTAGCTTGCCTGAAGGTGTAAGACTTGAAGACAAACGATAATTCACCTTCATCAACGGGTCTTAACCAAGGGCACAGTGAAGGGCAACAAGACTCATTGTTTGATCTGACGCCTGATAATGACGACTTAACCGCTGCTACTAATGCCTCAGCAGGAGGACATTCGGTTGCAGGAAGCTTTATGCCACTTGCGGCTAAAATGCGCCCGAGAACTTTAGCCGATTATGTTGGGCAACAGCATATTTTGGCTGGAGACTCGCCCTTAGCTCAATCCATTGAACAAGGTCATTGTCATTCGCTTATCTTTTGGGGCCCGCCCGGTAGTGGTAAAACGACTTTAGCTGAGATTATTGCACAACATGCAAATGCCGAAATAGAACGTGTTTCAGCGGTTACTTCAGGCATTAAAGAAATTCGAAGTGCTATTGATAAAGCAAAATTACGCGCACAAGGCGAGGGCACAAATAAACGTAGAACCGTGCTGTTTGTGGATGAAGTACACCGTTTTAATAAATCCCAGCAAGATGCGTTTTTACCGCACATTGAAGATGGCACTATTATATTTATTGGCGCAACTACCGAAAACCCTGCGTTTGAATTAAACCAAGCGCTATTGTCACGTGCACGGCTATATACGTTAAAAAAATTAACTCGTGATGATTTAGCACAAGTATTACAACGTGCACTGTTATTGTGTGAAACTGAACAGCAACTGAGTATCAAGTTAAGTAAAGATGCGAAACAAAGTTTACTCAATCGCAGTGATGGTGATGCCAGACGCTTACTTAACTTATTAGAAAATTGTCTCGATAGTACTCCAACGACACATGAAAACAAGCCAGTGACTCAGCAAGGCGATGAGGGTGCTAGTGGCGATGTTAAAACGATTACCGTTGAACTGATTGCTCAAGTTGCTGGCAGCAAAATTGCTCTTTATGACAAAGGTGGAGACGCTTTTTATGATTTGATTAGCGCTTTTCATAAATCAGTACGTGGATCTAGTCCAGATGCTGCACTTTATTGGTATGCCAGAATTCTTACCGCGGGTGGTGATGCACTTTATGTAGCCAGACGATTACTCGCCATTGCCAGTGAAGATATAGGCAATGCTGACCCGCGGGCAATGCAGCTTGCCATTAACGCTTGGGATACCTTTCATCGTGTAGGGCCAAGTGAAGGTGAACGCGCTATCGCTCAAGCTACGGTATACATGGCGCTAGCCCCAAAAAGCAATGCGGTTTATCAAGCGTTTACCAAAGCAAAAATACTCGCGCAACAAACCTGTGATTTAGATGTTCCCATACATTTAAAAAATGCCACCAGTAGTATCACCAAAGATCTTGGCCACGGTAGTGAATACCGCTATGCCCACGATGAAGTTAATGCTTATGCCGCGGGTGAGAATTATTTTCCTGAAGCGTTAGCAAAAGGCGATAGCTCGCATACGCTTTTGTATCAGCCAACTGAGCGTGGTTTAGAGAAAAAATTAAAAGAAAAGCTCGATTACTTGAACCAGCTTGATAGGAATAGCCATGACCAACGCTATTAGTAACTTTACTTTATACGCATTTGTCGCCCTTGGCGGTGCATGTGGGGCAAGTTTACGCTTCTATATTTCGCAATTAGTGTTAAATTGGCTCGGAAAAGGTTTCCCTTTTGCTACATTGATGGTTAATATCATCGGCTCATTTACTATGGGTTTGTTATATCAACTCATTGAGCATGAAATTCTCAATGTTAGTGTGCATAGAACCTTAATAGGAATAGGATTTTTAGGTGCATTTACCACCTTTTCTACATTTTCCTTAGACTCCTTGTTACTATTACAGCAAGGCGACGTGTTAAAGGCGGCGATAAATATTTTATTGAATGTTTCGCTGTGTATTGCTGCTGCAGCGTTAGGAATGTATTTGGTAACCACTTTAGCAAAATAACTGCTAATTATTTATTAGCAGTATTTATCCGTAAAAATTTTAATAACTTTATTAACAAGAATGTGAATAATTATGCTTGATGCAAAACTACTTAGAACTGATTTAGATAATATCGCTCAACAACTTGCCAAACGTAACTTTGTATTAGATATCGATACGTTGAATGGCTTAGAAGAACAACGTAAAGCGATCCAAGTGAAAACTCAAGAGCTGCAAAATGAACGTAATACTCGTTCAAAGTCTATTGGCCAAGCGAAAGCACGTGGCGAAGATATTGCACCATTACTTGCTCAGGTAAGCCAGTTAGGTAATGACCTTGATGCCACTAAAGCAGAGCAAGACGACGTTTTAGCAAAAATAGATGCAATAGCGAGCGCTATTCCTAATCTTCTTGATGAATCTGTGCCAGAAGGTAAAGACGAAGATGACAACGTTGAATTAAAACGTTGGGGAACGCCACGTGAATTTGATTTTGAAGTAAAAGATCATGTAGATTTAGGTTTTTCTGTAGATAAAGGCTTAGATTTTGAAAGTGGCGCTAAGCTAGCGGGTACTCGTTTTGCCGTAATGCGTGGAAAAATTGCTCGATTACATCGCGCTATCGCTCAGTTCATGCTTGATACTCATACAGAAGAGCATGGTTACCAAGAAATGTACGTGCCGTACTTAGTAAACGCAGCGTCATTATACGGTACAGGTCAGTTACCAAAATTTGGTGAAGACTTATTTCACACTGACTTATCAAACAAAAAATTCTCATTGATCCCAACATCAGAAGTACCGTTAACTAACTTAGTCCGCGATGAAATTGTTGATGAAAGTGAGTTGCCAATCAAAATGACTGCACACACACCATGTTTCAGAAGTGAAGCGGGCTCGGGTGGTCGTGATATTCGTGGGCTTATTCGTCAACATCAATTTGATAAAGTTGAAATGGTACAAATTGTTAAGCCTGAGACATCAATGGCAGCACTTGATGAACTAACGCGTCACGCAGAAGTTATTCTTGAGAAGTTGGAATTACCATACCGTACAGTACAATTATGTAGTGGCGATGTTGGTTTTAGTGCAACTAAAACGTTTGATTTAGAAGTTTGGTTACCTGCACAAGATACTTACCGTGAAATCTCTTCGTGTTCAAATATGGGCGCTTTCCAAGCACGCCGTATGCAAGCACGCTTTAGAAATAATGAAACAAACAAACCAGAATTGTTGCATACACTTAACGGCTCAGGTTTAGCAGTAGGGCGTACTTTGGTAGCCATTTTAGAAAACTACCAGCAAGCTGATGGAAGCATTAATATTCCAACTGTATTGCAACCTTACATGGGTGGTTTAACTAATATCGGTTAATCAACTTCAGTTGCTGTTCAGTTTAGATGTAGCTAACAGCTAACTAGATGATAAGTAGATAGTGAAAAAGCGCGACTTAGGTAACTAAGTCGCGCTTTTTACCTTGTTGTGCTCAGGGAAAATAAATCAGGGCAAGGCGTCTACTTTAGGGTAAATCTGATAACGGACTTCGAACACCGTTAGCACCCTGTTCAATTACATGGGTGTATATTTGTGTTGTACGAATATCGGTATGACCCAATTGCTCTTGCACGGTTCTTATATCTGCTCCGCGTTGTAATAAGTGCGTGGCAAATGAATGCCGTAACGTATGACAGGTGACATTCTTCTCTATGTTGGCATTGAATGCTGCCTTTTTCACAAACTTTCGTAAAGTAGACTCATCAAGGTGATGCCGTCGTAATTTATTACTTTGAGGTTCGACACTTAACTGATAAGAAGGAAACAAATAATGCCAATTAAGTTGATTAGAGGCACTAGGGAATTTTTTGGCAAGCGCATTTGGTAACCATACACCTTGATAAGCCGGATTCTCTATGTCTTGCTGATAAAATAATTTTACTGCATTAATCTGCTGTTTCAAAGGTTTAACTAATTCTTTTGCCAAGGTAACTCGTCTATGTTTACCGCCTTTACCTCGCCAAATAAGTACCGATAAATAATCGAAATCAATGTCTTGTACTCTTAGCCTAACTGTCTCCATCAATCGTAAACCACTGCCATACATTAATTTACATGGCAATGCATACTTCGCTGAAATACAACGTAATAATTGGCCGATTTCCTTTTGAGTTAGCACTGCAGGTAGTTTTGGTTGTGTATTACTTTTATTGAAGTTAAGTTCTAAGGACAGCGGATTATGAATAATCTCTCGATAGAGAAAGACCAAAGCGTTTAATGCCAGCGCTTGTGTTTTTGGTGCAATATTCAATTGAACTGTTAAATGAGTAAGGAAGTGTTCAACTTCAGTATTATGACATTGTTTGGGGTGTTTCTTACCGGTGAAAATAATAAATCCTTTTATCCAATAAAGGTAGGCTTGAATTGTTCGCTTTGCATACCGTTGCGTCCACATTCTCTCTTCAATGTAAGTTAAAAAGATTGATTTCATATTATTACCTTCTGTAAACAATAAACTGTTCATTTATACAGTGTAGTCTAGAAGGCCGGCATTTAGTGCAAAAAAGGCATCTTGCAAACTTTATGTAGCCTCTGATGAATTAAATAATTGAATTTAAATGCTTTTAAAGATACCTTTAAGAAATAAATTATGAAAGAAGGCATAGTACCTTCTTTCAATAAGGCACTATGCCTTACAATAAGCTGTTAGCTTGCGTTGGTGGCAGGGGCATTATCTGATTATGATAATATTACACGACCATATTCAGCCAAAAACTCCGAAGTGTCACTTAGGTAGTTAGGGTAAGCTTTTTCAATAGACTTTAAGTCACTTCCTGCAACAAATAGAACATTGATATCAGGATTGTTTTCTTGTTCTGCATAGCGTTTAAGAGCTAATTCTTTTTTATTTGGGCTATAAAAAGAAGCAGTCCCTTTTTGTTCTTTAGTATTATAAACCTGTCTCTTATACACATCTGACGCTGCCGACGAATAGAGAGGT
>OJHK01000678.1_pt1 | contig 19509 bp, 20 predicted proteins | sample 1595161 | NCBI WGS metagenome assembly OJHK01 (sample SAMN05416842, study PRJEB24817) | seawater metagenome | isolation source: Sea water | place: Canada:Atlantic | collected 2013-07 | reverse complement strand
ACGAGATGTAGAGAGGTCTCGTGGGCTCGGAGATGTGTATAAGAGACAGGCGGTTACCTTCGTCTTTGTCGAGCATGACGTCATGGACGCTCTGCTGCTTGGTTTCTTTGTCCATGAACAGCATCTTCGACGCCATTGGCACGATTTCGTCGTCGAATTTGCCGGCTGCCTGAGCGGCTGCCGTGCGCTGCTGGCTGCGGAGCGAGTATTCGTCTTGTACATCACGCGAGATGTTGTAACGGCTAGCGACGATTTCAGCTGTTTGAAGCATCGGCATATAGGCGTGCTGCGAGCGCGCGACGACGTTGGGATCGATTGCGCGATAGCCGTTGCGATGCTCATTTTGGACGAGGCTGATCGACTCGAGGCCGCCGCCAATCACAATAGGCATGCCGTCGACGATGACCTGTTTGGCTGCTGTGGCGATAGCCATCATGCCCGAGGCGCACTGACGATCCATGCTCATGCCAGACACGCTTGAGGGCAAGCCCGCAGCGACGCCCGCCGTGCGGCCGATGTTCTGGCCCGAAGAGCCTTGCTGCATGGCACAACCCATGACAACGTCTTGAATCTCGGCAGGATCGATGCCCGCGCGGTGAACCGCCGCAGCGATAACATGGCCGCCCATGGTAGGCGCGTCGGTGTCGTTAAAAGCACCGCGGTAGGCCTTGCCGATCGGGGTTCTTGCTGTGGATACGATTACTGCTTCTCTAGTCATGCTGCTCTTTCTCCGGTCTGTTATAAAAGTTATTTATAAAAATCGTATTCACACCGCTTTGTCCAAAGCTTTGGGTCAATACGTTGGCTTGTGGTTTTGGTTACTCTGCGCTGCAGACTAGCCGTTTAATCTTTTCAATGGCGTCTCTAGCCAGTTGAGTCATTTCTTCATCGCTGCGGTCTTGAATCGGATGCGGGACAAAGAGGCTCGCGGGGGTAATTCCTAACGAGCGGCCCTGCGCCGCAGCCGCATCGACGAACTCGGTCGAGGCAATAAAGGCAGAGGGAAGTCCACGGCTTTCTAGGTTCATGATGTCATGCAAACTGCACGAGGTACATGAGCCTCAGTCGGCCAATCCTTCAATGACCGCGTCGCATTCGACGCTAATCTTTTGGGTGAGCTCTACCGGCGCGAGTCGTGCAAAGGTAGGTTTCGCGTAACGATTAACCTTCGCACCTATCGCAGTAAGCTGCCTCTCAACTTCGTCTAGAAACTCTTTGCCTCGTGGCTTCGAGATGTCTAGCAGGCCTACGGTTGCCCCAGCGAGTGTTGCAAGCCGAGGTAGGATCTGTCGTTCAACCGGGCTAAGCTCGGCGGTCGGGTCTAGCAGAGTAGTGTGCATTGCCTCACTCCTGTTGTCTTAAACGTGCGGTTACCTGTGAGACGAGTTGACTGCCGCGTTCGCCCGACGCTACCCAGCCGCCGATAATGGCCGAAAACATGCCTGCAGTGCCGCCAAGCGTCACGATATGAAGGCCGTCGTCTCTAAATTTGTTCAAAATTTTATCTTTGAAACGCTCAGGCATACCTTCTGCTATGCCGTCGGCGCCGCGCATTATTTCCTGGCCCGGCGTCATCAAATTATTGTAGAGGGCTGCCCTCAGGTCGGCCTTCGTCCAGCCGCCTTCTTTGAATACACGCCGATGTTCGGGAGAGACTAGCAGAATCGCGTCTGCCACACCAAATAGCTTGCTGTGGGCAACTGTCCGTAAGCTGGCAGCCAGGCTGCGGGCGAGTGACTCTGGGGTGCGCGATTGCTGATCAACGATGCCTTGCAGCCCTTCGCCGGCAAAGAGGCTGACGACTGATTCGCCTCTTTCGAAGCCGCGATCTTGAGCAAGCGTCGGCCAATCGACATCCGATTCGTCTTCGGCGAAGCAGTAGCTGTATTTTCCGGGATTACCCATCGTGGCGCGATCTATGCCGCCAGGAAGACCGCCGCCGACATTGCGTATGAGTAACTGTAGCGCGCGTCCAATGGTTGCATTGGCGCGATTGCCTTGTCCCAAGGCGTTCATCCCCGAATTCATGCCGATGGCTTTCGCTACGGGGCCATTAACAATCACAACTGGCGACGAGAAATAGGTCGTGCAGAGCAGGCCATGCATGCAGAATCGATCTTGCAGCGCAGCCTCAACCGCTGCAAGCACGACGGGGAAATATTCGGGCTTACACCCAGCAAGTACCGCGTTTATCGCAACCTTCTCGATACTACAGGGCACATTGTCAGGCGGCACATCGCCAATAATCTCTGACCCCTCACGGTCGCCGCCTTTTAGCATTCGTATAACCCGCAGGGCAGTGGGTGGGACAACCGGCAAGCCATCGCTCCAGCCGCGATCATAGCAAGCTTCAAGTTCGTCTTCTGACGACGCGAGTTCGACTTGCCGGGCTTGCAACGTGCTTTTGCCGAAGCGCAGGGCAAGTACCTCGTCCATGCCGGGGTCTTGAGTCTTCGAGCCGCAACCCGGTTTAAATTCGATAAGCGCTTCCCCCAAGTTTTGAATGCCCGTAAGCTCACGCCATTCTGCGCGGTCCCATCCAACGATTCGATCATCGGCTTTAGCTGAGCTGTGGCGAATTAGCGTCGGGACAATTTCAATATTGGCAGCATAAGACTGCGCCAGGCTGCTGTCGTCGATAACACCGGGCATCTCGGGGAAAGTAGGGTCGTCTTGGGTGTATAGAATGAGTTCGGTACCTGGCTGTGCAGCGAGTTCGGTGACGGCGGGTATAACGAGCTGGCAGGTTGGGCAGTCGCGTTTCAGATAGATTGTATAGTGCGCTATCTCGGCGGGTTGAGCGGGAGTTGTCACTGTAATTCCTCTCTTGAATACGGAGTTTGTTGGATTAGTTACCCATCGCTAGTACACGAAACCAAGCGTGCTGATTCCAACGAGTATGTTGATAATCATAAAGACCGAAGACGTTCTAGAAATGACCTTCCATTTCTGCGGCCCTTGATACCCCCTCCGAATCCCTAGTATTAACACGAAAGTGTAGGCGAGTTGAATGGCAACTAAGCCGCTAAAGACTACCCAATTATCGGAATCGACTGCCCAGCTCCCCGCAAAAAAAAGGAGAGCGGCGCCGCTCAGATACAGAAGCCAGTAGCTGATTGCGAGGCGAAGATCGCCGGCAATAAAGTGTGTGCCCGGGGAACTGGTTGATTTTGTCTGGGGGCCTTGGGCCATGCATTATTCTCTGTGTGGGGAGGGCCTGCGCCATCGTTTTCTGAGTCTATCCTAGACTCAGTTTCTCCACAATTTGTAACAATAGAGTGAAGCGGTGGGCACTATAATCCTGCGTCTGATAGAAAAAACGAATGATGCAAGCATCTTATCGAATAACAAGTGCCTAAAGCACTGCCTAAATCACTGGAAGCAGCATCACCTCTCCTGCTCGGATACATATTATGGCTATCCCCCTTACCGCGCGTCACACGCTGGCGGCGTCTGCGCTGCTTTTCTCTCTTTCGGGTGGCGTAACCGCCCAAGACAATGTGGGTGACGATTCGACGGTCGTGTACCGAGCGGACTATTTCTCTGAGTTTAATCCGATCACCGCGCAAGATATGGTCAATCGTATCCCAGGTGTCGGCGGCGCTACAGGCAGCGGTGGTGGATTTGGTGGTGGTGCGGGAGGCGGTAATGGCGGGCGCGGTTTAGGTGGCGGCGGTGGCAGCGAGATAATCATCAACGGCAAGCGCATGGCGGGCAAGAGCAATCAGGCGAGTGGTCAACTAGATCGGATTACCGCGGGGCAAGTCGATTATATCGAGCTCATACGCGGCACCTCGGGCGATCTCGACGTGCGCGGCAGCGGCGTGGTGGTGAACGTAATTTTATTGGAAGAACTCTCTGCAACCGCGGTCAATGTTGAGGTCAATATGGATCGTTACGCTGACGGAGAGAGCCAACCGGGCGGATCCTTTGCTATAAGCGGTAACCTCAGTGGGCTGGGCTATGTTTTGAGCGCTGTGGCGGAGCCGCGTTACGACCATCGCATTACTTACGAGGACAGTATGCTTGGCGACTTCACGGCAAACGATGCGATCCGCGAGGATCGGATTCGCGTGCAAACCAGTTACGACTACAGTGCAAACCTTGATTATGAATTTAGCCTAAATTCGAGCGCAAGACTCAATGCGCTGTATTCGCAAAATGACAATCCGACAGCACTCGCCCGTCGCACGGTGAACCTCCGCGTTTTTCCCAATACGATTGCCCTGCAGCGCGAAGAGTTGCCGGGCGAGCGGGATAACTGGGAAATCGGCGCTGACTATGAATTACGCACAGAGGGAGGGTCGCGACTCAAAGGGCTAGTTATTAGTAATCAAGGTAATGTTGATAGCATCCGCAAACGCTACAACGTTGCCGAAGATGGTAGCGAAGAATTGACACTTTTCCTTGATACAGGAAGCGTAACTAAAGAGCGAATAGCGAGAGGTTCGTATACTTTCGATTTTTTCGAGTCTCAGGACGTCGAAATCGGTATTGAGCGCGCGCAAACGATACTAGACTCGCGACTCGCTTATGGTGTTGTCGACGCAGCAGGGACCCCTGACCCTTCGCTTGGCGGACTCGTTGCGCAAAGCGTGTCGAACGCTGTCTCCACTGTTGAAGAAATGCGTTATGAGCCGTTCTTGATTCACAACTGGCAGCTAAATGCGCAGATCTCACTCGAGACGTCAATGCTCTATGAATCCTCCGAAATCAGCCAGTCGGGTGAGACGTCGTTGGCGCGTGATTTTGGCTTTTTCAAACCCAAAGTCGATTTCCGCTATGACCTCACGCCCCAGCTACAGATCAGAGCGACGGTTGAGAAGCGGGTGCAACAACTAAGGTTTGGTGATTTTGTTGCCTCGAACGACGACCAAGACAATGATTCTAATGTTTTAGGCGGTAACGAGAACTTAAAGCCCGAGTGGCTCTGGGCGTATGATCTTAAAGGTGAATATCGTTTGCCCAACGACGTTGGCGTGGTGTCTGCTGGTGTCTGGTATCACGAGCATTTCAATGTAATCGAACGCATCGATGCGACAGTCGATGAAGATAATTTACAGTCAATTGCCGGCAATATTGGAAATGGTCATATGTATGGTCTCACTGCCGCTGCCAGCATTCGAATGCGAATGATCTCTATGCCTAATCTGCTTATCACTGCTAATTTCAATGTGAAGGATTCAAGCGTGATCGACCCCTTTTTAGGGATCGATCGTCGTTTCGCCAATTTCGATCGCGGGCGCTTACGTTTGGGTATGCGTCATGATGTAACGTCGCTCGGCATGAGCTATGGCATGGAATGGAATAATCGATTTGATGCCAACATAAAGCGCTATGAAATAGATGATATTGAGCTGCGTGCGGGGGATCCCAACGTTACCGCTTTTGTGCAGTTTGTTGATCGGCGAGGTATCACCTACCGTTTCGATGCACGTAACGCCAATGACAATATGCAGTGCCGTGAGCGACAGCGTTTCGTGGGCAGGGTTTCAAACGGCATACTCGAGGAAATAGAGGATAACTGCGGCGGTTCGGGCCGCACGCTATCGCTCAAGATCAATGGCAATTTCTAACGTAGTCGCTCGCTGATTTAGCGCGACCCTATCATGCCTTTTATCGCTGCTGGAATATCTGCAGGAAAAACAACGAATTTGGAATTCTCGGATGCAGAGAGATTCTGCAGTGAGGTGATGTATTTTTCACCGAGCAGATAAGCAACAGGCAGTTCCTTGTCGCCAACCGCCGAGGTAACCAGTTCGATGGCGGTTTGACTCGCCTGTGCGAGAATCACCTGAGCCTCAGCTTCACGGCGCGATGCCTCCAACTTACCCTCGGCTTTTAATATCGCTGCTTGCTTATCGCCGTCGGCGCGCGTCACTGTGGCGCGGCGAGCACGCTCGGCGGCGGCTTGTTCTTCCATCGCCGCCTGCATGGTGCCAGAGGGGTTGATGTCTTGAATCTCGACGGTTTTGAGTGTTATTCCCCAGTCTGCGATGTCATCACTTATTGCAGCTTTAAGCTTAGCTTTGATGTGGTCACGCGATGAGAGGGCATCGTCGAGGCTCATTTCGCCAACAATAGAGCGCAGTGATGTCTGCACCAGCGTTTGAATGGCAATGATGTAATCTTCGACGCCGTAAACGGCCTTCTCTGGTGACACAATATTGATATAGGCAACCGCGTTGGTCATGATGACGGCGTTGTCTTTAGTGATCACCTCTTGCGAGGGAATGTCCAGGACGATGTCTTTTGTCGTCACCTTGTAAGCAATGCTGTCGATATACGGAATCACAAAATTGAGACCGGGATTGAGCGACGTGTAATATTTGCCAAGGCGCTGAACAACCCACTTATTGCCCTGCGGCACCTGCCGGACGCCCTTGGCGACCGTGACGAGCAGAAAGACGAATATTGCAGCGGTTAAGATTAGGGCCGGTTCCATAACGATCTCCAAGTAGAAGGTTTCAGTGTGGTACTAGTTTAGACGCGGACGACGATGAGGGAGTTTCCTGAGACATCTTTCACTGACACTCGATCGCCAATGCTTAAGCTGTCCTGGGACATAATTAACCATTCGTCTGACCCAAGCAGCGGCGCGGGAAAGCGAACCATGCCGCGTTTGTCGCCGTTTGGTACAGAGAGCACCTGACCGATCTCGCCGATCAGTGCTTCTCGGGACAGCCCAGCTTTCGTTACATCTTTGGATAAAGGTTTGAGAAACCGAAACCAACCAACGCCGAAAACTAGCGACAATAGTGTCCAGAAAACAAGCTGCGTAGGCTCGCTGATGCTCGGTGCAATCGTCAGGCTAAGTCCAACTACGACGGCTGCCGCGCCAAACCAAAAGATGAAAAAAGACCCAATAAAAATCTCGGCGAGCATGAGAACTATACCCGAGACAATCCAGTGCCAGTAAACGAGTTCCATGCTGTAATCCTGTATACTTGCGTGCATTCTCAAAAAAAGACCACGAACGATCCGAATAGCTTTCACACTATAACGTAAAGACCCCAAAGGGTAGCAAATCTAATTTTCTAGGAGAGTTAAAGACACGTGCAGTTACTAGACCTTCGCGCCAAAATTCCCGTCGTCGACTTCGGCGGGACCGGACCCATTATTCTTTTCTCGCATGCCAACGGCTATCCACCTGGCGTCTATTGCAATCTTTTAACGCGGCTAACGCGCGAATATCGCGTGTTGGGGGTTGAACATCGCCCTCTTTGGCAAGACGACCCTTTTCAGCTCGATTCATGGCAACGTTTCGCAGAAGACGTAGCCGAATTGCTGGACGAGCTTGGCGAGCCCGTACACGGGCTTGGCCATTCGATGGGCGGCTCAACGCTGCTGCTAACCCATAAACTTCGCCCAAAGGCATTTCTGAGCATGGCGCTCATGGAGCCCGTGCTGTTGCCGAGTGTTTGGCAGTTTGGATTGAGGCAAATCGGCAAGTTTTTCCCAAGCAAAGTACCCCCCATTCAGCGTGCGCTCAATCGAGTCGATCGTTGGCCGAGTAAGCAGAACGTCTACGACCATTTTAGGCCTAAGGCAGTCTTTAAGGGCTTTAGTGACCAAGGGTTATGGGATTTGGTCGAACACAGCACCACAGATCACATTGACGAGGGTGTCACTCTTCGCTTTACCAAAGAGTGGGAGGCTCGATGTTATGCGCTGGTGCATAACGTCTGGCCCCGATTAGGGGCGTTAGATGTCCCTTTGCTGGGCTTTAGAGGGGGCAAGTCGAACACACTTGCGCAGCGCGAATGGCTGCGATGGCAGCGTGCATGCCCTAGGGGCCGGTATCATGAATTAGAAGGAGCAGGGCATCTGCTCCCGCTCGAGTGTCCAACAGAGATTAGCGAGCGTTACTTCGAATGGCAGGCAAGCTTAAATCCATGAGTGCCTGACCAACTCCGCCGGGATTTTATCTTGGATCTGGGCATGCAGCTTAGGCAGTTTAGACCAGTGCAGGCCGCCGCGATGATGGTGTGCCGTGTGGTAGCCGAGATTGCCCGTAAAAAGGTTGTACCATTTGTTGAGCTTATTGAACGAGGCCTCAAACTCATTATCGACATTGAGCCCAGAATGACGCTCGTAGGTTGCCCACGCCGTCAGTAGCAGGCCGATGACCATAGGTATTACAAAGAGTAGAAGCCCAGCCAGCGGTTTGAAGAGGATCAATGTGATAACCGTAGCAAAGGTCAAAATACTGTAGGCAACGAAGGCATTTCGCTCTTTAGGATAGCGCTTGCCTACCTCGAGTCCCCGCGGATAAGCAGTTAGCGCCACCACCAGCGTGTATTCGATCTCCCCCATCTTACTGCCATCGTCGCGAGCCCAGCGACTCTCATCCTTGGTCTGGTCGAGAAAATTAAGATGGTGTCCGTATACATGGTGGAGCAGCCACAGGTTAGTCGTGACCCCCGTGTGCAGGGCATAGAAAAATTCGAGCAGTCGATTCAGTGGCTTAAGCCTGAACGTGGGGGTGTGCTGATGGTGATGATTCCACGCGCAGATATGCCCTTTGGGAATAATCATCAGCAAAAAATAGCAAAATAAGAAGGTGATACTTTCGACAAAAAAGAACAAGGCGAAGTCGAGAGCGGTGAGAGCGAGTATGCAGAGAACCGGAATTCGGTCGGCGGAATGCTTAAACAAGAGTGGCCTACTTCGTAATGGCTTGCGGATTGCGAGCGTAAGATTAGCATAACCTCCGCGCGAGTCTTACTCGTAACGTAGGGCGTCGATGGGGTCTAAGTTTGCAGCCTTAGCCGCGGGAAGGATGCCAAATAGGACGCCCACGAAGCCCGAGAAGCCAAGTGCCAAAGCAATTGACCACAGAGGGATAGTCGCTGGTGGGAATCCTGGAATGCTGCTGGAAACAAGATTGCCAAGGACATAGCCAATAACCAGGCCAATAAGCCCGCCGAGTAGAGAAAGTAGCAAAGCTTCGATTAGAAATTGCATTAAAATATGATGCCTTTTCGCGCCGATCGCCTTGCAGATACCGATCTCGCGCGTGCGCTCGGTAACCGACACGAGCATGATATTCATAATGCCAATACCGCCGACTAGCAGCGAAATACTGACAATCCCACCCACGACAATCGTCACCATATTGATAATCGTATCGAAAGTTTCCATTAACTGCTCGGAGGTTTGAATGGTGAAATCGTCGTCTTCGTCGCCACTCAGTCCATGCGCATTGCGCAGTAGGGTGGTTAGCTGCTGCGAAATCGTCTCGATGTTAGCCTGTTCGGTGAGGCTTAGTTGGATTTGAATATCGGAGCGCGCCTGATTGCCCTGAATGCTGCGCATAGTGTTAAACGGCATAATCACGAGATCGTCTTGGCTGAAGCCCATGAGATCGCCTTTGGGCTCGAGCAGGCCAACTACCTTTAGCCATTCGCCACCAATCTCGACAAACTCGTTCACCGGATTCTCAGGCAGGCTCAGGTTCTCCCTCACTTTTTCGCCGATCACGACAACGCGGCGCCGAGTCTCGTTGTCGCTTTGTGCGATAAAACGCCCCACGCGCATATAAGACTGCGAGACATCTTGAAACGCATAGGTTGTGCCGAATATTTGACTGAAGGCAGTTTGTGAGCCGTATTTTACTTGTGAGGCACGGTTGGCATACAAAATCGGTGTAATGGAGGCGATACCGTCGGCACGCTTCTCGATGAGTTCCAGATCGTTAGGGGTAAGCCGCGCGCGAATCCCCTTCATCTGGTCTTCTAAAGGCGTGTAGGACTCAATGGTTAAGCTGTTTGACCCGAGGCTCGAAAAAGTGTCGCCAATAAACGCACTCATGCCTTGGGTTACTGAGACAACCGCGATGACGCTGGCCACGCCAATCACAATGCCTAGCGTGGTAAGAAAGCTGCGAAGCCCATGCGCGAAGATTGATACGAAGGCGGCGCGTGAACTCTCGAATAAGGCGAAAAACATTAGCGGGTTGCCTCCGCTCGTCTCTCGTTACTCGAAGGCGACAGGCGCATCCCGCTATCGTGGGCAATAATGCCGTCTTTCATTTCGACGACTCGGTGGCAATGCTGTGCGATCTCATCCTCGTGTGTCACGACGATAAGCGTCTGTCCCTCGAAGTGGAGTTCGTCGAATAGCGCCATAATTTCAACAGTGGTCTTCGAATCCAAATTACCCGTGGGTTCGTCCGCTAAGAGTATCGAAGGCGCTGTAACGAGCGCGCGAGCGATCGCGACGCGCTGGCGCTGGCCGCCCGAGAGTTGATTCGGCAGGTGATCAACACGGTCGCTCAGACCGACGCGGGCAAGCGCTTCGAGCGCGCGTTTCTTGCGCTGCCCATAGCCAATATTGCGATAGATGAGCGGTTGCATGACATTGGCAAGGGCTGTCGAGCGCGGCAGTAAATTAAAGCTCTGAAAAATAAAGCCTATCTCCAAATTGCGAATCTCGGAGAGTTGGTTTTGGTCGAGCGTCTCGACATTTTTCCCATTGAGGTGATACTGGCCGCTGGTTGGTTTGTCCAAACAGCCGAGGATGTTGAGCATCGTTGATTTGCCTGAGCCAGAGCTGCCGATAAAGGCCATGTAATCGTTACGCGTAACCGAGATATCGATACCGTCGAGCGCACGCACAACCTGATTGCCCATTTCGTAATACTTCGTGACTTGGCTCAGCTCTATAAGCGCCATAGTAGACTATTGCTCCAGCCGCGTAGTGTCGATTTCGTCGCCTTCTAACAGATGCCGCAACTCTTCGTCGGGGCCCACGACTATTTCTACATTGCCTTCGATACCGGTGAGCAATTCTTGGTATTCGTCATCCGAGATACCCACCTCGATTTTGGTTTTGCGCGCAATGCCATTGTCATTAACGAAGACGAAATAGTCGTTACGCAGCGCAGCCCTGTCTTCTTCGAACAATATTGCCTGCAAAGGTACCGCCGTGACTCTTTGGTCTTGGCGCGTGAATATTTCGGCGCGGCAGGACATGCCGGGTCGCAAGACTACATCGCCGGCATCGATGATATCGATTTTCACTGTGAAGCTTAGTCCCTGACGCCCCGGCGCAATCTTTGCCGTGTTAGCGATATACCGAACTGTGCCAATCATTGGCTGGTCAGGGTAGGCGATCGCAACAATCTCGACTCGCTGGCCGATTGCGATATTGGCGACATCGGCTTCGTCGACTAACACCTCAGTGTAGATGCTTGTAGGATTAGCAATAGTCATTAGTGACGAGCCGGGAATATTCGTCGAACTGGCGATGGCCGTCTCGCCGACTTTAATATCGAGGCTTGTCACAACACCGTCTATCGGCGACACGATTTTGGTGTTGCTAAGCTGGTCTTCAATCTGGTCGAGCTGCGCTTCGGACTGAGTGAGCCTTTCGCGAGCAGACTTAAGATCAATGCGGGCAAGGTCTAATTGATTGCGCATCATCTCAAATTCGTCGCTGCCGATCATGCCGCGCTCGTAAAGCGTACGCGAGCGCTCGTATTGATTTTCGAGGTTGCCGATACGAATCTCTTGGCGTTCTATGTCGATGGTATTGATGCGCACTGCAGCTTCGGATTGCTCAAGGCCAGCAATGAAATTGATGTCCTCTACTTGCAGCACGAGCTGTCCTGCGGTTACTGCATCGCCTTCTTCGACATACAACTCTGCAACTCGGCCTATGACCTCTGAGCTGAGCATGACTTCTTCCTCGTGGGCTAAAAACCCCGAAGCGAGAATAGACGGGCTTATAACGCGCTCGGTAATGCCAGCGACGGTAACTTCTTTACGGGCGGTTCCAAAGACTGCGCGGTTGATGAATGGAAGCGCGATAACAGTGCCAAGGATGAGTGCAACGACTGCGATTTTCTTGAGGTTCATGGGTTTGCTCTTTTTCTTCCTAGCTTGATGTGTCGTGAATCGACCGCGTGCATTTGTCGCTACGAAAGCGCGGCAACCGCCCCGAATACTAGTAAATACGGCGTCGTTATTATGGCAGCAGATTTGCTCAGGCTAATTTGAAGCCACTGCGAAAAACCGAGAATTAATAGGCCTACTGCCCAGAGCAGGGTCAGCGTAACGCTTTTGGCAATCGCTTCGAAAGAGGTGCCTGCGAGTGTTAGTCCAAGGGCTGCTAGGCTTGTTGGGTCGAGATCATAGGAGCTTAGCTGTCCGCTGGGATGCAGCGCTATGTTAACAACAATCGCAATGGCGCCAATAACATAAGGCAGCGAAGTCCAAGAGGCGAGGGCCATCCAGTGTTTAAATTTGTAGACGGAGCCCATGATCGCCGCTGCGAGGCTCATATACATAGCCTGAACTAGCGCAAGAAAAAAGCAAAAGAGGACAGTCGAAATCGCGCCAAACCCGAACAGCATGCCGCGGGTCATTCCGCCCATGGCATCGCGGGCAGTATCGAGTTCTGAGGGCTCAATATTGGCCTGTCGTAGCGTGTCGTCTACCCACCAAGCCATATCTAGGCCACTGAAATAGTAGCCTGTCGCTACCAGTCCAGAAAGCATCACCATGGACAGCGGCGCGAGCCAAGAAGGCGCGAGCATAATTGCGGCGAAGGCTTCTCTCGGCGCTGCGTAAATATTTACAACCTTCTGCCCAAAGCTTTGCTGTGTCGTGTTGTCGTTCATTCTTAAACCTCGCTGAGTTAGTTCTTATTGACTAGACCCTGAAACACGCGCTTCTTGTTCTGCTGACTATTTCTAAAGGCGCTTTCTTAAGGCGCTAAGCCTCTAAAAGCGCTACGCTTATTCGACGCCTTTCTCTACCGCGCGTGCGAAAGCAGGGCGCTGCATACAGCGGCCAAGATAGGCCTTGAGAGTAGGGTTTACATCGAGTTGCCCGAGTCGATCAGCCAACGACACCACATACGCAACGCCAAAATCGGCGGCGCTAAAATCGGAACCGAGGATGTAGTCGTTAGCGCCTAGTTGGTTGCTTATATGGCCTAGATGGAGTGCGATTTCTTTCGCGCTAAAAGTCTCGAGCCCTGCGTGCTCTCCGCCTCGAAGTAATAGCATTTTAATAAGCAGAGGTCCGAAAACAGATCCTTCGGGGTAGTGCAGCCATTGGGTAAACCTCGCCCAATCGTTGAGCTGCGTCCGGGGTGGCGCGAAGCTATTTTCTTTATCGAATTTTTCGAGCAGGTAAGTTGTGATCGCACTCGATTCGGAAAGAATCAGGTCGCCGTCTTCGATTACGGGCGATTTGCCGAGGGGATGAATGTCCTTGAGCGCCGCCGGCGCGCGAAAATTCTCATCGCGCAGGTAAACAGTGAGATCGTAGTCGGCGCCGAGCTCCTCGAGCTGCCAGAGAGTGAACAACGAACGGCCAATGCGAAGATGGTGTAATCGAATCATGGTGATTTTCTCTCAATCTAATTGGCCCGCGGCCTTAGGTGGTTAACGCAAAAAGAACTAATAAGTTACAAAACGGCCGCTGCTTTCGTTTTTGTATTGTTGCAGCAGCGGTTCTTAATTAGTGTCGCATGCTAGACTTAACCCGTACAGGTAAGTAGCGAGCTCTCAGGCTCAGTCTCAAGCCCGGATACAGTCTTAGACCCAGACCCAGACCCAGACCCGGATTAACAGACTCAGATTAAATGATACAAAACCAATCCCTAAACGCACGCAGGTCACGCATCCTCCCGCTGTCTCGGCCCCCCGCGCAGGCCAACGTGCCGGCTTTATGTTAACTGGAGACGTGATGGATGCCGAGCATGCCGAGATCAGCTACCGCTCATTAATTAGTCGCGCGTGGCCAATCATTCTCGCAAATGCGGCCGTGCCAACGCTTGGGCTCGTAGACACGGCCATCATCGGCAATGTCGCCACCACCATCGATCTGGGTGCGATCGCACTTGGCGCGGTGATTTTCTCGTTTGTGTACTGGAGTTTCGGCTTCCTGCGCATGAGCACTACAGGATTTGTCGCCGCGGCAGCGGGGGCGCAGCGCGAAGCGGAGCTGCGGGCCATCGTCGCACGTGCCCTGTTTATGGCTTTTGGCCTTGGAATTCTGCTGATTATTCTGCAAAGCGGCATCGCCTGGGTCGCGATCGAGCTGTTTAGCGCATCCGATGTGGTGGAGCGTGTGACTCGAGGCTATTTCGACCTTCGTATCTGGGGCGCTCCCGCGACACTGAGCCTGTTTGCGCTGATGGGCGTGCTCATTGGCCTTGGCTTAAGTAAGCAGTTGTTACTTATTCAAGTGTTTATGAATGGGTTAAACATTGCGCTCGACTTGCTCTTCGCCGGAGTCTTCGACATGGGGGCGCCTGGAGTTGCGCTCGGCACGGCGCTGGCCGAATGGGCAACGCTCGCGTTGGGCCTCGTGATTGTGGTGCGCGCACTGAAGGCGCGCAGCGTATTGCCAACACTAATCGATTGGTCCGAGGTGCTGCGCAAAGAGGCGCTGACGAGCATGCTGTCGTCGAATGTCGATATTATGATTCGCACGCTGCTACTGATTCTGTCTTTCGCTTTTTTCGCAGACCAGAGCGCACGCTACGGCGAGGTGATTTTGGCGAGCAACCACCTGTTATTGCAATTGGTTTCGTTTGCCGCCTTTTTTCTCGATGGCTACGCCTTTGTCGTCGAGGCGCTGGTGGGCAAAGCGCGCGGCGCGGGCAGACTTGGGCTATTTCGCCTCGCGGTATTTCGGTCGACTGTTTTGGCGGCAGCCACTGCAGGCATACTTGCGCTATTGTTGTTGTTTGGCGGCACGGCGCTCATCGCCTTGCTTACCGATATAGACGCCGTGCGCGAAGCCTCTGTGCCGATGCTTGGATTCGCGGCCGTTTACGTCGCGGTCTCGTTCGCAGCATTTCAGTTAGATGGCATTTTCATTGGCTTAAGCGCGACGCGCGAAATGCGCAACGCCTCCATTCATTCTATTGTTGTGTACTTTGCGGCATGGTTGCTGCTCGCGCCAGCATTCGGCGTAGCGGGGCTGTGGGCTGCGATGATTATTTATGTCATCGCTCGCGCGGCTGCACTAGGGCGGTATTATCCGCGGCTGAATAAACTAATTTCGGGATGAGAGTTTACGGCGAGAGTGGGTTAATGCAGCGTTTCATCGCTAGGCGAGTTGGGCATGACGTGGGCTTCGACATCGAGCATTTTCAGTCTAACGCCGTTCATTTCTATCCAGCCTTTGTAGCGCGTCTCGCCAGTCGTGGAGAACTCGAACCGGTACCGGCGTCTTAAATGTAGCCCGCCTTCATCTCCTCGCACGGGCTTCAACCCAACCAAAACAAGTGATTGGTCGAGCAGCTGCAAACCGCGTTCGCGCGAATATTTGAGCACGTGCTCGTAGGCAAAGCTCCTTACTCTATCGCTCTGCCACCAAAAGCTCACACCAGCCGCAGCGAGGGTAAGCCAAAAAAGCAGAGAAAGAGTCATTAGGTTTTTCCTGTTCAAAACAAAGGCCTCCAACTCGATAGAAGGAGGCCTTCGAATGTGGTTCCGGTGCTAAGGCCTAACGCGCGTCGCGGTAAGTGCTAACTGGTGGTAGCTGTGAGCCCGATAAGTCGCCCGGGACGCTTTTCTCGGCAACAACTCGGTGTGTTAGCGTGCCAATACCTTCGATCTGCGCACTGATAATCTCGCCATCGACAAGGTAGCCAGAACCCGAGGCGCGTTCGACACGACCAGCGCCAGTGCCGCCTGACGTGCCGCTTTGCATCACATCGCCCGGAAACACGGTGATCAGCGAGGAGGCGTATTCGATCAGCTCGGGAATATTGTGAATCATATCGCCCGCTTTGGCTTCCTGAACCGTAACACCGTCAACCACGGTGATTTGGTGGAGGCGCTCCATGGGGTCACCATAAAATTCTTTCGGAACGATCCATGGCCCATGCGGTGCAAAGGTGTCGTGGCCCTTACCAACGAACCAGTCTGAGCGCATTGCATAGCCGCCCGGCGGACGTCCGCCACGGTCAGAAACATCCATAGCGACCATGTAACCAAACACGTGATCATATGCTCTGTCGGCAGAAATGTATTTGCCAGTGCGACCGAAGACAATAGCCATCTCGACTTCATATTCAATCTCATCACGACCATAAGGCATGATGATATCTTCACCATCGCCTATCACCGCGCCTCGAGTTGGCTTGAGGAAAAGATACGGGACTCCACGATTCTCGCGCCGCTCTTTTGTTCGCTGAGCGAGCTCGTCGTCGTTGCAGCCTTCGCACGCGTGGGTATAAAAATTTACCGCTGCGTTCATGATTTTGCTGGGGTATTGGATCGGCGCCATGATGTCGACGTTGGCCACTGGGTAGACAAAATCACGCATCGCACTGCCACTCAGAAGCTCTTCTTCTACGAGCCAGTTGACGACCTCGTAGATGCGGTATTTAAGGCCATATTCGTAGCGCTCTATTAGGCCGATCATATCGACCGGCATATTGAGATGGCTGTATTGCGGCAGTAACTGCATGGCTCGGTTAGCCGCGTTTAAGTCGACTACCAAGGCGTCGTCTCGCATCACGAGCCCGACGGTTGGAATATCGTTAATGGCAAAAGTGCCCACTTTAAACGGCTCGGCTGACTCCATCGCTTGCGCACCGGCTATGAATGGTGCTGAGAGCAGCGCCAAGGCGACGCTGACCCGTGCAAAAAGCGAGGGGGTAGATCGGGGCTTTGTTGTTATCATCGTTGACTCCCGTACTAAAGACACATTGAAATGGAAAGAGTTACTAACATTCCGAAGGTATAACCAAAGGCGCCTTTTGTCGAGTGTCTGTGTAGCTACCCGCGAGCGGCCCTCGCTGCATAGCGAGCGATATGCGGTTCGAGTAGCTCGAGCGCGGTCTTGTCGTTAGGCGGCAGTTCAGCGTCGCTTAAGGCGAGAGGCGTTGTTCTCTGTCCCCATCGAATCACGCCTGCACCCCAGGTGAGGCCGGCGCCAAATGAGGCTGTGAGCAACGTGTCGCCAGCCTTAACTCGGCCTTCCTCTACCGCCTCGGCAAGCGCCACGGGGATAGTGCCCGCGGAGGTATTGCCGTATTTATGCACGTTGACGAAAACGCGGTCCTCTTCTATGCCAACGCGCTTAGCCAGCGCATCGAGAATGCGCTTATTTGCTTGATGCGGGACAACCAGGCTTACGTCGTCGATGCTAAGACCGGTGTCTTTGAGGACTTCTTCACAGCCCTGCGCCATTGCCTTCACTGCGCGTTTAAACACTTCTTGGCCTTCGAAATTCCACGTGTTGAAGAGAAACTCTTCGGACAATCGACTTTCGGCAGAGCCGATATTCGTAATTTGTATCGCGTATTTGGCATCAGATTCACAACCGATGCGGGCAGACAATAGCCCCACTTCCTCGTCAGATGCTTCGAGCACGACAGCGCCGCAGGCATCGCCGAATAGCACGGCGACGTCGCGGTTACTCCAGTCCATATAGTGCGAGATAAATTCGCCGCCCAAGACCAGCACCTTTTTATGCGCCCCTGTTTTAATCAGATTTGTGCCGATGTGTAGGCCATAGAGGAAACCGGTGCAGGCCGAGTTGAGATCGATCGCTGCGGCATTGCGAGCACCGAGATCGTCTGCAATGAGTGACGCAGTATTCGGGCACATTGAGTCGACCGTTAGGCTGCCAAGCAGGATGAGGTCGATATCCATCGGATCTAGATTAGCCGCGGCAAGGGCGCGGCGAGCGGCAACCACCGCCATCTCAGAAAAATTGCAGTGCAGGATGCGGCGCTCGCGAATGCCGGTGCGCGAGGTGATCCATTCATCGCTGGTATCCATAAAGGTGGTTAGGTCTGCGTTGCTCAATATCGCTGGCGGAAGGCATTTGCCCCAGCCTGTTATTTCCGCGTATTTCATCGATGTTCTCTCCATGTCTTTTGGGTCGCTGCGATCCAAGCTTAGCGATTGGTGAAGGCGGGATGCGCTCTCGCTGCTTATCGCTCGGCTAGCTCCGTCTTGCTATCTACTCTATATTGACCGCTGCGCGAATTTCTAAAGGGTAGCGCGATGTAAGGATCCTATTTTTAGCGGCGAAGCGTGAATGTTTCGTGCAACCTGCAATGCCGCCGAGCATACGCCATTAGGTGGATTGAGGGTAGGAGATGGCGCTTACTAAGGCTGAGCGCAAACCTGAGGGGTAGCGAATAATGAGCAAAAGCACGCGCCAGCGGGCGCCAAAGGCGAGACTATTAATCAGCGCATTGTTTTTATTTGTGCACGCTGCACCCGCTTTCGGCGATTTCGACCACGGGCGTTGGAATCTGTTGCTCTCGAAACATGTGATTGTAAGCGCAGACGGCTTATCGACGGCTGTCGATTACGCCTCGCTCGGGGTGAATCGCGAGCCATTGCAAAGTTACCTTGAAGAGACTTCAAGGGTATCGCGTGCCAGTTTCGATGCATGGAAGACCTCTGATCAGCTCGCCTTTCTGATCAACCTCTACAATGCCGCAACCGTCGAACTCATTCTCGACAACGTGGGTTCGTCAGATCCAATAGACTCCATCCGCGACATTGGTTCGCTATTTACCTCTGCGTGGGAGCTAGAGCGCGTCGCATTGTTTGGTAATTTGGTGACACTCGATGCCATAGAACACGACATGATCAGAGGGTGGGGTCGCTACAACGAGCCCCGCATTCATTTCGCTGTAAACTGCGCCGCCATCGGCTGCCCGGCCCTGCGCGCCGAAGCCTACACCGGCGCCGCACTGGAGGCGCAGCTTGAAGACGCCACGCGCAATTTTCTTAGCGATCGCTCGCGTAATTATTTCGACGGACGCCGCCTGCGACTTTCAAGTATCTTCAAATGGTATCGCGAGGACTTCGAGCGCAGCTGGGGCGGGTCGAACGCCTTAGGTGAATTTGTTGCAAGGTATCGCAGAGAATTGGGACTTAGCGTCGAACAGAGTAATAAGCTGGCTCTCGGCGACATGGGGATCCGCTTCCTCAGCTACGACTGGGGCCTTAATCAGGTGCGCGATTAAGCTGATTGGGTTACCCCTGCAGACACCCCGTGATAGAATCGTTGGCGGAAGAGTATCATCCCCGGTGGGGTGCCCGGACTTCAAACCCGGTGAGGTCTGTAAAACAGGCTTGGTGGGTTCGACTCCTGCCTCTTCCGCCAAACTCTCCTTCATCAAGCTTCACCAAGCTTAATTGTGCTACATAATACACTGTATTTTGGGTACTTTTTCTTCACTATGCTATATTGAACTTCACCAAGTGCGCAGTTATCTTTGGGTACTGGAATGGGTACTGGAGATCATTATGGCAGGTGAAAAACTACTTACAGATGCGCAATGCAAGGCTGCTAAGCCTAAGGAAAAAATCTACTATCTCAATGACGGCAATGGCCTAAGGCTGCGGGTTAGTCCGAACGGATCGAGGGTATGGTTATTGCGTTACCGGCTTGGTAGTAAAGAACAAACAGTGAGCCTAGGTTCTTATCCGACTATAAGTTTGACGATCGCCCGAGCTAAAGCGTATGAAGCACGGCAGCTAGTTGCCACTAACCAAGACCCAGTTATTGC
>OJHK01000663.1_pt1 | contig 19746 bp, 14 predicted proteins | sample 1595161 | NCBI WGS metagenome assembly OJHK01 (sample SAMN05416842, study PRJEB24817) | seawater metagenome | isolation source: Sea water | place: Canada:Atlantic | collected 2013-07 | reverse complement strand
ACGAGATGTAGAGAGGTCTCGTGGGCTCGGAGATGTGTATAAGAGACAGGTCCACTTAGCAGGATCCACGTTAACCGTGTCGGTATGCGCCATAATGAGTAGCGGCTCTTTAGTGCCGTTGCCTTTTAAGCGAGTCACCACGTTCGGACGCTCGTCGTTGTTGGCAAGCATTTCTACCTCAAAGCCCTCTGCCTCGAGTACATCGCGAATGTACTCTGCAGCAGGGAGTTCGCGGCCGGGGGGATCACTCGTGTCAAACTGGAGAAGCGCCCGGAAATGGCGCAGGGTTTCTTCGTTGATTGCGTCCCAGTCTTGCTGGGCGAGAGCCTGTGAAGCTAGGCCGAGTATGATGGCCGATGCCAACACTGCGTTGGTAAAAAATCGAGTTTTTGTGTTCATGATTACCTCTCGTTAAGCGATGTCCTTAACTTTACCGTAAAGCGCTTAGGAGGCAATAGCTGAATCGGCCATTCGGTTCACCGATCGTGTATCGATAAACCGAATGGAGAACAGGTAGGGGCTTTCGAGATAAGAAATTAGAGATCTAGACGATCAAAAATCGTGCGATGCTGATCGATCAACAGAAAAGGAAGCTGCATCTGTTCGAGAAATTGGCTTGCCTCGGTATTTTTCAATAAGGCAATAGTTGCGAGGCTACCGGCGACGATGCACTGGTCTGCCAGCACTGTAGCCGCTGCCATTCCAACAAACGGATAACCCGTTCGAGGGTTAAGTAAATGCCCGTATTCTATTCCTTCGATTTCGATGCATCTAGCATAGCTTCCGCTCGATGCTAGCGCGCCTTGCGAAAGCGCAACGAGGCGCAGCGGCGACTCAGGATTACTCGGATCGCTTATGGCGACACGCCACGGGTCGCCGCCGTGCTGAGGGCCAGTCACACAGATATCACCGCCTAGATTTATTAGCGCATGTTTAACGCCTGCGTCTTTTAACAGGGTCGCCGCACGATCCGCCGCGTACTCCTTTACGATGCCGCCAAAATCTAGCTCCATACCAGGGGTATCAAAAATAAGCAGCGGGGATTCCCAATCGAGCCTATCCCATCCGACTCTCTCGAGGAGTCCGTCAAGCACTTCTGGATCGGGCAATTCGGTTTGGCCCTCGGGCTGAAAATTCCACGCACGCCTTAAAAGACCAGAGGTAATGTCGAACAGGCCATCGCTTTCTACAAAACACGACTCGGCATAGTCGAGTAAGGCGGCGGTTTCTTCATCGACCGTGAGTGCACCACCTGCTTCGGCAACCCCGTTTATCTCGCTTAGCAAGCTGTCGGGTAAGTAGCGCGAGTATTTGGTTTCGAGCCTTGCTACATCGGCTATGACCACCTCGCAGAGGCTGCGGGCATTGTCGGACGAGTGCGCGTAAAGACTTATCGTGCAAAGCGTACCCATCGCCTGAAATTCAACGTCGAATAATGTCAGACCAGTGCGCGTATCGCTCATCGGTTTACAGTCTCTAAATGAACGGGGGGTTAATAGAAAATTTTCGAGGTGATTTATAAGCGATATCTAGAAAGTAAAATCGATGCCTGCGCTTAACCGCGTAAAGTCGATAATGCCTGGGCTACTAGCGCCCGATCCGCCGAGACTCGCGTCTGCCTTATAACGTTCGCCACTCAATACAAGCGTGTATTTTCCAACGCGCGCATTGAGTTTAAGACCGGCGCTCAGGGCGCCGTAGCCACCCAGCCTAAAGTCAGCAGAGTTGAAATCGCTTGCCTGCAAGAAATCGCTTGCCGGGGTAAAAAAATTGGCAGCATCTTGCTGATAATAGCGCAGGCTCGGCACTAGGGTGATTGAGCGCCTGAAGGTTTTATGTAGCGACAGATCGAGCGTGTGCGAACTGACGCCAAAGTCATCGTCGTAGTATCGGTAGTTCGCGTGCAGCGCACTTGTTTGAGCACGGAAATAGCGCCGCCACGAAGTCGTCCAAGTAAATTGGTTTCGCTCCTCGGGCCTGCGGTCGACGAGCTTGTAGGGGTCGCTTAAAAAGCCTGAGGCGCGCGCGGTGCTTATACCGCTCTGTATTATCGAGAACTGATTTAGAATCTGCGTTACCGAGACGAACGCCGAGCTGTTCGCTTTTGTCGCGCTCGGGATACGATTGAAGAGCAGCGCATCTGTCGGGCTAAGCTCATCGTCAGAGTAGGATGCGCCGCCGCTTATCGTGGTCGAATTGTTTGCCAGTGTAAAACTGCCATCCACTGCCATACTATTAGATCGATAGTCGTTCTCATCGGAAATCGTTAGGCTGATGCCAAGATTCCCACTGTCGAAATAGCGTCGGCCCGCCGCGGTTATGTCGCGACGTTTCTCATAAATCGTCGCACCGCTCATCGCGACTTTCGAGTCTCCGTTTACGCTTTCGACAGTGTACCAAGGCGACGCACCGCTCATGCTTTCGTAGGACGAATCTAAGGAGAAACTGTACTTTTCGCCGACCGGCGCCGAATAGCGAAGCTGATGCACTTTGATGTCATAGCGTTCGGCGCTGCCTGCCAAGAGCACGCTTGCGTCGAGATCGTCTTCTTTGTACGAAGACGCGCGATACGATAAAACGCTTACCACGGGAGGCGTGTCGGCGTTGGCCAATGAGACAGCCACAACACCTGGCAAAGCCAGTGCCGAAGAGGTAAGCGCTAAAAGGGTTTTAGAGTGCATCGGCTTTAGTTACAGCCGCAGCCGCCGGCTGCGACACCGTTGCCGCCAGTTGACGCCTCTTTACTGAAATAGATATGCTGATTAAGTCGAGACTCAAGCGGATCTGGATCGAATGCCATTTCGGTGCGCGCAAGGTCGCCGCGCTGATAAGCCGGCACCGCTTCGCAGGCCGCAAGCCCGATAAGTAGTGTAAGTATCGCGACTAGGCGAACAACGTTATTCATATTGACATCGCTCCGAGATAATTTCTTAGATTCCTGCTTGGTGCTCTAGCAAGAGTCGCAGCATTTCGCCAAGATTCTGGTGCAGGTCACTACCCACCTCCATCTGCTTGCCCCCCGAGTGACCTACTCCAGTCACCATCGAGAGAATGCGCGTGCGAGCAGCCTCCGACCCATTGAGGTAGATTGCGAAAGCGCCTAAGTTAGTCGCCGCCGAACTACCGCCAGCACTCACAAACAGCAACCCTGAATTACTAGCGATAAGCCCTTCTCTATGACACACGGTGCATTTAGCTTGCACAATTTGCGTTTCGATAGAATCGCCGAACAGCGTGGTCGCCTGTGCGAGTGCTGACGGCGTGGGTGCGGCCACCTCGGCATAGCTGCTTAGCCTGAACGTAACAGGATCACCACTGATAAGCGCAAGATCGAGGGAATAGTTTGTTCCGCCAACATCAACCGTTGGAACGCGAAGCACCGAACCATCGAAGATCGATGCACCATCGGTGTTGGTAAACGGGACTTCTGCGGCAGCGAGAACGCCAAAATCATAATTGCCTTGGTTCACATTCAAACCAAGCTCAAGCGCATAGGCGGTCTCACCTACAGTCGCTTTCGACAGTGTTAAGACATTGTCGATGAAGGTCGCTTCCTGAGCGTGGCTAGCGTGCGCAAAGACGGAGAGCAGCGGTAGACACAGGCTCAAGGCCATTCTCTTACGCAGTTGACTTAACCTATTCACATCGCTCTCCTACTCTGGTAATTACTGCCAGATAATACAGCAAAACAGGCCGCTGGACACAACAAGCGACCAAGAATACGGGCCAGTAACGTACACTATCCCCTAAAAAAGTAAAGGTTTCCTCCGCTACGCTTGCAACCATGACGAAATGACTAAAGAAGGGTCTCAAACTCATACGATCAACGTTCTCAGATTAGCTCGCCCCCAGCATTATAAGGTAAGCCACCCATGCGCTCGATTCCAACTACACTTGTTAGCAAAGCTATAAGAAGCTTAAAAGGTTCAGCCGCGGTTGCTGCGCTTACCGCCTCTCTACTGAGTGGTGGGCTCCATGCCGCCGACATCTACGACGGTGCGACCGGACAAGTCACTGCGCCTGTTGTGAGAGTCGGCGATGACTGCTACCACGATGTTGTCATAACCGTCGGCTCAGTCGTGAGCATCGGGAAAGCCGCCGAAGGCGATGCTAAATACGACACGTTTAATGGCGCAACTGGTCAGCTGACTATTTCGGTTATTACCGACGGCACTAGTTTTGCGTATAACGTCGTGATCACGCTGGGCGCTCTGATTAGCCAAGCTGGGAAATGCGAGTCGCTCGCCAACTGCCTCGGGGAAGTAGAAGCACCTGAAGTTGTTCCCGTTGCCTCTGACCATACAATTTTCTATGGCGCGGGTCCTTCCGTCGAATGGGTTGAGACAAGCTACAGCGCAGACAACCTCGCGCTGACTACAAATTTAGCGACACCCGCGCGCGTGATGTATTTAGCTACGCGAGTGCTAACGACAACGGCATTATGATTTCAGGCGCGGTGATGTTTCCGGTTTATAACAATCGTCTGATGCCCTCGCAGGCCGATGCCGAACTGTCGGCTAACGGTTGTCACGTCGGTCAGGGCGGCGGCGGACCACATTGCCATGCCGATGGCTACGAAAGCCAAGGCGTTCTCGGTGTCTATAATGACGCAGACTACAAAGGCAAAGAGCATTCGCCACTGGTTAGTTTTAGTTACGACGGCATTGCGCTCTTTGACGTTTACCGCGAAGACCAAGACACACAGCTAGAAGGCTTCGGCACTGCACTCGACGCATAGGGCGGTCATGAGCACGACTCGCTCGGCTGTCGCTATCACGCCGACCGATCTAAGTCGTTAACGCTGAGCATTCCCGGCGCGGCGGCCGCGTCGTACCGCGTGCGCTCGCTCATACTCGGAGCCTATAAGGGCAAGCTCACTGGCACGCCTTATTTTGTCAGCAAAAAATCGGGGAACGGTGCAGCTTTCTTAGGCGGCATCTAGACTCCTTCGGGTAAGCGGCGTTACAGCGATTCCCACCCGTCCCCTAGCGCTTTTAATAGCGCGACGGTTTGCAGCAGCGCATCGGCTTTGCTGTTGACGCGCTGGCGGTCGATGACTAGTAATGACATAACTGTTTTGGCACAGACAGGCTCTGCTCAGCTTTCTTCTAATTGTTACCATTTTGCCCCTATTCTTGCTGCGACTAAATTGCGCGCTTTTCCATAGGCGAAATAACTTTACTCTCGCCGATTTTTTCTTCACTCTCTAATGTGTCTTATTTTAAAAGACACCTTATGCCGAAAGACGCTTTATTCCAAAATTATAAAGAAGAGTAAAAAGAACGAGAGGTATCGAGCATGTCAAAAATCTTTAATACCACCGCACCCACCCTTGGACGCCGCAAGTTTCTGCGCAACGCGTCAGTCGCAGCACTTGCGAGTGGCACCGCAGCCACCGCTCTATTTAGCGAAAGTCAGGCGCAGGGCACTGCCCGCACGATGGCACACACGGGAATGAAATTTGATTTCGATACGCCTTACAATCGGGTCGGCTCCAGCTGTGCTCGCTGGGACGGCGCTGCACGCGGTTATCCCGACGGCGTGTTCAAATACGGCATGGGCGTAGCGTCGCAAGACTTCGAATGCGCGCCTTGCATAACCGAGGCACTCGAAGAGCGAATTAAACATCATAATTGGGGCTATTTATCCGATCGCGACAGCCTGGTAGCCGAAATTGTGAAATGGAACGGAAACCGCAACCAGCTCGATATTGACCCCAAAACGATTACCGTCTCCGACGGCGTCTACCCCGGCATGATCGCCGCCATGCGCGCCTTCACTCCGCAGGGCGGAAAGACCCTGATTGTCACGCCAGCCTACTCCGGCTTTTATACGATGGCGCGCGAGGCAAATATCGGCACGGTCGATAGTCAAATGAGGCGAGTTGATGGTCGCTACGAAGTCGACTGGGCCGATTTAGAAGCGAAGATGACGCCCGATATCCGCACGCTTATCGTGTGTAATCCGCAAAACCCGACAGGCAATGTTTGGCGCGAAGACGAATTAGAGCGCATGGGGCAGCTAGCGTTAGACCATAATATTGTTGTCATCTCCGACGAGATCCATGCCGACGTCGTGCGCAAAGGTCATAAGTACACGCCCTTCGCTGCTCTAAAAAACAAAGAGATCGTCAGCAACAGCCTGTCGTTCTGCGCCATTAGTAAGACCTTTAATATGGCTGGGCTCAAGAACGCCTATTATTATTCGTCCAACCCCGCGCTACTCGGCCGCGTCAATCAACAGCACTGGCCCGATGTCAGCACACTGGGAGTCGTGGCAACCGAAGCCGCGTATAAATACGGCGGTGAATGGTTCGATCAGGCCAATGCCTACATGGACGATAATCACACGTTCATCGAAGAATACGTGAAGGCCAATATGCCGCGCGTCGGGTATACCCGCAACGAAGGCACTTACATGACTTTCCTCGACTTCAGTCAGGTAATCGCAACCATCGGCGCAGACGAACTTAAGGCTACCTACGATAGATCAACGCCTGAAGAAAACTTTCAAGACTGGCTCGTCTACAAATCGGGCGCCTATCTCAATCCGGGTTCGATGTATGGCGCCGGTGGCGCGGGACATATGCGCTTAAACATTGCGTCATCGCGGCTTGTTCTCAAAGAGGTGTTCGACTCCATCGCGATGGCAGTCAATAAAGTCTAATTAGTGGGATCTGTTTTATAGCGCTTTCTGTGGAGGGTGATATGGCAACAACTAGGCGAGAATTTGTTCGACGCATCGGACTTGGCGCAGCGACAGGGCTCGCGCTAAGCCATTCCTTTTCGCGGCACGGGGCACAGGCGCAAACGCTCGCGCAGGCAGAGAGTGGTGTGTTCGATAACGGTGTTATGCAGCTCAATCAGAATGAGAGCGCGCGCGGGCCAGGGCCAAAGACACTCGAGGCCATTAGGCAACACACCACCAAGCGTGTCGGCCGCGGCTATGCGCCAGATCACGTAAACGAGCTGAGGAGTTCGATTGCGGAGAGGTTTGGGCTCGACTCCACTAACGTTTTACTCGGCACAGGCTCGACGCCGATTCTCGAAGGGTCTGTTCACGCGTTCTGCTCTGCTCAAAAGTCTTTAGTTACCGCCGTGCCCAGTTACTCGACGAGCGAACAAACTGCGCGGCGCATGGGCGTTAAGGTTCATGCTGTTCCGCTCGATGCTGGCCTCTATGTCGATCTGCCCGCGCTCGCAAAGCTTGCGCCCGGGGCGGGTCTTGTTTATGTCTGTAACCCCAACAACCCCTCGGGCACAGTGCACGGCCCCGAGGTTATCGAGGCGTTTGTGCGGGAAGTCATGCGCGCGTCACCCGATACCATTATTCATATAGACGAAGCGTACATTAACTACACCGACCCCGGAGCGATGGAAACCGCGCTGCCGCTGGTTAAAGAATTTAAGAATGTATTTATCACCCGTTCGTTTTCAAAAGCTCACGGCCTCGCCGGCATGCGCATCGGCTTTGCCCTAGGGCATGCCGATACACTCGCCAAGATCAACGCGTCTTGGGGCATGGGTGATGTCAATATGCTTGGCGCGCTGGCCGCGCTCACGGCGCTTAATGACGATGATCACATCGAATGGGAACGACAAGAAAATTACGCGATAAAAACATTTGTGATGCAGGCGTTTAAGGACCTGGGGTATGAAGTGCCCTATACCCAAACCAATCACCTGTTCGTGAATCTTGGCATGCCCGCGAGCAAGTTCCGCGAGGCGTGTCTGGCACATGACATTTTAGTTGGCCGTGATTTCCCGCCGCTTGAGAATACGCATTGCCGCATTTCGCTCGGTAGCCGCGAAGAGATGCAGCGAGCGGTAGCGGTATTTCGCGAGGTTCTTGCTCAAAGCTGAAGACTGAACAGGGAGTCAGCATTCTCTTCGCTTAATAGCCCCTAGTGTTTAGCGGGTTGTGAACGTTTTCCGCTATACTCGCCGCCTATTTAGAAGAAAGGGGTTAACACCTCTAGCGAAAAGCGGGCGCAGCAGTGGCAGCAGAGCGAAGTAAAACGAATAAGACAGCGCGGCGCGCGGTTTACGATGTTGTGGTACTGGGTGGCGGTGCGGCAGGGCTTTTTGCTGCGTTTACCGCTGCTCAGCGCGGCCGCAAGGTGCTCGTGCTCGAGCGTGCAAATAAGATCGGTAAAAAAATCTTGATGTCTGGCGGCGGTCGCTGCAATTTCACCAATCTCTATATCGAGGCGCAGAATTTTCTCTCTGCCAATCAACATTTTTGCAAGTCGGCGCTGAGTCAATATACGCAGTGGGACTTTATCGACCTGATGCAGCGGCACGGGCTCGAATACGAAGAGCGCAAACACGGGCAATTGTTTTGCCTGCATTCGGCGAAGGATTTGCTTGCGATACTCGAGGAGGAATGTGCTCTTACCGGCGTGACTATTCGGACTCGGTGCGATGTGAGTGGTGTCGATAGCTTACTCGAGCGAAACGAGTGCAGTATGGAAGCTGCCTCTTCAACAGCCTCACTAAACCATTCTGCCGCAAATCACGCGCGGTATACCGTGCGCTGTGTCGAAGGCGAGGAAGTGACGAGTTATCGCTGCGAGTCGGTGATCGTCGCGACCGGCGCGCTTTCGGTTCCTACGCTCGGCGGCAGCGATCGTGGCTATCATCTCGCGCAGGAGTATGGCTTGCCGTTGATAGACCGCAGCGCCGGCCTCGTTCCTTTCATGTTTAGTGATGTGACATTAGCGCTTTGCAACGCGCTGTCGGGTTGTTCGGTGAGTGTCGAGGCACGGTGCGGCTCAGCGAGTTTTAGCGAAGACATGCTATTTACCCACCGCGGGCTTAGTGGCCCTGCGATTCTGCAGATTTCAAACTATTGGCAGCCGGGCGCTACGCTTGTCATCGATCTGCTGCCTGCGCTCGATGCCGAGACGTATCTTATCGAGCAAAAGCACGACAATTCGAAGCAGAAAATTCGCAGTGTGCTCACACAGCATTTGCCTAAGGCGTTGGTTGCAGAACTCGAAAAGCTCTGGTGGCCCGAGATCGCGGAACGCCCGCTTGCAGAGTGCAACGACTCGGTGCTGCGCAGCCTCGGACAGCGCTTAAATGCGTGGCAATTGAAACCGTCGGCAACCGAAGGCTATCGAACCGCCGAGGTCACACTCGGCGGTGTCGCAACGTCGACGATTAGCTCAAAGACTATGGAGGCGATTGATCATCCCGGACTGTATTTTATTGGCGAGGTGGTTGATGTCACTGGCCACTTGGGCGGATTTAATTTCCAGTGGGCGTGGAGCTCGGGCTTTGTTGCTGGGGTGAATGCCTAGGGAAAACTACCCTTCCCGCATTTTCTCCACGATCGCCGAAGTTGAGCAGTCGTCGAGAAAGTCTAATGACTTTACCTCGCCGCCATAGGACAGCACGTACTCGCCGCCCACAACCTGGTCTATCGAATAGTCGCCGCCTTTGACAAGGATGTCTGGGTTGAGGAGATGCAGCAGATTCTCGGGCGTGTCTTCGGGGAAGCTCACGACCCAGTCTACGGCTTCGAGTCCGGCGAGGACTGCGAGGCGTCGTTCGACCGGATTGATCGGTCGGCCGGCGCCTTTGAGGCGATGCACCGACGCGTCGTCGTTTATTGCGACGATGAGACGATCGCCTAATTTTTTCGCCTCGGCTAAATAGCCTACGTGGCCGGCGTGAATGATGTCGAAGCAGCCGTTGGTAAACACGATGCGCTCGCCGTGTGCTTTTGCGTCTTCGACCGCAATGCGTAACTGTTCGGCACTCATCGCGCCACGGCCCGATGCCTGCAGCTGATGCAGCGCGCGGCGCAGTTCGGGGCCACTAATCGCCGCTGTGCCGAGCTTACCGACCGCAAGGCTTGCAGCGAGGTTGGCGAGCGCAGTCGCCTCGGCAAAGCCTTCGCCCGCGGCGAGGCTGGCCGCCAATACCGAGATCACCGTGTCGCCCGCGCCGGTTACGTCGAATACTTCTTGTGCGCGCGCCGGCAAATGCAGTTCGGGGGAGTCTGGGCGCAGCAGCGTCATACCGTTCTCGCCGCGGGTAATAAGCATTGCCTCGAGGTCTAGCTTGAGCATGAGAGAAAGGCCCTTCTCTACCAGCTCCTGTTCGTTGGCACACGTGCCGACGACTGTCTCGAACTCGAGCAGATTAGGCGTAATCAGCGTCGCGCCTCGGTACTTTTCGAAGTCGCTGCCTTTGGGGTCGACAATCACCGGCTTGCCTTTTGCCCGCGCGGCTTTGATAAGGCTCGGAACATCCTGCAGAGCACCTTTCGCGTAGTCCGAAATAATAACCACCTGCGCGTTGTCGAGCACCGCCTCGAAGCGTGCGTCGAGGCCGGCGACGTCGGCGGCATCGAACTGCTGCTCGAAATCCATGCGCAGCAACTGCTGATGCTGGCTAATCACGCGAAGCTTGGTAATCGTGGGCTTGTCGGCCGACTCTAAAAACTCGCAGCGCACGCCCGCCGCAGCGAGACGCGAGCTTAAGTCTTTTGCGGTAGCATCGGCGCCAACTACCCCGATCAGTGTTGCAGCGCCGCCTAGGGCTGCGATATTTAATGCCACGTTGCCGGCGCCGCCCGGCCGGTCTTCTTGGTTATTGACGCGCACCACCGGCACCGGCGCTTCGGGCGAGATGCGCGTAGCCGAACCATGGTAATAGCGGTCGAGCATCACGTCGCCAACGACTAGCACGCGGGCGGCTTGGAAAGGGGGCATCGATTGCGGCATGGCTGCCATCTCCAGAGTGTCTATTTGTCTCGTTTATTATTTCCTCAGGGCAGCAATAGCGAGCACTGGGAAATTTTTTCAGAGTCTAGCATAGCCGCAATGGGTGGTCGCGCCTCTGCGCTCTGCTACAATCGTCTCTTGCTCAGGACCTGGGGCTCAGAACCTGGGGCACATTGGAGTCCGGCAGCTCTTTTGCTCAGTGATACTAAGTCGCCACATTACAATCCAAGGACACGCACAATCATGCTCGATCACCCCGCACTTAACTGGCTTCGCCAGCATCCGCGCTTATTCGCGCTGATCGGGTCTCTGTTGATCGCAGGGTATGTGTTGTCACTCGGCGAGCGGCCTAACGACGACGCCTACACCTATGTCCGCGTCGCCGACATTCTCTTGCACGATGGCCTTGCCGCCGCTTATGCCTATTACCCGTGGGCGACCTACTCTGTTTTATTCGCGCATTTTATTCTCATCGACCTCGACCTGTTTACCGCAGGCCGCGTGCTCAATGCGCTTCTCTATGCACTGCTGGCGGTGAGTTTTGTGTCGCTCGCAGGCGAACTCGTTCGCAATGCCGACCCTCAGCGCCGCAGCGCGATTCTGTTTCTCGCCGCGCTTACCGTGCTGCTTTATCCACAGCTTAACGAATACCGCTCGATGCTTATTCGCGACGTTGGCTATTGGGCGTTTATGCTATTAGGGCTTCAGCAGCTTATTGTTGTCGTGCGACTGCCGGCGCGTTCATCACAGTTTTGGGGCAGGCTGTTTGCGTTTTTTGCTGCGCTGCTCTTCGCGTTTGCGTTTCGGGCAGAGGCACTCGGTTATCTTATTCTGACACCGCTACTGTTTTGCTTTTTACGCGATCACATCGGCAATCGGCGCGTAGGCGATGCCCTGCGGGTAAGCCTCGCCCTTGCGGCTCTCGGCGTTCTGGCGTTGGTAGGCAGTCTCGCAGCCGGCATCGAGTTGTTCGCCTTATTAAGCAAATTCTTCGCCACTTATCTGCCGTTTTTCGAAGCGACTTTTTCGCCGGACGAAGCACAGCGGACCGAGCTTAGCAGCGTACTTTTCGGCACGCATGCCGAGGCCTATTCGAGTGACTACCTTCCTGTTTTTTTAGTCACCGGCCTGCTCAGCATTCTTGCCGTGAGTTTAACCTCGGCTGTCGGTTTACCGTATCTCGTTGTTATCGGAATCGCTTCGATTAGAGTATGGCTTGAGAAAAAGCAGCGAGCCGCGACCAGCTTAGTGGGCAGGCTCGGCGTTGAAAAAGAGGCGTTGATTCTAGTCGCAGGATTCGCCCTGATTAATCTCGGTATTCTTATTGGATTCGTGCTTATCACGCGTTTCGTTTCGGCTCGCTACGGCATGCTTTTGAGCCTGCTAGTGGCTCTGCTTATTCCTCTTTTGCTTCACCGTGCGCTCGATGCATCACGCGGCCGACGTGTTAACTTGGCAGTCGTGCTGCTCTTCACCTATTGTCTAATCGATTCGTTTTTTAGCTTTGGCGAGCGCAAAACTTTTCTGCAAGATTCTATTGATTGGGTGCAAAGTAACGAGATCAGCGCGCCTTTCTTAACCAATAATCACACGCTTGCGTACGCGAGCGAGCGAGTCGAGTTGTATGACAAAACGCCTCGGTATTTGTCGCGGCAAACACTGCTAGCGGCGAGCGCGGATACCCTGATAGTGATCGAGCTTAACGAGCAGATGCGCGAGACCATGCGGTCTTTTGTGGATAGCGGTGAAGGCGAGAGCGTTATTGCGTTTCCAGCGGAGTCAGCACGTATTGGCATCTATCGCCGACTTTAACGCGTGGAAAAGGCGTGGAAAGCGCCTACCAATCATCAACTTCTTCGCGCTTGCTCACCAATAAATCGCCAAGAATGAGGTAATTGAGGTCGGTGCCGTGGAAGGCATTAATCGCCTCTTCTGGCGTGCACACTAGCGCTTCACCGGGCCGGTTAAGCGCCGTATTTATGAGCAGGCGCTGGCCTGTTGCGTCGGCGAACTGGCTGAGCAAGTTATGAAAGTCGGCGTTGTTGTCATCGCGCACCACTTGCAAGCGCGCGGTGCCGTCTACGTGCACAACGTCGGGATAGACTTCGCGAAACTTTGCGGTTGTTTTCACGCTTAGGGCCATCGCCTCGTCGTGGGAGTTCAGCTTGCCGCGATCGATGTAATCATCGGCTGCGCTCTCGAGAAGGCTCGCCGAAAACGGACGCCAGCTTTCCCGAAATTTAACCAGCTTGTTAATGCGCTGCGCGATGCCGGGCTGTGAAGGGTCGGCGAGAATGCTGCGATTACCGAGTGCGCGTGTGCCAAACTCCATGCGTCCGCGGAACCAGCCGATCACCTCCCCTGCTTTGAGAAGCTCGACTGCTTTTGCATGCGGGTCGTCGAGTATTTCCCATACCGGCTTTTCACGATGGCCTTTGCAGGCTTCTACGCATTGATGGCGCGTAAACTTTGGCCCTAAGAAAAAGTGTTTAGCCGGCTTTAAAGGCTCGGTTTGTTTAGAGGCGGCAAATGCCGCTGCGCCGATTGCAGTGCCCGGATCTCCGCTTGCGGGGTTGATGAGCAGCTCCTTAACGCCGTCGATCTCGCCGAGCTTTTGGTTAAGCCGAATATTCAGCGAGCTTGTGCCGGCTACAGCGAGACGACCGGTTTCGTGAATCATGTCGCCTAAATAGCTCTTCACTATTTTGACCGCGAGGTTTTCGTACAGTGCTTGAATAGCGGCCGCGTAATGCACGTAGGGATCGTCGACTAAGTTACCTACGCGGCGCGGGCCGAGCATGTCTACCAGCTGCCGGCTGAAATAATGTCCCTTCGACTGCGCCTTATAACGACGGATCCCCACTGTGCCTACTAAGTGATTATTGATCTTGAGGCGGCGTCCATTGAATTTAGCCAGCGAGGAAAGATCGTATTTTTCTGGATCGCCAAACGGAGCGATACCCATCACTTTAAACTCGCCATCGAGTGCCTCAAATCCAAGGTAGTCGGTCAGCGCGGCATACATACTGTCTCTTATACACATCTGACGCTGCCGACGAATAGAGAGAATTTTTCCTGCCTCGGCATAGCCTAAGAATATCGCCGAATATTCGCCTTTCGCGTCGCTGCAAAATATTGGGGTGCGACCTTCTTGGGGATTGATCAGTGTCGCGCTCGCCGCGTGCGCAAGCTGATGCTGAACAGGCGCGACCTGCGACGTCGCCGCCGGAATATGCAGTTTGTCGAGCAAACTCGATAGGTCTCGCCGATAACGGCGATAGCGACGATTGCCATTGAGCACACTGTCGATCGCGCGGTCGGGCGCATACCAATGCCGATAGGCATAGTGCCAGCGCGCTTTGGTGAACAGGCTTATAGGCGCGAAAGGAATCGCCACCTGCGTAACATCTTGCCCGCGCACACCGCCCATCTGCAAACAGGCCCGAGCAGCGAGATAAGGCGCTTCGTCGCGCGCGTGCTTGCGCCGAACGAAGCGCTCCTCTTCGCAGGCCGCAACAAGTTCGCCGTCGATATACAGCGCAGCTGCAGGGTCGTGGCCGATGGCGCCGGCGAGGCCTAGGATGATGTTGGGCATGGGCGTGCTCTGTTAAGGGGTCAGACCCCTTTTATTCTAGCAGGTATGGAAATTAGGGGTCAGACCCCTTTTTCCTCGAGCGGCCGCGGGGCTTTGCCGTCACTTCGCGGTTGAGTCGTGGCGCTGCGAATCTCGTCCTCGATTGCACTTCTGTCGACGCCTTTCAGATCTTCCTCGAATGATTTGCGGTAGGCATAAGCCCTAGCTGCTTGCGTGTCGCCCAACTTCTGATAAACCGGATGTGGGGCAATCATTACGTTTTCATGACCAGTAGCGTTGGCTAGGAAACTGCTCCATCGGTAGCCGCCAACATTCGCGACCATTTTGCGCGGACAGGGTTTAGGTCAATATAACGAATGCGATTAAGCAGATAGCCTTCGGGCTCTAGGTAGCCTGCGTAGAAGCGTCCCTCCCATAGCCCGCCTGTGCTGTTGTGAAGGCGGTTGGTGTTAGCGACGAACTTTCGACCCAGCTCTGGTATACAAGCGCTCAGCGAGCCCTGCTCTTTAGCGCTGACCAGTAAATGAGTATGGTTGGTCATTAGGCAGTACGCATGCAAAGAAATGTTGCGACGCTCTGCGCACTCGCCAAACGTATTGAGATAACGCGCGTAATCTGAATCAAAGAAGAACATCGGCTGACGGTCTAGGCCGCGCTGCACTGCGTGCTAGGGTAAATCGGGGATAAAGATTAGGCGTTTGCGGGGCATGCCTTTAGTATACGAGTGCCTCACGCTAATACCAAATCATAGCGGCAATGCTGCAAAAGGGGTTGCCTAAAAGGGGTCTGACCCCTTAAACGAAGAAGTTGAATGTTTCAGGGTTGTTGAAGGGGAATACTCTTACATTGTCATCGCCTGCAAGGCCCAAATAATCACGCAGGGCACTATGTACGTGACTTGTCACCATCTTTGTGCCGAAGCCCGAGGGCTGAAGAGTTTGCGGGTCAACCTTGATAGCGTTTTGCCCTTCGTCTGAGCCGTCTATCACTCGGTTGGTGTAAGACACCCCTTTCTCCATCACGATAAAACTTCCGACGGGATGATGGTCTTTTCCCTCTGCCGAGTTGTAATAAGGCGTTCGTGAAAAATCGCTTCCTACAATAACCACGAGACGATCGGCGATGCCGGCAGCTTCGGCAGCTTCCCAAAGATAATCAATTCCGTCGGTCAACTCGTTCAGGTTTGTCGTCTGCTCAAGATCGTTATCTTCATGGCTGTCGAAGCCCCCTTGTGTAAGGTCGGCCGTGATGCTGACCCCCGCTTTTAACGCAGCAATCGTGAATTGAGCCTGCTGCCTAAGATTACCGTTTCGACTGCTAGGCTCCCATTCGTTGTTGGCCGGGAGCGTATCGGCAAAGTCGACTAGGGGATCCATCGAGGTTAACGAGGACAGATATGCTTCGCGCGCACTTCTATTACCCGCAGTCGCTGTGTTTGCGACAATACTCGCCCGCGTGTCATTGGCATGGACCACTTTTATATGTGACCAGATCTCGTCATTCATCATCGCTCTGTCGTTAGCGACATTCGGCTTTAGAAGCTGCCGCATATTCGTTACCGACCAACCAAGCTGCGTCGCTCTAATGAGATTTTCGGTTCGATTGAATCCGCCGAACGTGATATATGACATGGGCAGATTGGGGGCATAAGCTGCAGAATACAGCGCAGTGATTGTTGGAAAGCCTAGCGCCGTTCTTCCACTCCAATTTACGGTTTCGCCAATTGAGTGAGAGTTAGTCAGGGAATCGACGCCATTGATCACTAACATCTTGTTGGCGTGTTTTTTAAAGAAGCTCTCGTTGTTTGCAAAAGGCGCGTATTTAATATTGCCGGTCGTCTGTATTTCGTCTTCTTTAGACCACTGGGTTATCTCGAGTTCTCCGGGCTGATTTTCTTTAGGATCGCAGAAACATGTCACGTCCCACGCGCCGAGTGCCTGAACGGTAACAACAAATTTTCCCGCAAAAGGCGCGGCACCATAGGATGCCGATGGGTAGCCGGCGACAATCGGCGACAGCGCCGCGAGCTTTAAAAAATTTCTTCTCGTGTTCATCTCTAGATCATCCTGTTCGCGTTGATCGCCCGTTATTCGTGCACATAATCATAATGACTTAACATGTACATCATTACTGCGGTCCATGCGTATTTCGAACTAAGTGGATCAGCAGTAACACGCTGTCGTAACGGCCCTAGTACGTCCCAGTCATAGTCGTACCGGTTTTGCCCAGGGACTGTGGTTCGAAAGGACGCCAATTCCTCAGCAGTATAGATTTCCTCATTGAATAATCCATCTCGATGAGAATCACAGTTTTTAAACTCCCATCCCGAGCCATCTGATTCTTGATCGGCGGTGAGTGCAGCGGCAAAGATTTCGTAAACCTGCATCACTTGCTCGGAGTTTGCCTCTTTAATAGTCCCATGCAGTCTTTCAAACAGAATGCTAATTTGGTCTTTTATCGCAGTCGCGTTTTTAGTGGTAGCCTTAAGAATATCCCCTTTTGCCTGTATTGCGAGTCGCACCTCCACATAGCCCTCGCGGCTTGGCGCCAACTCTGCTGACAGTGAAGATTCAAATATATAACGACCAGGTTCGGTAATCGTCATAGTCAAACTTAACGAGCCATCAAAGCAAACTGAGTACCCTCCCGATTGAGAGTAGCAATTGGGATTACCATTAGAGTACGAGGTAACTAACCGTGGATCGCTGCCGCGCATCGTTTGCTTTACACCCGATGGCGAGGTAACAGTGACAGAGTCGACATAGAGCTTACGCTGATCTAAGCATTCAGTGCCTGTCCAATTACAGTAGGGATTGGCAAAACTAAGTGAAAAAGTGTGAGAACCCGTTCCTACTTCGCCAGCTAGCAAAAGTGTCTTCCAGTCTCCCTGCTTTTCTGATGGCAACGTGTCCCATGACGAGGCCGCTGCAAGAGGCAACGTGGTCTCTTCGACCACTGTAAATAACGATCTCTCGACAAGCGGTCTTGCAAATTGCCTCGCAACCGCGATGCATGCGCTCTCTGTCGCATGGGTCATTAGTATAGACGTCATGGTTGGCGTGAGTTCGATAGCGCGTGCCGTCACTGCCTCTGAGTCGATTCCACCTAGCAAGACGCTCAACTCGTCGTACTTAGAATGGACTGTACCATCAGGACTTTTGTTGGTACGCCAGGCCACTCCAGTGAGCGCCCTTGTCTTTCTCGCGAGTTGCTCTGGCGTTAAAAGCTGCTCACTGCCGAATTTTGATTCAAAGTGCGCGCTATCAAAGGCGTAGCTCGCGACGCTCTCGCCACTAAACCAAGGCGACATGAACATTTCTACTAGCATGTCTTTCGCGTTCATGCTGTTAGCTAAAGTTTTAGCGAAGCCCTCGATCGCGTCCTGCTGTGCACGATAGCCAGCAAGTTTTGCAGCATAGCCATTATCGGCTTCGACCGCGGGTTTATCGAGCAAGGGCTTTCCAAATACAGGCGACCACCAGAAAGAAGCCGAGGCGGTTTTAAACAAAGGTTCGTCTACAATGAGCTCAGCGAGTGCTAGGAGTGTGTTGTCTCGCTCTGTGATTTTCTTATCGAATAAACCAGGGTCACGCATGTCTCGATACCACAGGTCATCATTTTGGTAGAGAGACTTCGTGCCATCTTGTGGGTATTTATAAAAGCGATCTAAACCATCCCTTTCGTTACCCCGGTAGAAATTATCTTCATCCCAATTTTGAAAAGCACCGGCTACGGGGTCGAGCAGCGAGTGACACACGGTACAGTTAGGGTTATTCATCGTCGGATTATTACGGTCACTCAACGATGCTTCATCAGTTGGCCGTTGTGATGATTTTTCAATGTCGATTCCAAGAAAATGATAGAACGTCCAGCGTGCTCTCGCCCTGTTCCTGTTAGTTGCCGTTGTGGGGTACCGTGAGATAAACCCAAAATCATTTAGTAGTCCGGCGTGCGGGAAGTTTTGAACGGGCTCACCGACAATGCGATAAGTGCTATTCGAGTTTTCACGAAATTCTATTTCTTCAAGGGCGCTGCCGTAATAGTACCCTTGTATCGTTGAGGGCTTAAACAGCCGCGCGTCATCGTTGGCAGAGAATGAAGCCGTTCCTTCGAGCCATGTGTTGAGGACCGAATTCATCATCATGTAATTGGCTGTAAGTATTTCGGAATAGGGACGTTCATTCTCAACCACATAAGCGACAAGCTCACCGCCTGTTCGCCTTAAGGCAGTATTCACTGCATTTTCGACTAACCTGTCTTCCTCAGCTAAATTGACGCGCGTTCTTTCGTTGTGGAGTTTTACAAAGTGGCTAAAGGCTGAGTTAAGAGGGTTATCTGAGCCCTTCGTTAATAGTCTGTCGTTAACACTTGTGACGACAAACTCTCTAAACGGCGCCCCTGCCATGAAGCTACGAAGCACTTCACGCAGTCCCGCGTCTGAGTCGGCGGCGTTTCTTTCTGCCTCAGTTGGCAGCCTGCCTTGCAGTAATAATGCCGCTCTTCGTAGCGACGCCTCTCTTGGCTCGAGGGTTACCTCGGTGAGGAAACTCGCCTGACGAGAACTGACTCCGTCGCTTGCCTGACTAAACGCATAAAGGGTTTGATTTTCGGCATCGGCAAGCTCAGCTATAACGCGCTGAATAGCCAAATATCCATCACTGGACTCAGTGAGTTGAACTCCCCCTGCATGGCCTTCTCCGCCTGCTATTTTTGCTAAGAAGAACGCCTCACCTTTTTCTTTTAGGTAAGCAGACAGCGACCCGAAGTTATTTAGTGCCGACGCCGTGTTGGTCCGCTGAAATTGGAGCGTCGAGTTGCGAGCAAGTCCCCCCTCAACATGACAGAAAATGCATTTTTCTTGAACAACAGCGGTCTCTACATCCGCTTCAAAGGTTTGCGCTGCCTGCGAATCCGAATCGTCCGGCAAAGCGGTCGACTCCTTGATGACAAGCTGTGCTGGGTCGGGAGTGAATAGGAGTCGCGTTTCGTTAGCGACACTGTAGGCGGCGAAATACAAATAGGTGTCGGCCTCGGTCATTTTGCCATCGATCAAGGTGTACGTGTTAGTAGCCGATAAAGTTTGCGCCGTCGCGAAGGGCATTAAGGTTTCGAGCGCGCCATTCCATGGGCTGTATCCGCCATCGGGGTCGAGTGTGAAGAACTGCCCCCCTGCAACGATAACAGTGTAGATATCGGCGGTCGCGCCACGATGGCTTTCTTGAGGCGCCAACTCAAGAGTAAGATCTAGCTCGGTCGCAGTGGAGAGTGCATTTAACGGCGTTGAGGCTGTAACAGAGAGCTGAAAGACGCTATTACTCGGCGTGCCGTCCGTGCTGGCCGAATTGATTGTCGCAACTGGCGAAGCTGTTGACGCTGCCATAGCAGACAGGGGTGCCAGCGCTAAAATGGCCAGTGC
>OJHK01000655.1_pt1 | contig 19863 bp, 21 predicted proteins | sample 1595161 | NCBI WGS metagenome assembly OJHK01 (sample SAMN05416842, study PRJEB24817) | seawater metagenome | isolation source: Sea water | place: Canada:Atlantic | collected 2013-07 | reverse complement strand
AGAGGTCTCGTGGGCTCGGAGATGTGTATAAGAGACAGCACTTGTTACGTGTCGCCTGATACTTGACACTTTATTCCATCATGACCCTCAAGCCCACCTCTCTTCCTCAACTTCACCTCCTGCTACATTGGGTGCTCCGCATCACCGTCGCGGCCTGTTTCATCGGCCACGGCACCTGGGGCGTGATCACCAAAGAGGGCTGGCTGCCTTTTTTCCGGTCCCAAGGTATTCCTGACGAGGTCGCCTGGAAATTGATGCCGATCATCGGCGCGTTCGATATCCTGATGGCAATTCTACTGCTCATCAAACCACGCCGTATTCTGATCGTGTGGATGCTATTGTGGGCGCTCTGGACTGCCATCCTTCGCCCCATCGCGGGAACCCCGGGGACTTGGGAATTTTGGGAGCGTGCCGGTAATTGGCTGCCTCCGCTGATGTTACTCATCCTGGGTGGCGCTTTCGCCATGAAAATGAAGGACTGGTTCAGTGGCTTCTCCGAACCTGCCCTCGATGACGACAAAGTCGGTGTGCTGCACTTCCTCGGCCGTATCACCATCGGCTTACTCCTCATCGGGCACGGTGGATTCGGCGCATTCGTCGAAAAGCAGATGCTCATCAATCACTTTGCCTCCATCGGCCTTCCCGCCGATGTCGCTTTCATCAATGCAGTGGGTTGGTTTGAAATCATTCTCGGCGCTGTAGTGATGCTGGTCCCAGCCCTGTCGCTCATGTGGTTCGTGCTCGTTTGGAAAGTCCTCACCGAATTCCTCTACATGACCGAAGGAGGCCTCCTGAATGTCTTCGAATTCATCGAGCGCTGGGGAGACTACGGTATCCCTCTCGCGATGATCCTGATCATCAACTACCAGAGGTCGCAAAAGAAAGTGCTCGGAACTGCTGGTTAGGTAAAGGTCCTCTACTCTTTCGGCTTCGTCCCCTCCACGCCCTCACCAGTTTTGGTTGAGGGCGTTTTCATTTTTACCCGTTCTCCTCCTCGCGCGACCTATCGCTCTCGATGGAGCGCGATTCTAAAGCCCAGCGTATAATCGACCCGCGCCGCAGATCCACCGGCACGTGCCGCAGACCGCGCCACGGCTCCGTCCATGCGCCAACATCCACCCCGAGCGATTCGAGGCCCGGTCGGATCGGTCACCTTGCCGCCCGGATAACGGCTATACCAATCATAACACCATTCCAGCACGTTGCCCGTAAGGCCATAGAAGCCCCAGGGGTGCTGTTGTTTTTGGGCAACGGGATGAGTGATGCCACCGCTGTTGGATTCGATCCACCCCATCGCAGCCAGTGAGCCCACGTAGTCACCGGTGGTGCCCGCGCGGTAGACATACTCCCACTCCGCCTCCGTCGGCAGCGTATACTCATACCCTTCTGGTAATCGCCCTGCCGCCATCTCCCTGTCAGTGAGTAGTTCGCAGTAATCCATCGCCAAAATCCACGAGACGTGTTCCACCGGTGCGTTCGGTCCCGCCTCTTTAAAGGCGCTGGGGTTCTCTCCAATCAAGGCCTCGTATTGCGCGCCTGCGTGACTTCCGTTTCCCCCAGCCAAAACTCATGCGAAAGGGCCACCTGAGTCTGCGGCCCTTCCGCTTCATCGCGGTCGGCTTCCGTGGCGGAGCTCCCCATCAAAAAACTCCCCGCATCGACCCAGATGAGCTCGAGCTTCACTTCTGACAAATAATAGGCTGCCCCCTCGACGGGCACATCGTGGGAGCGGGCCGGCTCTGCGGCCCCCCCAGCGGACAGCATCGTCATCGCTAGAATTGAGAGAAAACAAGAACGCAGATCGATTGGGGACACGGGGACTTCGAACATCATCATCTAGACTTCAGTCTATCCTAAATCGAATGCACAAGACTACGCGTTTCTTGCGGAATCATTCCTAACTCAGTGACCTCCTTGGCGAAGGAGCAGATCTGGGCATCCGGCGGAAACAAAGATGAAGAACCGAAGGACTGATGGGGCCGCACTTTCCGGCCCCTGGGTGCCAGAGAAGAACCAAGTGCGGTTAACGGGTTCTGAACCCACGGCTCGGCGAAGTGCTGATCGAAACTTATTTCGTCCCCTGACTTCGGACCCCGACTGTTCGACCGTCTCAACCGACTCGCCTCCCGCCCCATCGCCTGGAAGTAACCATAATGGTTACTTACAGGTCGGAATCGACGGGCGCGTTCGAGCCGCTACACTGCCGGCATGACTCAGTTTATAGGTGCAATATCACTCGTGATTCAGGACTACGATGAGGCGATCGATTTCTACGTTCGGACCCTCGGATTCGAATTGGTGGAGGACACAAATCTAGGTGGCGGTAAGCGCTGGGTCTTGGTTGGTCCACCGGGTTCGAAAGAAACCCGACTTCTGCTCGCGAAAGCTGATTCGCCAACCCAGGAAGAGGCCATTGGCAATCAAACCGGCGGCCGCGTTTTCCTCTTTCTCAACACCAATGACTTCAAGCGCGATCACGCCAGGTTTCTTGAACGTGGCGTGCAGTTTCTGGAACCGCCGCGCCACGAACCCTACGGCAGCGTCGCCGTCTTCCAGGATCCGTTTGGCAACAAATGGGATTTGATCGAAAAGAAATCCGCTTAAGTCTCCAGTGCCGTTCTGGCGCGAAGGGCCATCCACAGCGCAATCATACCGATGCCCACGCACGCCGCGATCACCTGAAACATCACCGGGTAGCCGTAATTTTCGGCCAGCCACCCCATCAAAAAGGATCCGGCCATCATGCCAGACATCCGCATCGCCACTAGGAGACTGCTCGCCATGCCCCAGCGGGTTTTGCCCAACAGCGCCGAAAGAAATAACAGGGTCGCAACCTCCTTGCCCGCAAATCCGAAGCTGTGGAAAAGGTGCGGCACCCATAACCAATCTGGATTAGTGATGACGGAATTCGTCAACATGCGCAGTCCTTGAGCCGTAAATCCCAACACCAACAATCGACCCGCCCCGATTCGGTCAGCCAGGCGACCCATGTAGCCTAGGGTGAACAACGCGATCAGTCCGGTCATTCCCGTGAGCACCCCAACCCATTCGATTGAAGCACCGAGCTCCCGCGCATACGTGTTGAAAAACCCGTGCGCGCCGGGATCAGCGAAACTGACAAAAAACGAGGCGACCAAAAACCACTTTAATGCAAGCGAGTTTACGGGAGGAGGTCTCGTATCGGCGGTGTCTTTCTCCAGCACGGGATCCTTCAAACGACGCACGAACCAAATCGATATGGGCACATAAAGCATCGCGACGAGCGCCATGGTGGGGATGTCGGAAAAGATCAGCGGTAAGCCGGTGGCGGCGAATAGGAAACCGATCGATCCATAGCGTCGATATCCCCCAAAACCGCTGCCCGGTTTGGATGGATCCAGATTGGCGAGCGCCAGAGCTGGCATCAGCCCAATGATCGCGGGCATGAACAGGCCCCGCAGCACGCCATAACCCATGAATCCCGCGAAGGTTTCCGCCTGCGAAAACCACGCGAAAGTCACGACCATGCCCACGGTGCTTATCGTGATACAGTTGCGCAGCAGACGGGTCTTATCCGCCAAACGCCCCCACGCCAGAGCAGTGAAGATCATCAATCCATGCTCCACTCCCAACACCATCCCAATCTGAGCTTCCGTCAGTCCGAGATCCTTCATTTGCACCGTTTCAAACGAACCGAGCAATCCCAACCCCGCCACCTGAATGAGCGACGCGAGCCGCATGTTCCACATGGGGGTTATTCGCATATCAATCTTCTTTCGGAACCTTCTGCGGCTTAGGGGAACGCTTTATCGCCTTGGCCACAATCTGCACGTAGACTTTTTCGGCTCCTGCGGCGGCTATTTCGTCGATCTTTAGGCTCAGTTCCTTGAGCGGAACTTCCACTGCGGTCGATTCGTCGTCACCCGCCTGACAATCCATATCCCACCGGAAGTAGCCATCGGGCACGTCTTTGCGACGCTCGCGTTTCACGTATTTATTGATCTCGTGACGGATCTTATCGCGCACACGCGCGTCGTCTTTACCGGGCGCAGTCAGTCGGAATGTCTGTTTCATGATGGCGTGAGAGACCACGAGACGGCCGATGGGGCAAATATTATCCCAACTCTAAGTTATGGGTGATATCCCCTAGACAATGAACCAGAACTATCTTCATCTATCGGCAGCCAGATGAAACGCTCCCCGCGCCAAACTGAACTCCTCCAATCCACGCTCGGACATGCCCTGGAGTTTCTTGAAAACCTCGATGAGGCACCCGTCGCACCGATATCGACCTTGGAGGAACTACGCTCCCGGCTAAACCGCGAGCTCCCCACCGATCCCTGTGCGGCGCGCGAAGTGATTGATCAATTGGTCAACGATACGAAAGGAGGACTCACTCACAACGAGGGCGGGCGATTCTTCGCGTGGGTGATCGGGGCACGATTCCTGCCGCTCTCGCCGCTGATTGGCTCACCTCAACCTGGGATCAAAACTCCGGCATGTTCTCGGTCGCTCCGGCCGCCTCGGTTGTTGAAGAAGTCTGCGGACGCTGGTTGCTGGACGTGCTGAGATTACCCGTCGAAGCCAGTTTCGCTTTAGTCACCGGCTGCCAAATGGCCCATGTCACCTGTCTAGCCGCTGCCCGCAATGCATAGGGACAAAACCAGCATGGGGACCTTTCGTATCACGCTGTTATCAAATAGATTAGACACTCTATCGCCCAAGATCGGTTCGTTTGCTAGATGCACAAAAGTAGCGTTTTCTGGGGAATATTTCTCATTGCGGGTTGACATGCCCCGCCTCTTTTCGCCCTGCTCACGGCGTCCTTAGGGGTGGCCTGATATTGGCCTGAGATGCTCACAATGCTTCGGTAACGTGACGATCCCTTTGAACCTGATCCGGTTGATACCGGCGTAGGAAAAGGAACTGTCAGCTCATCCGTTTCAGCGCCCAAGGCCGGGTCTCAAATTCCAAAACTTGAGATCCAAAATGAAATCGCTCCTCACCTCCGCACTCCGCGGTATCTGCTTCGCTCTCGCGATCGCCTCATCGGCATTCGCGCAACCAACGATCAACGAATCGCCTACCGAACTCGCTCCGATTCAAGTCACTGCCGATCTCTGGTCCACCGAGCTCGCCCAAGTCAGCGCTAGTGCCACCGTTTTCAGCGCCGAGGCGCTCCGATCCCATGGCACTCAGCACTTCGGTGACCTCGTGGCTGCCACGCCCAACCTCACTTGGGCTGGCGGCACCTCTCGCGCCCGTTTTTTCCAAATCCGCGGCATCGGCGAAAACTCTCAGTTTGAGGGCGAATCTCCCGACTCCTCGGTGCGCTTCCTAATCGATGATCTCGACTTCACCGGGCTCGGTGGAGCCGCTTCCCTCTTCGATACCCAACAGGTTGAAGTCCTGCGCGGCGCCCAGGCTGGTGCTTTCGGAGCCAACGCCGCGGGCGGCGTGATCAAGGTCGTATCCACCGACCCAACGCCCTACCACGCGGGTTATGCTTCCGCGACCATCGGCGAGGACAACCTCATCGCAGGTGAAATTGCTCACGGAGGCCCCATTAGCGACACGCTCCAATATCGCTTCGCCGCCCAGCGCACGACTGCCAACGGCTGGCGCGACAACGACTTTCTCAACCGCGACGACACCAACGATATCGATGAACTCAACCTGCGCCTAAAACTCCGTTGGCTCCCCAACGATCTCTGGCAGTGGGACACCACGATTTTCTATGCCGATCAAGACAATGGTTACGACGAGTTCTCTCTCGATAACACGGGATTCACCACGTTCAGCGATCGGCCCGGCCGCGATACCCAAGAGGCGCTCGCCGGAAGCATCCGGGGCATCACCGAATCCGACGCGTTTACCTTTACGACCAAAACCAGTGCGACTTCGACCGAGTCCGTCTACAGCTTCGACTCCGACTGGACCTTTGCCGCCGACCCTCGCGGCTACGATCTTTTCCTCGAAACCCAACGCGAACGCGAAGTCTTCAATCAGGAAATCCGCTTCGACTCCAACAACCGACCTGTCGGCCATAGTCCCGCAATGCGGGACGGCGGCCGATGGACGATCGGAGCCTACTACGAATCACTCAATGAAAACACGTTTCTCACCGAAGGCTTCGGCAGCGCCTCAACCGACTTCGATGCGACCACCACCGCGATATTTGGTCAGTGGGGACAAGCCATCAGTGACGGCACTCGCCTGATCGCCGGACTGCGGGTCGAAGACTACGAACTCGATACCGACATCGAATTCCGCGGTGCGCTCGACTACTCCGACACCCTACTCGGCGGTAAACTCACCCTCGAACAAGACCTTGCCAACGGCCACCTCGGCTTCGCCACCGTAACGCGCGGCTACAAAGCGGGAGGCGTAAATATCTACAACTTCCTCGTCGTTCCGACTGAAGGCCCAGACTGCTATGATACCGAAATCTTGTGGACCTACGAACTCGGCTGGCGGGGGCGTTCGACCGATGGAAAGCTCTCCGGCGAAATCGTCGCATTTCACATCGACCGTGACACGCCGCAAGTGCGCGACTCCGCCGGGTTCGGCGCTTCATTCACCTACTTCGTCGACAACGGCACCAGCGCCAGCGTCTCTGGAGTCGAATCCAGTTTTCGCGCCGAGCTTAGTCCCCAGCTGAGCGCCTATGGCAGTCTTGGTCTGATGGATTCCGAACTCGATCGATTCACCCTGAGTAACCGGACCGCCGATACGGCCGGCGGCCGTGATCTAGCCAATGTTCCGACCTACACGTATTCGTTGGGACTGCGTTATGCTTCTACTAATGGCTTCTGGGCCAGCACCGAGCTGAACGGCCGCGATGACTACTTCGAGTCCAACACCCACGATCAAACCCGCAGCGCCTGCACGGTGATGAACGCTAGCATCGGCTACCGAGCGGATGCGTGGAGCGTGACCCTCTGGATCCGGAACCTGTGGGATCAGGACTACGAAGATCGTATCTTCTACTTTGCCAACGCCGGTCCAAACTGGGAAACCAACCGCTACGAATCTCCCGCCGCTCCTCGACAAATCGGTGCCAGCGTGCGCTATGAGTTTTAAGGGGGAGGCACCGTCGGAGAACTTAGGCCTGACCTAGTCCTCTCTCGTTATCTTTCTCAATACAAGGAGAGCTGAACCATCCTCTCTGCATCGGAAACCAACCCATCCAGAGAATTCCCACGTTCACCCTCGAGGAAGCCGCCCGCTGTTCGCTCCCAGGGTCTCGCCCCGGTGGGCATGGCATCGTAGCCATGTCATCAAACGGTGGCGCTCGATCCGGTGGTCGGATTCGGGCGTCAAATTGCCCCGACCACTTGCCCAGAATAACCATAACCCAAGTGCTGATTTTGGTTTAACAATAATCTTGAATGGCATGGGTAATACGCCCCAGACAATTGCAGTTTATATGCACTTAGATACCGTTTACAAATAGGGCGTGCAGTTGAGATTTTTTGGGAAATGGACATACTGCGTAGTGATCGTCGCTCTTACGACGATCGGACTTTGCGGGCAAGATACCGAACATCCGTTCACGGATGAATATGTCCTAACCACGTGGGACACCGATGCGGGCTCCCCTTTTCTGGCCGTGACGTCCATGGCGCAGACTGCCGACGGCTATATGTGGTTAGGATCTTACGACGGGCTGGCCCGATTCGACGGGACCCGATTTGTCCTGCTCGGAATGGTAGTCGATCCGGCGGGTTCGCTGTGGCTAGCGACTTCCAAGGAAATCTGGCGGCGCAAGAATATGCAGTGACAATAATTCCTGCCCGAGAGTGGCCTGCTCAATGGATTGGTTTATTCAATTTCCTGTGATTCTCAGTGAGAAATTGTGGCTCTTGTCGACAACAAAGTGGTGCGGTGGAACGGAAGATCATTCGAAGAAATGCCAAATTTGCCGTTTACCGGTAGGACCCTCTCTCAAACAATCTGCTTTTTTGACCGTGATGACCGCTTGTGGATCAGTGCCCGACGGTTTCTTTTATACCTCAAAAATGGCCAATGGAACGCAGTTCGAAGTCTGGAACACGGGTCCCCGGACCAGCGTATACTCGGAGCGGGAGCGGCGGCCCAAGGTGGCATTTGGTTTGCGGAAGATACTTTGTTGAAACGCTTCCACCGCGGAAGAGCGGTTGAGACCAAGCCTCGAATCGAAGGGCATCAATTTGACGAAGTCGCGCTGTGGGAAGACGACAAGGGAAACCTCTGGGAGACGGGCAAACGCAATGGTCTCGTAGTTCATACCGCGGATGGTCGCCATCTCACCTGCACGACGGATAACGGCCTCTCGAATAATGTGATCACGGCCAACACCACCGTGGAGGATCGGGAACGCTGCACCGAAGTTGGCATGGTTGATTTCATCAGCAAACCAGTGCGCCGAACCGCCCTAGTTGCCGTCATGAAAAATGGACCAAAGATTCGGTTCCGCAACCTTCTCGCTGATTAAGGTAAACCCTCAACAATAGGGTATAAGAATCCGCTACAATCGAACCGTGCGACCTTCGCGGAAAGACTGATCGGCGGCGAGGACGATACGGAGACTATCCACGGCACTGCGCCAATGCTCGGTGAGATCGGTGTCCTCTCGGATGGACTTAAGAAATAACTCCTGCTCCCGCTGACACAAACCGTCGTGGTCGGGCTCATCATCGATGCCGATAATTTCGTCTTCCTGAGCAAACGTGCCGTCTTCCTTCAGCTCGGAATGATGTAACAGTAACGACTCCGTCTGGCTATGAGCGTTCACGTCGGCCGACTTACCGGCACTCGACGAATCGTTCGCCACAATGGACAGACTTCCTTTAGGTCCGATGACGTCTTTGACAAAAAAAGCGGTCTCACTCATCATCGGCCCCCACCCTGCTTCATACCAACCGACCGATCCATCAGCGAACGTGACTTGAAGCTGACCATAGTTGATCCGGCCCTCGGGCAAATCGTCAGTGAGCCGCGCGCCGATGCCATTGACGGTCACTGGCTGCGATCCGGTCATCCGGCACATCACATCGACGTAGTGCACGCCGCAGTCCACGATGGGAGAAATTGAACTCATTAAGGCACGATGCGTCTGCCAATTGTCGCCGGAGCTTTGTTGATTTAGGTTCATGCGCATCACCAGTGGTCGACCCAAGGTGTCGGCGAGTTCCGCAAAGCGTTTCCAAGCCGGATGCACCTGCAAAATATAGCCGACCAAAAGCTTACGACTCAATTCCCGGGCCTTCGCGATCACCGTTTCAGCTTCTTCCACCGTAATAGCCAAAGGCTTCTCCAAAAACACATGAGCTCCAGATTCCAGTGCCGCGAGCGCATAGGCCGCGTGGGTGTCGGGGTAGGTGCTGATACACACCACGTCTGGTTTGGTGCGCTCCAAAGCATCAGCATAATCTGAATATTCCGCGAGTCCACCGCCAAGACGTTCGTTGAGCTTACCGCGTGAGGTCTCGCCGCGAGCGACGAGTCCCACGATTTCAAAATCGTCCTTAAGATTGTGATATGCCTGCGCGTGAGAAGCCCCCATATGCCCACAACCGACGACTAGTGTCCGTAAACGGGCTGAAGATAAGTCACTCATAGTCCCTCCCATCCCTTGCGGTGCGGTCTACGCAAGTAATCGTTGGCCGCCGGCTCATTAGTAAAGCGCATGCTCGGAGCGTTCCATTTTAAGGTGCGGTGGGGGAAGCGCACCGCCACACTGCCGAGTAACACGGCTTCGGTCAGGGGCCCCGAGTAATCAAACGGGGTCGAAGTGGTGTCCTCGCCCAAGCAGGCATCGACAAACTGCAGCCAGTGGTGGCCCGACTTGATGCGCGGACGATCGTATTCCTTATACTGCTTCCGAGGGAAGAGGGTCGCCGGTTTAATATGCGGCAACAACATGGTGCCTTCCGTGCCGATAATGACCGATCCCTGTTTCGGAATCGGTGGCGGCGGACGTTCGTTTTTCGGCGGATTCTCTTCCGTGACCAACGCCATGACTTCGGCCGGCGGACGCTGATCGCCGTCATACCACACAAACTCAATTCCGCCATCGACGGTAAATTCGGTGGAGGGAAACTGATAACGAATCCGCGCGTTATTGGCCCAGTTCCATTCGTCCGGAGCTTCGCCTTCCGAGCGCACCGAGACGGGGGCACTCAACGCCAGCGCCTCGTAGACCGGATCGAAAATATGGCAGCCCATATCACCGAATGTTCCGGTACCAAAATCCAAACGCTTCCGCCAATTTCCGGGATGGTAATACTTATCGCCAATGAAGGGTCGGTCTTCGCAAACCCCCAGCCAGCCATCCCAATCGAAGTCGGGCGGGACGCTAAATTCACCCTCCGGCGGCGCGCCCACATCACCCCATTTTTTGTCGCTCCACAGGTGGACCGCTTTGACCTTACCGATCGCTCCGCGCTGCACGAGCGATACCGCTTCGAGGTAAGGGCTCTCCGAGTGAATCTGAATCCCCATCTGAGTTACCAATCCGTGCTCGCGAGCGTAGTTGGTGAGTTGACGCACATCGTAGATATCATGGGCCAGCGGCTTCTGACAGTAGACGTGTTTACCCCGGCGCATCGCCTCCATCGCGATCGGCCCGTGCATGTGATCCGGCGTCGAAACATTGACCGAGTCGATGTTGTCGTGTTCGCGATCGAGCAGCTCTCTCCAGTCCTGGTAAACCCGCAGATTTGGATATTTTTCCATCAACTCGGGCACCCCGCGTTGGAGGTCAACTTCGGCAACTGCGACAAATTCCACCTTAGGTGAACTGCAGATCATCTCGATGTCCGATGCCGCCATGCCACCCGCACCGAAGCTGGCATGACGAAGCCGCCCATGGGGGGCAGCTGCGGCTAACTTGGAGGGCAGCACCGGCGCAACGAGACCGGCCGCTCCGAGAGTTTGAAGGAAAGCGCGACGTTTGAGTTTGGGATCAGAGGGCATGATAAAGTTCAGGGTAAACGTTTGATGGAAATATTGCGGAAACCGACCGGGCTCTTGTGTCCGGCGAAACCAAAATACCCGGTGGTCAGATTTTTACCGGGATGCGCCTTGTCATCCATGTAGTGGGTCACTTCCGCGAGATCAGTTTGCAGGATAATATTGCCGTTGAGTTCCACTTTGATCGTAGAACCGACCACGGTCACCTCCTGGAAATTCCATTCCCCGACCGGCCGCATGTATCCACGCCATGCTGGAGTCATGCCGTAGGCGGAGCCGTGATACTGACGAACATCAAGCTCAGCGTAGCGCAATGCAGTGCTATCCAGCACCTGTAACTCCGTCATCCCTTCGTAAGCAGGATTTCCGTGACCGGGGTAGCGAATCGCCAGACCGTTGTTGCCCCCGGAAGGAACCTTAAATTCCAATCGGGCTTGGAAGTTCGCGTAGAGTTCCTCGGTAAACAAACTCCCCCCACTTTCCGCAGAAGCCCAGATCGCTTGATCCCGAACGGCGTAAGCTTCCGTGTCGCCCTGCCAGGCACTGAGATCACGACCGTTGAAAATTGAATCAAATCCCTTCGGAGCGATCTTACTCAACCGCGTATTGGCTTCGGCCGGTTCAATCTCGCGCACGAAGATATTGCGCCAACGAATCTCGCCACCATGGGTCTGTAATTGGATCGGGCCCCGCGCTGGGATCGGCTGCATCCGGGTCTTGTCGAAATAGTTTTCGAGGATCGCTCCATCCACCACGAGCTGATCGTTAAACCACACCCAGGTGCGTGCTCCGCATTGAATAACCCTAAATTGATTCCACTCACCGAACGGGCGATCGGCCGGCACCAGCGGATCTTTGCCCGTCGCGCCTGGACTGTTATTCCATAGGCCACCAGAGCCTTCCTTTGCTCCGCGATCCCATTTACCACCCGCTTCGGTGGTATCCCAAATTTGAATCTGCGGACAGCCTTTGAGGTAGATGCCACTATCAGCCCCAGCCACCGTGCGATATTCGAGGAGAAGCTCATAGTCCCCGAAGTTTTCATCCGTCGTGAGATAGAGTCCCTCTCCGCCATTCACCAATTCGTCGCCTTCCAACGACCAGTGGGTCTCGATGTCCGCCAAACTCGCTTTGCGTTTCGCCGCCAATTCCGCTGGCGGTAGCGCCATCCACTCGTGCGGATCCTCGGTGGCAGCGCCCCACCATCCCGTGAGACCCTCGCCATTGAAAAGCGCCCGAAAGCCGGCCGGCGGTGAGCTCGCGGCAGTCACGAGGTTCGGAACGGACCACACCGTCAAAAACAGGATTAGAGAAATTCGCGGTAATCGCGAGGGAGATGAAGCAAGCATAGGGCGAAACTGATGGGGTATCTAAGCTGAAGCCGTATCTTGAACGTATGATGGAGAACCATTCCATCACAAACCCCGCACTTGGCTGTAAATCCTCGAATTACTCCTGGCCGAGACGTGTCCCGAAGGGTTCCTTGCACGCTGCGGTCCACCCGCTTAAGAATTGAGGTAGCCATGAAACCCCCATTCTTATTGTTGGGCGCTACCTCGATTCTACTCCTCCTTACAGGATGTGCTTCGAGTGATATCTCCGCTCGAACCACATCCAGCGAGCCGCGACCCGTTTTCTCCAGCTCTCTAGAGAGTGAACATGCCGAATCAATCATTCAGGCCAATCCCGAAGTAGACCCCTCCGTTGCCTACGAAATTACCAAACGAAGATTTGGCAGCCCCGACAAACCGAGTAAGGCAGAGCTCAAGAAAAGAGCCGCCCGACAAGAATTTCAGGAAGATCTGGCCGATGTGCTGGGGACGCCGTAAACGCTTCGGATCGTTTATTTAACCGCAAATCCGGCACACCGGAGACGGCCATGTCCACGTGACGGCACCCCCCAGCGGCTATCCGCTAAGCCCAAGGATCGAACAGGATTTTGATAGCCTGTTTCTGACGGAGCATTTCCACCCCCCGAATGTATTCACTCATGGGCAGCGTCTCGGTGATGAGCGCAGAGAGATCAAGGGCATCGGCCACGACCGCCGCCAACGCGGTTTCTGCCGCCGCCCGATTATGGTCCCCGTAACCCATCAGTGTAACTCCTGGGCCCCACATCAATCCACCCGCATAACGGATCTCTTCACGCACGACGCCAAAGAGTGCCACAGCTTGATTGGTTCGATGTAGTAGAAATTTCACTACGGGAGCTAATCCGGTGCAGTCGATCGACATGTCGACCGTCTGTTCCGTTGCTCGACCTTCTGCCCACGATTCAGCCCCACCATCAAACACCACCCTGGCGCCGAGGGTGAGGGCCAACTCGCGTCGCTCCGCGACCGGGTCAACTCCGACCACCGATGAGGCACCATGATAACGCGCCAACTGCACCGCCACGAGTCCGGCGGGTCCCAGCCCTGCTACCGCGACACGCTTTCCCTTTACGCCACCGAGTTCAGCCAACCGTTGAAAACTCACTTCGACACACATCGCTAACTCGAGCGACGCGAGTTGCGCGGGAGACCGTTCGTCAGTCACCGCCAACAAATCGACGGCGCGAAACACATTAAACTGCGCATAGAAACCCGCGCGCGGTTCACCCGTATCACGCCAAGCCACGACCGGTTGTCCGACTTCGAGTGTCGTCACTGCTTCGCCGACCGCCATGACCACGCCCACCGCTTCATGGCCCGGTTGACCCGGAAAATAGGGATACTGCAATTCTTGTCCGGGAAACATCGGTTCGCCACCGAGAATATGCATATCCCAATGCGGGCAGGTGGATACTCCCGAGACGCGCACCAACACTTCGTTGGGCTTGGGCGTCGGTATGGCAGCATCTTGCCAAGCGACCTCGCCCGGTTGAGTGATCACGAGTTGTTTCATCGATTGCGGTAGTACCGTCATAATTTTCCTCCCGATTTCCACTGTAGAATCACCCCGAGCACGGGTTCACCCTTGGACTCGATCAAGTCCCAGGCTTCGGCGGCTTGCTCGACCGGGAACCGATGCGTAATCAAACTCTTCGTATCGAGCTTACCTTCGGCGACCCACTCGATGGTCTGGTCAATGCGTTCCGTCGTAATGCCTGCCACGAGATCAAAGGCGATTTCCCGAAATCGGTAGCGTTGGATTTCAATGAATCCTTCGAGTCCATAGAAGCCGGCCGCCGCGATCGTGCCACCGTGTTTAAGATGAGGTAGGTAGGCATCAAACAAGCGGGCATCGCCCACCGTATCCACCAGCACCGAGATCGGGCCTTCGTCCAACGCGACGATCTCGTCCACCCCATCCGAAGCGACCTTCAGGGCTCGGCCATAGCCGCCCGCCCGAAATTTTCCGAGACGATCTTCATGCCGTCCCGTCATGATCACTCGCGCGCCTCGTTGGGCCAGCGCTTGTCCGGTCCACTGCCCCACTAATCCATCACCGACCACCACGGCCAGTTCGCCCGCTTCGAGGCGCGGGCGCATGCCGCAATTATAGCCCACCTGGGTGAGCACCATGCCGCAGTAGGCTTCTGGATCCTCTTGCGCCGCTGGGGGCAACTTGTGCACGAAGTTTTGGGCACAGACGGAAGGCGACACGTGTCCGGCAAACTGATTATCGAACATCCCTTCGACCGAACTCATGATCGCAAAAACAAAATCGCCTACTGCAAAATCCGTCACCTCAGCACCGACTTGCCGAATCCATCCCACCTTTTGGTAACCCGCGATGATCGGAAACGGTTCTGGATCACCAGGCGCCTTCGCGGTGTCACCGGCGAGACGTTCCCCCCGCAGAAATGATCCTTCCGTGCCGTTGCTGATCCACGAATGCGTGATATCAATGACCACGTCACTCGGCCCTGGTTCGGGGCAGGAGATTTCCTGAAATTTCACTACCCCGGGGGCGGTAAAGACGACGGCTTGAGCTTTCATAGGTGGAGAACTGAGAGAGGCAACTTCACCGTGTTGATGTATCGCACCTCCGGTCAACCGGAAGCCGTCGCGTCCCGAAATATTCATTAGTTTTCAGGCGACGTCGCTGGATTCGAACCACAGCCTGATCGTATTCCAACTGAGCCGATTCATTTAATACCTCAATGACCCCACAGATTATTGCCCTCGGTGGCGGCGGCTTTTCGATGGAGCCAGACAACCCATTGCTCGATCAATACGTGCTCGACGCCAGTAGCGCGACCAACCCGCGGATCACGCTGATACCCACTGCCAGCGGCGACTCGGACCGGTTGATCGCCCAGTTCTACACTGCCTTCAATCGGTATGAGTGCCGTCCGCAGCACCTGTCGTTGTTTCGGCAACCTCCCGATATGGAAACGCGGCTATTCGACAGCGATGTGATCTACGTGAGCGGCGGCAATACCCGTAATATGCTCGCGATCTGGGACGCCGCCGGTGTCACCGCCATGATGCGGCGCGCCTGGGATCAAGGCATCGTCCTGAGTGGAGTCAGCGCGGGGGCGATCTGTTGGTTCGAGGAAGGGCATACCGATTCCCGGGGCGACTTAAGCAAGCTCGATTGCCTCGGTTGGCTGAAGGGGAGTTGCTCACCCCACTACGACGGCGAAGCGAACCGGCGCCCCTCCTACGAAGGCCTCCTGCAATCGGATGGAATTAAACCCGGTATCGCCATGGACGATGGTGTCGCCGCCCACTTCGAAGGCACCACCCGCACCCGACTGATTAGTTCCCGTCCCACTGCCCAAGCGTTCGATATGAGTCTCGAAAACGGCGCCCTGCAACAAACCCAACTCCCCGTCGATTACCTCGGCGGATTCTGACGCGCATCCGTTTCAGTTTTCAGTCTTTCCGCTTTCCCCCCAAAGATGCCCTGCCCGTTTCATGATCCGTTTAAGGAAGCCCGCGACCAAGACGGTGTGCTGATCAATCGCATTCAGGGTGAGGACATCCCGATAGTTTTGCGGCACGCCGACGTGCGCAAAGCGGCCAAGGACTGGCGCACCTTCAGTTCCGACGCACCCCATCGCGTGCCCATTCCATCGGAGTAGGAGCTGCGCCCGATGCGCCAGCTCCCGATCGAAACCAATCCCCCTGAACACACCGAATACCGGAAGATCGTGGAGCCGTTTTTTAAACGCGCCAAACGTGCCGACGTGATCGCCAAGGTTGAGCGATTGGTGGACCGACTACTCACCCATGCCTTGTCGCAGGACACGATCGAAGCCGTGCGCGACTTGACCCTTCCACTTCAATCCACCGCCCTCATCTATCTCCTCAATGTCGACGAGTCCGAAGCCGAGACCTGGATCAGTTGGGGCACCCACGTCTTTAACGACGGGGATGGCACAACTAAGGGCACCGTCCTCGATACCTATCTACTCCAACGCTTGGACCAAGCTGCGCAATCTCCCGGCGACGACTTTTCAGTGCCTTGCTCCAGGCTGAATTCCAAGGCCGCAAGCTCACGCACGAGGAGGCCATGGGCTTCGCTAATCTGACCTTTTCTGGCGGACGCGACACCGTCATCCACACCATCACGGGCACGCTCGAATACCTATCCACGCAGCCGAACCAACTCACCCACCTGCGCGAGAATCCGAAGAATATTGTCGGCGCCAGCGAAGAAATTTTCCGAGTCATGACACCGCTCACTCACATCGGCCGGGTCTGTCCGGTGGCTACCGAGGTGCAGGGCAAATTGGTGCCCGCCGATGGTCGTATGTCCCTGGGCTGGGCTGCCGCCAATTTCGCCCCCGACGTGTTTGATTCACCGGAAGAGGTTCAACTCGATCGCAAACCCAACCCTCATGTTGCTTTCGGATTTGGGACGCACCTGTGTCTCGGTGCACCATATGCTCGGCTCCTGCTGCGCAGCCTCCTGTAACAGCTCAGCGAACGGGTTGCCGGAATCAAAGTCATCGAACGCGACGAAGCCATCGAGAGCGCCGCCTATCGCCGCAGCGTTGGTTTTGACCGCCTAGTCGTTGCCCTGAATCCCCGCTAATCTCCCCCCGCAGGAGGCTGGCGTTCGGGCAGGCCGAAATATTCATCGGCTTTCAGCTTTTCTCGTCCGCCGGAGTGAGCAATGGGTGAGCCATGCCTTTGCCCCTTTCCTCCCGCGTCGAGTTGCGCGACGATCGCCCCACGTTGTTGCTAAATGAGTCGCCGGTTGCCCCGCTCATCTACGCACTATCCGATTGTCCGGGCGCTCGCTGGTCATGGGAAGAGGTTCCGACTCGCAATATCAGCGAGTTCGGTAAACGCGGGGTGCGACTCTTTCAGGTCGATATCTGGTTGAACCAGATGCTCGACGATTCAGGCGACCTGGATATCGCGCTCGCTCGGCGCCAGATCGCCGGCGTCACCAGCGCCGCGCCTGACGGAGCCGTCATGCTTCGATTGCACTTAAACCCATCGAAATCCTGGATTGACGCACATCCCGAGGAGTGGGTCGGATACGCCGACACCGAGCCCCGAGATTTACCGATCCACGGGCTGCATCGTCCACTGGCCCACGACGGCGACCGGCCGAAACGGGCGAGTTTCTACTCCACCATATGGCAGCAATGGGCCCACGCCACGCTGAGAGAGTTTTGCGAGAAACTCGCGGCGACACCTGAAGGTGATGCGCTGTTTGGGCTTCAACTCGCAAACGGCGTCTACGGCGAATGGCATCAGTTTGGTTTCCTCCATCACGATCCCGATTCGGGTCTCGCTTCGACGGTGGCTTTTCGACTTTGGCTTCAAAATAAATACGGCGATGAGGCCGCTCTCGCCAAAGCCTGGAATTCACCCGGCCTGACTTGGGAGACCGCCCAAGTGCCGGATTCTCCCGCCCGCGAAAAAGCGAGCATCGGCATCCTCCGAGATCCGCAAACCCAACGCGCCGTCATCGACTACTTCACCTTTCAGCACACGACGTTGACGGATGTGGTGGTGAGTTTCGGCGCCACCGCCAAAGCCGCATGGCCGCGCCCGTTGGTGACGGCGGCATTCTTCGGTTACTTCTATAGTATCTTCGGCCGTCAAGCCGCCGGGGCTCAGCTCGCCGCCCAGAAGGCCCTCCAATCCCCGCACCTCGATGCGTGGTGCTCGCCTCAGTCTTATGAAGACAATGCCCGAAACTTTGGCGGGCCCGGCAACGCCCGCGGCATCATCGGAGTCGTGCGCCGGGCCGGGAAACTCTGGCTCGACGAAATGGACATGCCCACGAGCCATGTGGGCTGCCCGTGGAAAGAGAATTTCTCCAGCACTCCAGCGGACGACATCGCGATCCATCGTCGTAACGTATTGCAACCCGTGACCCGCGGCGGCGGACAATGGTGGTATGATTTCGGACCAATTGGGTGCACCCCAAATTTCGCGGGAGGAGGCAATAGTGGTTGGTGGGATACGCCCGAGCTATTGGCCGAGGTCGAGGCCATCCAGCGGATCGCCCAACAACGCGTGAACCAACCTTTCCAACGCCCGGCCGATGTATTGTTAGTGCACGACCCCATGTCGTTCTGCCACACGGTCAGCCAACGCCACCCGCCGGCCGAATTTGGCAAACTCCCGTTTACGACCTCCGACCCGATCACCCCCCTACTCGTCGACGATCTCCTCCACGGGCTTTACGCCACGGGAGTCGTATTCGATGAGGCCTTGATCGGTGAGCTCGAGACCATCGACCTCACGCCCTACCGACTCGTGCTTTTCGCTACCACCCCGGTTATCACAACAGCTCAGCGAGAAAACATCCAGACGCGGGTCGCCCAAAATGGACGGCACGTCGCGTTGCTAGGATTCGCAGGATGGAGTGACGGCGACACCACGAGCGCCGCCCTCGCTGAATCCTTGAGTGGAATCCCCACCCGACTGCATCAGCTCGAATCCGTCGCGCACGATCTGGAACTCGAAGGCATCACCGAAACGCGCACGCTAGACCATCCGATCCCCGTGCCCGCGTTCGAAGCGGATGAAAACGACCGCACTGGAAAGTGGGCCGACGCCAGCGTCAGTGCCGCCCGCCGCACCACCGAGACGGCAACGTGGTGGACTTTCGCGTTGCCGCCCACGACACCCGCGTTCTTGCGTCAACTGGCGCTCACCGCCGGTTGTCACGCCGTGAACGATCATGCCGAAGTAACGTTGATTGGCGATGGGCTCATTATCCCCCACACAATCGAAGGCGGTCACCGTCGTCTGCAATGGCCTGGGGGGCCCGTGATCGAAGCTGAACTACCTCCCCGTTCGACAACCGTATTCGACGGCCTAACCGGCGAGCGCCTACTCGGATAATTTTGATCACCCAACCATCATACCTCCAGTTTCTAATGCAAGACTGTCACTTCCTATATGACAGTGCATGTGAGTAAATTTCTTCTGAGTTATGGAGGGGTGAGAGATTCTAGCCAGCGTCGCGGGGGCATGCCGTGTTTACTCCGAAACAAGCGGTAGAAATGCGAAAGGTCTTCGAACCCGGCAGAGAAGGCCGCGCCGGTCACACTGTGGCCCCGGCGGCATCTTGCAACACCGTGTCCTCTCGGATCGGCGATTGCCCCCCCCCCCAACAAAGCCAACCCGAGGAAGACCATGCACCAGCCTGCCTTTGATCCCGTGCGGTGCATCATACCCGCCCAGGCCGGAGCCACCAAGGCGGCAAGTGCGGGGACAAAAATTGTTAGGTATTCTACATAACCTGCCCCAGGCAGCACGTTGACCATAACGGCGAAAACCAACGGCAACCAGACCCACTTCAATTTAGTGCCCGACCTTCGTCCGAGCCAAACGGCACCCGCCCCAGCGAGCCACACTCCCAGCGCGAAGGCCGATAATGTACCCCAGTTTCGGCCCACGTGACCGCTGACTAAACTCTCGCGATGAAATTCCACTGTCCACCACCAGAATGACTCCAGATCTGGGCCCACTAGCTGTCTCTTATACACATCTCCGAGCCCACGAGACCTCTCTACATCTCGTA
>OJHK01000650.1_pt1 | contig 19963 bp, 20 predicted proteins | sample 1595161 | NCBI WGS metagenome assembly OJHK01 (sample SAMN05416842, study PRJEB24817) | seawater metagenome | isolation source: Sea water | place: Canada:Atlantic | collected 2013-07 | reverse complement strand
ATTCGTCGGCAGCGTCAGATGTGTATAAGAGACAGGTACTACATCAGCCAAGTGAGGGTCAGTCGGGCATTTTTCAAGCCTGACACGGCGCAGCAGCAAGTGCTTGTTATGCATTTTGATGGCGGCGGCGTGCTCGACAAAATTGGTGTGCTCGATGAGGAAGACAGCAATGAGGTCACCCTCGTCGCTCGTGAAACGCCGACTGCTGGCCATAAGCTAACGTTCCTGGAACAGCTTTTGGGCAATGTTGGCCGCTTTACGAAGGAGGAACAGGGCTCCTAAGCGCTGTTTCAGCTAGGGCTATTTTATCTTCCAACGTGCGCATAACGGTTTGCGCCGTAACGACGCCTAGTCCCAGTGCCTGAACATCTTTCGCCGCAGCTGCGTCCTGTTCGTCGATGATCATGAGGTCAACGATATCCTGATACCGCGCCGCCACCGCTTGGACGGATGGTTCCGTGCCCATTTCCCGGAACATTTTGGCCGTTGGACCTTTGATTGCATCGCCAGCGACAATTGGTGACACCGCGATTACGGGTGCTGAGGCTTTGGCTAATGCGTCGCGCACGCCCGGAACAGCCAGCACCGGATCAATTGAAATAAATGGGTTGGACGGGCAAATGATGATCCGATCCGCCGCCGCCAGCGCATCTAGCAGGCCGGGTGCTGGTCGTGCTGCATCAATGCCTTTGAACGTGAACCCGGTCACAGCAGGTTCTGCCCGTCGTTCAACGAAGTAGCGCTGAAACGAAATCGGGCCATGCTCGACCGTATGGACAATTGTTGGAACGGCTTGATCGGACATTGGCAGGATATGCGCTGCAATGCCCAATGCTTGGCGAACATCTGCAGTTATTGCGCTCAAGGAAATGCCCTGGCGTAGCTTCTCCGTCCGTAGGATATGCATCGCAAGGTCATGGTCACCCAAATTGAACCAGTCCTCACCGCCTAGCTCCCCAAGCGCTTCCATAAAGCCCCAGGTCTCGCCCGCCAGACCCCAGCCGCGCACTTCATCGCTCTTGCCGCTAAGCGTGTAGACCAGCGTGTCGATATCTGGCGACACATGCAGGCCGTGGAATTCAAAATCATCGCCGGTATTCGCGATCAGCGTCAGGTCGTCAGACCCCATTACGGTGTTCAGGCCAAGCGCCAGTTTGGCACCGCCAACACCGCCTGAAAGTGCCGCGACCTTCACCGGAATAGGTCCTCACTAGAGGCCCGCACCAGGTCAGCGCCAGTTTGTGATCCGTCCAACATATCCAGACCGCGCACAACCGCGACAGGTGTGCCTTCCGCCGCTTCACCAATCAACAAGTTCGCCGCCGCTGCGATCTCATCACCAGCGCCAACAATGGACACTTTGAGTTCCCGGCCTTGGCGATCCAACTCGCCCCGGATGTCGGCCATGACCCGCACACCGGACGCGCCAAGCGCCAGACCGACAGTGCCGACCCGCCAAGCCCTGCCCACACTATCTGCAATGATAACACCCACAGGGCCGCCATAGCGGGCTTCGAGACCGGAACGGATGCCTGCAGCAGAAGCGTCTGGGTCTAGCGGCAGCATCAGCACGCGTTCACCCTCCGCCCCTTCAATATTGGATTGGTCCGCGCCGGCATTCGCCATTACCCATCCGCGCTTATGTTCGACGACCAGCAGGTTTGGCCGCCAACGTAAGACCTTTTCAGTCTCGTCCAGGATGGCCTGCACAAGGCGCGGGTCTTTTTCCGTCTTGGCAGCCCATTCCAGCGCTTCATCGCCCGGCGTCATATCCGCCAATTCGATATACCGACCTTCAGCCTTTGAGACGATTTTCTGGGCGGCGACGATGATATCGCCAGGCTCCAGCGTCTCCCCAGCAGCTTCGAGCGCATCGGCGATTAGTGCCGCCAGATCATCGCCAGCTTCCACTTCCGGGATGCCAGGAAGGGTGAATACGGTCATGGAACGGACGCCGGGCATGGCAGGTCTCTTACGCGAGGGTTACAGAATGCCGGCGACTTGATGTGCGCCGTCCCAAATCATGTAGAGCGCTACGTAAACAATCAATACCAGCCCGACATAGGCGGTCCAGCCATGGCGGTTGAGCAATTTTGCGATCCAGGTCGCGGCGATCCCCATAAGCGCCACTGACAAGATCAGCCCGAACACCAGGATCGCGGTGTGGTCCCGTGCTGCGCCAGCGACGGCCAGCACATTGTCCAGCGACATTGTCAGGTCGGCGACTAGAATTTGGATGACGGCCTGACGCAATGTTTTCGTGGACGTTTCTTGGGCGTCTACGACATCCTCATCAAGCAGATTGCCATCTTCGCCATAAGCTGCTGCTGCAGCGCGCTCCGCAGCACTCTCTCGGATTTCACGATAAAGCTTCCAGGACACCCACAGCAGCAATACGCCACCTGCAGCCATCAACCCAACGATGCCCATCATTTCTGCAGCGACAATGGAGAATCCGATGCGCATCACCATTGCAGCGATGATGCCTATCATGATGGCTTTGGCGCGAAGTTCTTTCGGCAGCCCCGCCGCCGCCATACCAACAACAACGGCATTGTCGCCCGCAAGTACGATATCGATACCGATAACCGTCAGCAGCGCGGTCAACTGGCTCATCATTTCAGCGTCGAACATAGAGCGCAATTTTCCTGGACTGGCTTCGCAAATGTCGCTGGCAAAAGGCTTAAAGGGTTTCGCCTGGAACGTCACGCAACGTTTCGCGTTGTATGTATGACGCGTTACAGAACTTTGCTGTGCTAACGTTCTATCTCACGACTGTATGGAAACATCGGCGTTCATGTAAGGAAGCCAGAAAATGCTGCGATTGATATCACGAACAGGCCTCTGCCTCTCGATCATCGCCGGACTTGGGATGGCGTCTGCAACCCTGCCCTCGCCAGCACTGGCCGAAAAACCAGCGCATGCTGGCAAAGGCAACAACGGCAACGGGCACAATGAGCATAAAGGCGGGAATTCAGGCAAAGCGCACAAAAATAAGGGCCAAGCGCCCCAAGCCGCCTCACAAAGCATTGGCGACATCGATATCGATATTGTTTTTGATAACGGTGCCAAGCAGGCGGTTCGATCCCACTACGGCAGCAGCTACGCTGGAAAATCCTGCCCGCCAGGCCTTGCCAAAAAGAACAATGGCTGTCTCCCGCCCGGCCAAGCCAAAAAGTACAATCGCGGTGATGTCGCACCAGAAAGCGTGACGCTCTACCGCATTCCAGGCGCGCTTGAAGTGAAACTGAAGCCGCTGCCTGCCGGATATGTCTATCGATACGTTGATGGCGAAGTGCTGGTGGTTGCGGAAACTGCCCGCAAAGTCATCGACGCTGTGGTGCTGTTGTCCACGTTATAGACAAACGCTAGCGATCTTGCTCGCTGGCGCTACACTGGAGCGCGTAAACGTTTAGCGTTCCAGGATCATACGACCATGGCCAGTACCAGCAGCGCCACCGCACAGGCACCAGACACCTTTGATGCGATCGTAATCGGCGGCGGCATCTCCGGCATGTACCAGCTGTACCGGTTGCGCGAGCTTGGCATGAAGGTGCGCGTATTCGAGGCCGGGTCTGATGTTGGCGGCACATGGTACTGGAACCGATATCCAGGTGCCCGGTTTGATTCCGAAAGCTGGTCCTACGGCTATTCTTTCTCCAAAGAATTGCTGGAGGAATGGGAGTGGACGGAACACTTCTCGCCCCAACCGGACACCCTGCGGTACTTGAATTATGTTGCCGACAAGTTCGATCTCCGCCGCGAGATGCGCTTCAACAGCCGGGTTAAGGCCGCGCATTTCGATGATGCCGAAACGCTATGGACCGTGACGCTGGAATCAGGTGAGCAAGCGTCTGCACCGATCTTAATCACCGGTCTCGGCCCCCTATCCGCCCACACGTTGCCGAATATTGCAGGCCGGGAGAGCTTTGCAGGCCATGCCTTCCACACCGCTAGATGGCCGCGCGAGCCGGTAGATCTGAAAGGCAAGCGCGTCGGGGTTATCGGCACCGGCGCCACGGCTATTCAGGCTATTACGGAAATCGCTAAGGACGCTGGCACGCTCCATGTATTTCAGCGCACGCCGAACTGGGCGGCTCCACTGCACAACCGCAAGATCACGCCGGAAGAGCAAGTCGAGATCAAGGCGAATTATGATGAGATTTTCGCCCGCTGCCGCGAAACTGCGACCTGCTTCATCCACAACACAGACCCCCGTAATGCGCTTGATCTGCCGGCAGAGGAGCGCGAAGCCTTCTGGGATAAGCTATATTCAGAACCGGGATTTGGCATTTGGGTTGGAAACTTCAAAGACGTTCTGATCAACGAGGACGCCAACCAGCTCGCCAGCGACTACATGGCGAAGAAGATCCGTGAGCGTGTGCATGATCCTGCCGTTGCGGACAAGCTGATCCCTAAAAACCATGGCTTCGGCACCCGGCGCCTGCCGCTCGAGAGTGGGTATTATGAGGTCTACAATCAGCCGAACGTGCATCTGGTCGACATCAACGAGGAGCCAATTGAGCGGATCACACCTGCTGGCGTTCAAACAACCGCTGCGGAATATGCATTCGATATCCTGATCTACGCCACAGGTTTTGACGGCGTGACTGGTCCCTATGACCGCATGGATATCCAAGGCCCCGACGGGCGGCGTCTCAAAGATGATTGGATTGGACTTCCTCAGACCATGCTTGGGGTTCAGAACGAAGGCTTTCCGAACCTGTTTATGATTCTGGGGCCCCATACAGCGCGTGGCAATATTCCCCGCAATATTGAAGAACTGGTTGATTGGGTGACCGGAATTCTGAAATTCATGCAAGAAAACGGCCATACAAGATGCGAACCTAAACATGAGGCCGTGGCGGACTGGGTGACCCGCGTCGAGGAGGCATCTGCCATGCTGCTCTCCGCAGATGTGAATTCATGGCAGACGGGCGTGAACCAGAATGTGGAGGGTCGGCAAACGCCGCGCGTGTTGGGTTATAACGGCGGCACTGTACGGTATCGGCGGATATCAGACGCCATCGCTGAGGGCGGATACAAAGAGTTTCTGTTCGAATAGCCATCCAGCGCACATCGCCTATGCGCCAAACGCAACGCCGACACATTGAATTTTTCGCTGCTGGCCTTATCGTTAGCATCAAGGATTATTGCATAACTGAAAGGCTCGCTCGCTATGCCGGAAGCGCCGACGCCAGCATTCGCCGCTGACCTAAAAGACCGCATTCGCGCCATTGTCGGCGCTGCGGGAATTGTTGAGGACGCGGACGCCATCACACCGCTCCTGTCAGAGCCTCGCGGCCTATTTACGGGTGCGGCGGCAATTGTCGTGCGGCCTGCAAACACAGAAGAAGTGGCAGGCGTTGTTAAAGCCTGCGCCGAAGCGGGTGTGCCTGTCGTGCCCCAAGGCGGCAATACGGGTCTTTGCGGCGGCGCTACGCCTGATCCTGATGGCAGCCAAGTTCTGCTATCGCTATCCCGTATGAACGCAATCCGCGAACTCGACGAGATGGATTTCACAATCACCGTTGAGGCTGGATGCATTCTACAAAACATCCAAGGCGCGGCAGAAGAGGCTGACCGGCTATTCCCCCTATCGCTTGGTGCAGAAGGCAGTTGCCAGATTGGCGGCAATCTCTCAACGAACGCTGGCGGCATCAACACTCTACGCTACGGCAATGCCCGTGATCTCGTGCTGGGGATTGAAGTCGTGCTGCCCGACGGACGCATCTGGAATGGCCTAAAGCGGCTGCGCAAAGACAATACGGGCTATGATCTAAAGCACCTGTTCATTGGTGGCGAAGGCACGCTTGGCATTATCACCGCGGCCACCTGCAAGCTGTTCCCGCGTCCGCGTGAGGAAATTTCGGCGATCTGCGCCGTGCGTGATGTGGCTGGCGTGATCGAGCTGCTTTCGCGTCTCCGAACCGGTACGGGCGACCAAATTTCCGCCTATGAGTTCATCCAACGCTTCGGCATTCACTTGGCGATCAAGCATATCAACGGTGTGCGAGACCCGTTTGACCAGGCGTATGAAAACTACGCGCTATTCCGCGCCAGCGCGGGACGAGCCGACAGCGGCCTCCGCGATATTGTCGAGGAAACGCTGGGGCAAGCCTATGAAGAGGGTCTAGTGCTTGACGCCGCAATCGCGGAGAGCGAGGGCCAAGCGAAGGATTTTTGGCGCATCCGAGAAGCGGTTGTCGAAGCGCAAATCCCAGAAGGCGGCAGCATCAAGCATGATGTGTCCGTGCCGGTATCGCGTATCGCCGAGTTCATTGAGCGCGCCCATGTCGCCGTCGCTGAAACCATTCCAGGTGCCCGTCCATGCGCATTCGGTCATGCGGGCGACGGCAATATCCACTACAACGTCACGCAGCCGGAAGGCGTTGATAAAGCTGAATACTTGGAGCAATGGCACAAGCTGAACCATGTCATCCATGAAATCGTGGTGGCGATGGATGGGTCTATTTCAGCAGAACATGGCATTGGCCAACTCAAACGCGATGAGCTGGTCTACTTCAAGCCAGCTCTGGATTTAGAACTAATGCGTGGCGTGAAAGGTGTATTCGATCCGGCGGGGCTGATGAACCCCGACAAGGTGCTATGAGGTTTAGCGTCAGTCTATGCCTGCTGACGCTTGCCCTATCCTTCCGTCCCGCCGCCGCTGAGACAGCCAATATCGCCGTCGCCGCCAACTTCGCAGCACCCGCCCGCGCGATATCAGAAGCCTTTGACGGCAAAACCCGGCTGAGCATTGGTGCCACAGGGCAATTGTTCCTGCAGATCAGCCAAGGTGCCCCCTATGACGTATTCCTGGCAGCCGATCAGGCGCGGCCTGCTCTCGCCATAGCTGAAGACCTCGGCATCAAGGGCTCAAGCTTCACCTATGCGCTCGGGCGTATCGTACTGTTTAGCCGGGATAGCAACCGCGTTACTGGGTTGGAAAGCCTGCGGGACCAAAGCTTACGTAAGATCGCCATCGCCAACCCAGCGACTGCTCCATACGGCGCTGCTGCGATTGACGTCCTGCAAGCACTGAACGTGTTTGAAGTTCTCGATCCAAAAATCGTCCAAGGCAAAAACGTGACGCAGGCTTATCAATTTGCAGCGGTCGGCGCTGCGGACTTAGCGATTGTCGCGGCCTCGCTGACAGTGGGCGGAACCAAACGGGGCTACACGCTGCTCATTCCAGCAGATATGCATCGCCCGATTGCCCAAGACGCTGTTCTTTTGGCGCGCGGGCAGGACAACGCAACCGCCAAAGCCTTTCTGGCCTTCCTCAAAAGCCCGGAAGCGCTGGCTATTGTGCGCCGCTACAAATATGACGCTCCAATGAATGTAAGCAGCGCTCCGAAAACTGATGGATGACATCTGGCAACCGATCTGGCTGAGCATCCGTCTGGCGACCGTCACGACGGCGTTTCTGCTTGTGCTCGGCGCGCCATTGGCTTGGTGGCTAGCGCGTTCGCCCCGCCGCTGGAAAGAGGCTGTGGCTGCAATTGTCGCCATGCCGCTCGTGCTGCCGCCGACGGTGCTTGGGTTTTATCTGTTACTGGCCTTGGGACCGGACGGCCCGGCGCAATATTTGAACGGTCATGGCTTGGCGTTCACGTTCGAGGGCCTCGTGATCGGCTCAATCATCTATTCGCTGCCGTTCGTCGTGCAGCCCATCCGCAATGCATTTGAAGCCTTTGGCGAAAAACCGCTGGAAGCCGCCGCGACCTTGGGGGCTGGGCCATGGGACCGGTTCTGGCACGTGGCGCTGCCTCTGGCCCGCCCTGGCATCCTTACCGGCGCGGTGCTGGGGTTTGCACATACCATCGGTGAGTTCGGCGTCGTGCTGATGATAGGCGGCGATATTCCTGGCGAAACCCGCGTCCTTTCCGTTGCGATCTATGATTACGTTGAGACGCTGCAATGGCGGAAAGCGCACCTGCTAGCGGGCGGCATGGTGGCGTTTGCGTTCATCGTGGTGCTGGCAGTGCTGCTGCTAAATCGCCGCCCCGCCCGCCAAGGTGCCTCAGCATGAGCGGCCAGATCGACGCCGCGTTCGAGGGTGCGCTTGGGGACTTCCACCTGGATACGACCTTCACGGCAGCCATGTCCGGCGTCACCGCACTGTTTGGTCCATCAGGCTCCGGCAAAACGACCTTACTCCGCTGTATTGCGGGTCTGACGCGGATGCAGGGCCGCCTTTCGGTAAATGGCCGGGAATGGCAGAGCGCTGAGGCATTCATGCCAGCCCACCAGCGCCACGTTGGATATGTGTTCCAGGACGCCAACCTGTTTCCACACCTAACCGTCGCTGGCAATTTGAACTTCGCGGCCAAGCGTTCGGGCAAGCGGTCCAATAGCGATAGTCCAGCGATTGATTTCGATGAAGCCGTCAGCCTGCTGGGCCTAGGGCCAATGATGCAGCGCATGCCGGCAGCCCTTTCTGGCGGGGAGCGCCAGCGTGTCGCCGTTGGCCGCGCGCTCCTATCCCGCCCGCAGGTACTGCTGATGGACGAACCGCTCTCCGGTCTCGATCAGGCAGCCAAGGCCGACATCCTGCCCTATCTGGAACGCCTGACGGATACGCTGGCGATCCCGGTGCTTTATGTCAGCCATGATATCGGCGAGGTAGCGCGGCTGGCGGACCATATGGTGTTGCTGAACTCAGGCCGCGCCATCGCGTCTGGTACAATCGGCGACATGTTGGAGCGCCTGGACCTTGGCCTTCTGGTCGAGCCATTCGAAGAAAGCGTGCTAGCGACCGCGGAAGTCACTGGCCACGACCCCAAATATCGCCTGACGCGCCTAGTCTGCTGCGGCCAACCGTTGACGATCCCCGAGGCCGATCTTGCGATTGGTGAAACCGTGCGCTTACGCATTCGCGCCCGGGACGTTGCCTTAGCGACCAAGCGGCCAGAAGGCATCAGCATTCGTAATATCCTCGAAGGCCACATCGCGGAGATATCGGCAGCGCCAGGTGCGGCTCATGCCGAAACGCTGGTCGACATTAACGGCGCCCGCCTCCGCGCCCGGATCACCCTGGAAGCGCTGGCAGAATTAGAGCTAACAGTTGGCGCGCCCGTGTTCGCCTTGGTGAAAAGCGTCACGTTCGATGGACGCAGCATTGCGCAGAAGCAGTCTGGCTAACTGCATCCAACCTCAAATAGACAGCTCTTTCGAGCTGCAATCCTTGCTTAACCTTCGCCATATCCCTAAATATTAGGTGTAAGCACTTAGAGCCCGTTTTAAAAGTTGTTGAGTGATAGCAGTCCAGGGCATCGTGACCTCCTTCGAATCTTCATCAATCCGATGGAATCACATCCCACCGTTATCACTCAACAACTTTTAAAACGGGCTCTGAGGCACGCGAACAGGCTAATGACCGGATGATTGCCCATGCCCAGGAAATGGGAGCAGACGCAATCGTTGGCATGCGGTTCGCCACATCCATGGTGACCAAAGGTGCGGCAGAAATCCTTGCTTACGGCACCGCAGTGAAGTTCAGCCGAATTGAATGAGATGGTCCGGACTGGCTCACGGACTTCTGCAGATTGCATCACCCATGAGGCATTCGCTGATCTGTAGCTTTCCATTGGCGCGCCTGGCTTCGCCCTGGTAAAGAACATCACCTTCGATGGAAGGCGCGTCTTTGGAAATTCAGGTGGTTAGCACCGACCTAGCCATTTGGAGCATGCTATATGACTGACCGTAAGCGCCTTAAAGCACGACTATCAGAATGGTCGGAACTTCTAGTTTTCAAAGGGTTGAGCATCATGCCAATGGCTGTGGCGTCTGGCGTAGGCGCTGTGCTTGGCAGGATATCCGGGCGTTATTTTAGAAAATCCGCCACCGCCCTTAGCCTGAAAAACCTAGCAAAGTTCCGCCCTGATCTCTCCGACGCTGACCTAAAACGTACTGTTGGTGGCATGTGGGATCATTTGGGCCGCATCCTAACCGAATTCTCCCGCTACAAAACATTGCGCTATGGCGGCTTGGTCGAAGTCGAAGGTGCGGATGCATTGCCGCCGCCAGGATCGCCTGTCGTCATCGCGGGCTGCCATGTGGGCAATTGGGAAACCATCAGCCACGCAGTCATGATGGCCGGGCATACCGTCGCTGGCACTTACCAGCCGCTGTCGAATTCTGTGCGCCATAACATCATGATGCGGCAGCGCCATGGGATTGGTTGGATCAGCCTCGCCCCTGACGCAGCACCCATGCGGCGGGCGATCCGGCACCTGGATGACGGTGGTGCGGTCGTAGTTTATATCGACGAGTATGTTGCTGGCGTGGTCAACGCGCCTGCGCTTGGGCGAGATATCAAGCTGGACCGAAATATCTACCTGACAGCACGCCTGGCACATCGCTTAGGTGCGCCGCTCGTATTCGCCAAGTGCCAGAGACTGAAGGGTGCCAAATATCGGGTGTCATTCGAGCGGGCTGATACATCAGGCGACGTTGCTGCAAGCGTTAGCGACCTTGATCGCTTACTAGAAGCTGCGGTCCGGGAACGTCCGGAGCAGTGGTTGATGCTGCATGTTCTGAAGTTCTGAGACCCAGAAACCGAGCGACCTCTCGGCGTTTGCTTTGCAAAAGCCTGTCGGTCGAATTGGAAAGCATCTCTGGATCGCGCCTTTTCGCTAGCGCAAAAAGGCGGTGGTGGGCGGTACAAGGATCGAACTTGTGGCCACTGCGATGTCAACACAGTGCTCTACCGCTGAGCTAACCGCCCGTATTTAAGAGACGGTTTCTTAGCGGCATTCTGGGTAGCTCGCAAGTGTGTTCCGTGCTGGAATAGGATGAAACCGCAAATTTCTTTTATCGCGCGGCAATGCGCCCGAGGAGTCGCCCCATGTCTAGCAATGGTCAAGCCCTGGCTGAACGCTATTTGAAGTTCGGTATTTTTTTGGCCCCCTTCCACCCAATGGAAGAAAGCCCCTTGCTGTGCATGGAGCGGGATATGCAGCTGCTCCAGCACATCGACATGCTGGGCTATGACGAGGCGTGGGTGGGGGAGCACCATTCGGGCGGGTTCGAAATCATCGCTAATCCGGAAATGTTCATTGCCCAGGCGATTGAACGCACCCGGCATATCCGCCTTGGCACGGGCGTGATCTCGCTGCCCTATCACAACCCCTACACCGTCGCGAGCCGGATGACGCAGCTGGATTACCAAGCGCGTGGTCGGGCGATGTTTGGCGTTGGGCCGGGTGCATTGGTCGGTGACGCTTTCCGCATGGGCATCGATCCCGAAAATCAACGCCGCATGCTGAATGAGGCGCTGGAAGCCATCGTTCCGCTTATGCGCGGTGAAGAAGTCACCATGGAGACCGATTGGTTCAATCTCCGCGAGGCACGCTTGCAGCTTCCTGGATATACCCGCCCCCATATGGAGATGGCGGTGGCCTCTGCCCGCTCCCCTGTCGGTGCATTGGCGGCGGGCAAGCACGGGCTTGGCATGCTCTCCATCGGTGGCACGTCTGATGATGCGCTGAAAGCCCACGCGAGCAATTGGGGTGTGGCTGAGAACGCAGCAGCAGAGAACGGCAAAACGCTGGACCGCAAGAACTGGCGCATCGTCACGCTGATGCACATCGCTGAAACCCGCGACAAAGCCTTTGAGAACGTCAAATGGGGCATTTATCGCTGGGCCAAATATTTTGGCGAAATCGCGACATTCCCCATTGTCCCCGACGATATCACCGATGCCGCAGAATATCTGACTGAAGGCCGGATGGCCGTGATCGGCACGCCTGATGACGCCATCGAATATCTGGAAACACTTTGGGACGGCGCTGGTGGGTTCGGCTGCTTGATGCAACTGGCGCATAATTGGGCCGATTGGGAGGAGACAAAGCGCTCCTACGATCTGATTGCACGCCAAGTCATCCCACATTTCCAAGGCTCCAATAACCTTCGCCGCTATTCCTACGATTACAGCCGGGACAACCGGCCCATGTTCATTGGCAAGGCGGAAAAAGCCGTGATGAATGAGATCAAAAAGCATGAGGCGCGCAAGAAAGGTGCTGCGGAATAATCTGCCATGACGCTTAGGATTGCCCGCATTCCGCCATCAGAGGTCGAAGCTGCACTGGATGCTGTCGCCCGTCTCCGCATCGCGGTATTTCGGGATTTTCCCTATCTCTATGACGGCGACATGGAATCTGAGCGCGACTACATCGCCAAATACCGGGATAGCGCCAACGCAATCGTCATTGGCGCTTGGGATTGCGACACGCTTGTGGGTGCTGCGACCGGCACGCCGATGGAGGATCACGCTGAGGAATTCGCTGCCCCCTTCCAGGACGCCGGATTCGCCCTTGGTGAGATGTTCTATTGCGCAGAGAGCGTGCTGCTTCAGCCCTATCGCGGCCAGGGCGCGGGCCATGCGTTCTTTGACCACCGGGAAGCCCATGCCCGCGCCCTTGGCCGCCGTTGGTCCTGCTTTTGCTCTGTCGTTCGCCCACCAGAACTCCAGCCCCCAGGGTATCGGCCCCATGATGTATTTTGGGGCAAGCGTGGCTATGCGCCGATGCCCGGCGTCTACGCAGAATTCAAATGGAAAGATGTTGGCGACACGACTGAAACAAAGAAATCTTTGCAGTTCTGGATCAGGGATCCTTGAGCAATGAAGCATGCGCCTGAATGGTTTTTCGTAGGCGGCGGGTATGTCTCCGCGCCCGGTGGGTCGCACTATGCCGGCCAGATGTATGTCGAGCGCTACGAGCCCGATGAGCGCCTGCATGACACGCCGGTTGTGATGGTGCATGGCGGCATGCAGACCGGCACCAACTTCACCTCGACCGTTGATGGCCGCCCCGGTTGGGCGCAGGACTTCCTCGCGGCTGGGTACGAAGTCTATGTGATTGACCAGCCTGAACGCGGGCGGTCCGGCCATCGGCTGGAGAACAATGACGCGGTAGCACCCCAGTTCCGCTACACAGCTGAACGGACGACGGACTATTTTACTGACCCAGCAGGTGCCAAGCTTTGGCCAACGGCGGAGCGGCATACTGAATGGCCGGGCACGGGCCGTATGGGCGATCCCATGTTCGATAGGTTCTTTGCAAGCCAGGTTAGCCAGTTGGCGGACCGCGATGCGATTGAGGCTGGAGCGCGGGATGGTCTGATCGCATTGCTGGATCAAATTGGTCCAGCAATTCTCGTGACCCATTCCCAATCTGGACCGTTCGGATGGCTGGTCGCAGATGCCCGGCCTGAGCTTGTGAAAGGAATTTTGGCGATTGAGCCAAATGGCCCGCCCTTCAAAGATATCCAATTTTCTGGCGCACCAGACTGGTTTGGCTATGGCGAGGAAATCGCCCGCGCCTGGGGCATCACCCGCCTGCCAATGACGTTCGATCCGTCTGTTAAAACGCCGGAGGACCTGCGAGCCGCCCTGGATCCATCGCTTGGAACGGATGAGCTGGCACCGGGATATATGCCGTCATCGGGGCCGCACACGCTGCCAAATCTCGCTGGGGTCCCGATACTGATCGTAGCAGGTGAAGCCTCATATCACGCAAGCTATGACCACTGCACCAGCGAATTCTTGACCTGGGCCGGCGTCGACCACGACTTTCAGCGCCTGGAGGATGCGGGCCTCACCGGCAATAGCCATATGATCATGATGGAACGAAATAGCGCGGACATTGCAGCATTGCTGATGCAATGGCTGGCAAAGCGTGGGCTCTAGGCTAGCTCCGCCAGAACCGGGCGCTAAACAAGATCAGAACGGTGAAAAGCTCCAACCGACCAGCGAGCATGCCGACTGCAAGGATCCATTTAGCGGCATCAGAGAGCGGGGCAAAATTGCCTGCTGGCCCAATGATCGGGCCAAGGCCAGGTCCCACATTAGAAATTGCCGTCGCAGCGCCGGAGAGTGCAGTAATACCGTCCAGCCCTGTCAGGCTAAGCGCAACCGCGAGTACCAGAAAGCTGACGATATAGAGGAAGAAGAACGCCATCACGGAGTTGATGGTTTCTGGATTCAATGGCTTGCCTGCATAGCGCGCAGGGGCAACCCGATGCGGCCGGGCGAGTTTCCGCAACTGTGATTGCGCGCTGGCGAACAGCACCTGAAAGCGGAAAATCTTGATCGAACAGGTCGTTGATCCGGCACACCCACCGACAAACATCAGCGCTAGGAATGTCGGCGTGGCGAACGCGCCCCACGTCTCAAAGTTTCCAATGGCATAGCCGGTGCCTGTCATGATCGACACAACGTTGAAGATCGTTTCAGAGAAGGTTTGAATGATGGAAGCGTCTGGCTCTACAGACCGGGCGAACATCACGAATACAATGAATGCGCCAGCGATCATGAAAAACCCGCGGACTTGCGGATCATGCAAGATAACCGACACCCGGACTTTCATCATTTTCAGATACATAATGAACGGCAAGGCACCGAGGATCATGCCGACAGTTGCGATCAACGGAATAATCGGGCCTTCGAATACGCCGAATGAGGCATCATAATTGGCATATCCACCCGTTGCGACAGTCGTCATGGCGTGGGTTACGGCATCGAATATATTCATGCCGGCAATCCAGTAGGCAGCCGCGATCAAGGTCGTGCCGCCTACGTAGATACTGCCAATGCCACTGGCGATTTGGGCCGCGCGCGGCAGAACCTTCTCATTCTGCTCCGCCGCCTCGGCGCGGAAAAGCTGCATCCCGCCGACTTGAAGCGCTGGCAGAATAGCAATCGCCGTTACAACGATGCCGATGCCGCCGATCCATTGTAGCAGCGCCCGCCAAAGCAATAGCCCAGGTGCTGCGAAATCCAGTCCAACAATGACTGTGGAGCCGGTGGTGGTAAGACCGGACATCGCCTCAAAGAAGGCGTCCGTGTAGCTCAAGTTCAAATCTGCAAATACGAACGGAAGTGCTGCAAATGCTGCCAGCGCCGCCCAGCTCACTGTGGTGAACAGGAAGGTTTCGCGGACAGAGATATTAAAGCCCCTGCCCTGCCAGCAAGACACAGACAGGCCCACGCCAACAAACAGCGTCAAGCCGCCAGCGGCTACGAAAACCAGCCAGTTCGGGTTGCCCTCAATCAAGTCTGCCAGCGCTGGCGGCGTCATCGCCACAGCGAGAGCGGAGAGCAATAGGCCGGTCAGGAATGCGATCGGCCGGAAGTTCATGCAGTCGGGTCCCTCAAAGCTGTATCCGTTTCAACGAAAACGACGAGGCCAGAAACCACGCCATTGTAGCGCAATTCCTGGCCTCGTCTAAACGTGAAACGCTTATTCCCCGAAATGGGGATTAGTGCAATGAGTGCTGCGCATTCGGTGTATCGAGAGAAAACGCCGGTACGCTAACGTCAAAATTCTCACCGCCATCCGTCGCCATCTCGTATGCGCCAAGCATTAACCCAGATGATGTCTCCAGCGGGCAGCCACTCGTGTAGCTATATTCCTCACCTGGCTCCAACACTGGTTGCTCGCCGACAACACCTGCACCGCGCACTTCTTGAACACGACCGCGGGCGTCGATGATCTTCCAGTAGCGGTTCATCAGCTGCACCGGCTTATCGCTGCAGTTCTGAATGGTGATGTGGTAGGCCCACACATAATGGCCTTCTGCCGGCCTGGAATGCTCTTCCAAGTATTCCGGCACGACTATCACTTTAAGACCATGTGTCGTCTCTTCGTACATCAACCGATGCTCCACCCACGCAAGGGAAATCCGTTATTACACAAACCGAGACTATGCAGCCCACCCGTTGGATACAAGGATATTAATATTCCTCTTAAGGCTTAACCATTTGCGGTTAACGCTTGATCCAAATCCCGAATGAGATCATCCGCCGACTCGAGGCCGACAGATAACCTGAGTAGGTCTGGCCCAATGTTCAAACGCGCCTTTTCTTCAGGCGGCGTCTTTGCATGGGTTGATGTGTCGGGATGGCAAATTAAGCTCTTGGCGTCGCCCAAATTGTTCGAGATTTTTATCAAGCGCAGCGCATTCAACGCCTTGAAGCAATTCGCTTTCCCGCCATTCAGCCGAACTGAAACCAGGGTACCAAAACCAGACATCTGGCGAGCTGCAATTTCATGACCAGGGCAGTCACTGCGGCCCGGATAAATCGACTGAGCAACCGCAGGATGTTCGGCCAAAAAGTCCGCCACTTTAGCTGCAGACTCCGCCTCTGCCCGGACCCGAAGCTCAAGCGTCTCCAGACCTTTAAGGGCGGCCCAAGCATTAAACGGGCTGAGCGCCGGACCAGTATGGCGCAGGAACGGCAGCAGTTTCTCTTCAACAAAGTCTGCTGAACCCAAAACCGCGCCGCCGAGGCTGCGACCTTGGCCGTCAATATGCTTGGTGGTGGAGTAAGTCACCACGTCTGCCCCAAGCTCCAGCGGCTTCTGGAAAATTGGGGTCGCGAAGACATTATCAACTACCAAACAAGCGCCTGCTTGCTTCGAAAGCTTGGCGATAGCAGCCAGGTCAATAATCTCCAGCGTCGGATTGGACGGTGTTTCCAGGAACACGACTTTGGTTGGCTTAGAAAGTGCAGCCTCCCACGCGTCCATATCCCCGCCGTCAACCAATTCAGTCTCAATGCCGTAACGCGGCAAAATCTGTGTTGCGATCACATGGCAGGAGCTAAACAGCGCCCGGCTCGCCACCAGCCTGTCCCCTGCAGAAAGCTGACAGGCGAGTGCTGCAAACACCGCAGCCATGCCGGACCCGACGCCCATACAGGCCTCAGCGCCCTCTATCATCCGAAGGCGTTCCTCGAACATGGAAACGGTTGGGTTGGCGTAGCGGGAATAAACATAGCGGTCGATCTCGCCCTTAAAGGCGGCTTCGGCCTCTTCAGCACTCTCATAGACAAAGCCGGACGTCATATAGATCGCCTCAGCATTCTCCATGTGGGAACTGCGCAGCAAACCGCCATGCACGGCAGCCGATTGAGCGGAAATATTCTCGGGAAGGTCTTGATAGTCAGGCATCGTCTTCTCCTCCAGTTTCGCAGAATGGCTGGAGGCGACGGTCCTCACATGAGGGCTTTTGCCAATGCGGCGAACAAAGGAAATATCCCGAACACGCCGCGCCAACCTCTTTAGCGATATGTTTAACGTGGCTCGCAAGCTGGTCGCTCAAATCACCACGGGCTGGGACATTCGGCGTTCAATTAATAAATGTCAAGTATTGGATTGGCGTTCTAGGGCCGGGCGCCCTATCCTATTGACAAGCAGCCGGATGATTTGAGATTTAGATCCGGATAGATTTGGAGTTGTATCTCTCGTGGAGTCTGATCGCGGCATAGACCAGCGGCGGCCGCATCCCACCCGCAATGGGTCTGGGCATCGGTCCCGGAATGGACATAGCCATTTACCAGCATTTGCAGCGCTAGATTTGGGCACGAACAACTGCCGCCTTCTGGTCGCGCGACCAAGCGGTTCCGGCTTTACCGTGATCGATTCTTTTTCCCGCATTATCCGCCTTGGCGAAGGTATCAATGAAACCGGGCGTTTGTCTCAGCCTGCTATTGAACGCGCGATCAATGCGTTGCGGGTATGTGTGAGCAAACTCCGTCGCTGGCGCGTCCGTTATGGCCGCTATGTCGCGACAGAGGCCTGCCGCAAAGCCAGCAATTGCGGTGAATTCCTGGATCGCGCCGCCTATGAAGCCGATGTGCGCCTAGAGATCATTGACGCTGGTGAGGAAGCAGCATTGGCGGCCAGAGGCTGCGGCCCCTTGCTGACTGCCAAGCGCGAGAATGCTGTTGTATTTGATATCGGCGGCGGATCGACGGAAGTCATTTGGCTGGCAACGCCGCCTGGTGGGCCCATCACATTTCTGGACAGCATTTCCATTCCGATGGGCGTCGTCACAATGGCGGACCGGTTGCGTGGCCAGGAGATTACGCCGGACCTATACAACAGCCTGAAACACGACGCCCGGATGCCACTCGGTGCATTCGACACCAAGCACGGCATTTCGCAGCGCATTCGAGCTGGCCGCGTGCAGATGCTTGGTGCATCCGGCACTGTCACCACGGTTGCGGGCATTCACAAACGCCTGCCCCGCTATCGTCGCGACGCCGTAGACGGCACGTTGATGGACTTCAAAGAGATTGACGCCGTGACAGAACACTTATTCGCCATCGGCGCAGATGGTCGCCGGGCAAATCCATGCGTGGGTCCGGAACGAGCAGACCTTGTGCTGCCGGGCTGCGCCATCCTAGATGCAATCCGGGATGAGTGGCCGGTTGGGAGCCTTCGGGTGGCGGACCGCGGCGTGCGCGAAGGCATCCTCCTTTCGCTCATGCAAGATGGCTATAGGGGCTAGCAATGGCGAAGAAACCTGGCAGCGCTGGGAAATCCGGCAAACCAAAAGGCAATTCGGGGCGCGGCGATGGTGCCCGGATGATGGCGACACGCGTTAAAACCGCGAGTGGCCGGAAGGTCGGTTCCACACTTTGGCTGCAACGACAGCTGAATGATCCCTATGTGCTGAAAGCCCAGGCCGACGGATATCGCAGCCGTGCCGCGTATAAGCTGGTCGAGCTAGATGATCGGTTTGGTTTCCTCAAACCCGGCCTGCGGATCGCTGATCTTGGTGCTGCCCCAGGCGGGTGGACCCAAGTCGCCGCGCAGCGCACGGGTGCGGTATCTGGAAAGTCGCCGCCAATTATCGGCATGGACATTCAGGAGATGGACCCGATTGAGGGTGCCGAGCTTATGCTGCTCGACATCTTCGCCGAGGACGCGATCCCATTGATCCAAGCGGCGCTTGGCGGTGAAGCAGATATCGTGCTGTCCGACATGGCACCATCGACAACCGGCCATAAGAACACAGACCAAATCAGGATCGCAGGCCTGGCCGAGGCCGCCTATGATGTCGCCAAGCAGCTGTTGGCGGACGACGGCATTTTCATTGTGAAGGTATTCCAAGGCGGCGCACCGCCGGACCTGCTGGCGGAACTCAAACGTGATTTTCGCCAAGTCAGGCACGTAAAACCGCCCGCAAGCCGCCAAGGCTCGCCAGAAATGTACTTGGTAGCGACCGGGTATCGTGGAGTGCGTCCAGCACTCGGATGAAATGAAAGACTTCTAGACGATGGCGAGCGGCCTATTCAAAAGAGTCCTTCGGACGATGGATGCAGGTGCCTTTCCGGGCGTCCGCCGTTTCGTTTGGAAGGTAATTTACAATACTCTTGGCCGCTTCTGGCGCGATTCCGACTGGCGCTTCATGAACTATGGTTGGCTGCCGCCTGAAGGCGCTATGCCCATTGAATTAGCGGCTGAAGATGAGCCAGAGCGGCCCTTTATCGGCCTCTAAGACCATGTGGCACGAGGCCTTCCGCTCAACGGCGCACGTGTGCTTGAGATCGGGTGTGGTAGAGGCGGTGGTGCCCGATATGTTGCGCGTTATTTTCAGCCATCAGTGGTATTGGGCGTTGATTTCTCCGCTCCTGCAACCGAACTTGCGCGCCGTCTCAACAGCGATACCGCCAATCTAAGCTTTGCCGTTAGCGATGCCGAGCACCTGGACCTGCCCGACGCGAGTTTCGATATTGTACTGAACGTTGAATCATCCCATTGCTACGGCAATATGGACAAATTCGTTGCTGAAGCGGTTCGGGTTCTAAAACCTGGCGGTTGGTTTGGGTGGGCCGATATGCGGTCCAAGGCCACGATGGCTGCTACAGAGAAAAGCCTCGCTCACCCCGGGATGCGGCTTGAGCGATCCGAAGACATCTCCGCCGATGTGGTTCGTGCACTGGATGCCGCGTATGCCCGAAAGCAAAATCGTATTGCGAGCGTCTGGTTGGTCCGTCGTTTCATGGCGGAGTTCGCCGGAACAAAGGGTTCGCTACTATATCGCGGCCTCATGTCCGGTGAGGTTGTCTACAAGAGTGGGCGGTTTCGCAAGCTTTAGCCTTTGTGTTCCACTAGAGCGGATTTGGATTTGATTGAATCGTTTGGGATTCCCTTGGTAGGGAATA